>ENA-OQHP01000644-OQHP01000644.1-human-gut-metagenome-genome-assembly--contig:-NODE-644-length-11140-cov-1.574866_pt1 | contig 11140 bp, 19 predicted proteins | sample MGYA00242563_ERZ504717 | MGnify/ENA primary metagenome ERZ504717 (study PRJEB26092, sample SAMD00036212) | human gut metagenome | host: Homo sapiens | study: EMG produced TPA metagenomics assembly of...
CCTTGTCGCCTCCCGACAGTGCCTTTGCAAGTCAAGAATACGGTCTGAGGTCTTCTCAACTCCCCAGTATCCATCCTCTGCGATGTCCTTTTTTGGCCTGCGCTATTGTGTCTGCATCTACAGTCAGATTCTCAAACAGACTCTTTAAGCCCTGTGACTTGTCCCAGGTTGAAGCCTGTCCCGTCATGGACTTTCTGACGATCTCGATAAGCTGCTGCTGTCTGGCGTTGGCATCATCCTTAAGTGCCTGTACCAGTGCATCTCTGTCTGCCTTGCTCATCTTCTGGTTTACTGTGCTCTTTGCAGTATCCTTTGAATCATCCTTGCTGTCTGATTTCTCATATACAGCTGCCTCCTCGCTGAAGCCTGCAGTCTTTGCATCCGACTTATCCGTCTTAACATCCTGCTTCTTTGAAGCGGTATTGGTATTCTTTGTCTGCGCCTCGTCCTTTGCTGTGACACTCTGCGCCGCTACTGCTGAAACTACACTTGAAATAGCATCTAACATCTCTCATCCCTCCCTGGTAATGTGCGTGCGGGAATCCTTTCCCGCTATACTATTATCAACCTGTATAGCGTCTGATATAGCTAAACAGTCTTTCTCTTATATTGTGTATCGGCTGTTTTGTATCTGTTTCTTATAGCCCTTGCCGTTATTTTTTCAATTTTCTGCCAAATATAAATGTCGAAAAATATATTACCGATGCGATAATCACTATCATCGGGCTGTTGCCACATTGGTGTAGTATGACACTGCGAGGCCGACTATACCGGAAAATACTGAAAATATCACTGAAAAGAAATGATACTCACGCATATTTTCCGAAATATTCCTTGATGAAGCCGCCGGTAATATAAGCAGAGCATTTATTATAAGTATGCCTATCCACTTGATGGATAGCATAACTATGAGTGCTACAAGCACCGCAAACAGATTATCCAGAAGACGCACATGGATACCCTTGCTTTTTGCCACGCTCCTGTGTATACATATGGCGTTGAGCTTATTGAAGCAAAGCACCCAGAACACTATAGTGACCACAAAAATCACAATTAGATAAACTATCTCAGTCTTTGTGATGCTTAGCACATCGCCCACCAGTATACTTGAGTATTTGCTGAAATTGCCGCCCTTTGACAGTATCGCAAGACCTATCGCCACAGAGCACGATGAAAATACCGATATAATGGTATCTGTCGATGCAGTGTTCAGACTGCCTATCTTATTTAAAAGAAGTGCAAACACTATCGCAAATATCACCATGCAAGCGAGGTGTCTGCCATGCCACATACCACTCCGACAGCGATTCCGGTAAGTGCTGAATGTCCGAGTGCATCTGAAAAGTATGCCATCTTTTTGTTTACAATCATGGTTCCCATTATGCCAAAAGCGGTGTGATGATGAGCACAGCGATAAGGCATTTCTCATGAAATCATATTGAAGCCAGGAGGTTATATTCATTTGTGCTCCTCCTCTCTCACCCAGGATTCCTCTCCTGTGTAAAAATTCTCTCAAATTCCTTGCTCTCGAAGACTTCCTTCACAGTTCCCTGCTTTGCAACGGTCTTATCAAGCAGCACAACATGGTCTGCGTACTTTGCCACATAGTCCAAATCGTGCGATATCAGTATGATTGCAAGGTCATAGTGAGTCTTTAAATAATCCATGGTCTTATAGAAAAGCTCCATGCCGTTTTGGTCTATTCCGGACACCGGCTCATCCAACAGCAGCAAGTTCGGCTCGTCCATGATTGCCATGGAAAGAAGCACTCTCTGCAGCTGTCCTCCCGAGAGGTTGCACACCTGCTTGTCGATGAGCTCCTCAGCCTCAAATACCTCGAGTGTCTCCCTTATCTTTGCCTCTATCTTTTTGCTCTTTGGCAGAAAAACAGGATAATTGTACTGATAGCTTGCTATTAGGTCATACACGCTGACCGGTGTATTTTTCTCGATATTAACAGACTGCGGCACATAGCCGATTTTAAGCTTAGCCATATGTCCGTCCTTAGTATCCTTGAACTCAATCGTACCGGTGTGAGGTATCTCGCCGAGTATCGCCTTTATGAGTGTAGATTTTCCGGCACCGTTCTGGCCTATTATGACATTGAAAGAGCCGCAATGTATGTGCATATTTACATCCTCAAGCACTGTCTGCTCTCCAAAGCTCACTCCAAGGTTATTTATTTTATGCAATGAAAGCCACATGGCTGTATTATTTTCCGCATATTTTCTCCAATTTTATTTAGTAAATGCCTCTTTGATAAGCTCTATATTGTGCTCCATACCATAAAGATAGCTGTCCTTGTCGTACTCTCCCCTGTTGAGAGGTCGATATAAATCACATGCACATCTGTCTCACGCGATACGGTATCTCCCATGCTCTTTCCGTAGAGCTCCTCAGCGAGTATTACCGACACTCCGTCATCCTTTATGGCACCTATTACCTGCTTTATCTCACCTGCGCTGACTGAGCGCTCCTCGTCAAGGTCTAACAGATAGCATGCATTCATGGAAAATCATCAGCTACATATGCATAGGCCTCATGGAATATGATGATATTCTGTCCATTGGTAAGACTCTTTATGCTATTTATCTTTTCTTCAAGCACTGCAAGCTTTGCATCATATGCTTTTGCATTTGCATAATATTCATCAGCATGCTTTGCATCCTTTCGGCAAGCCGGGATGCGATTGTCTGAACATGGTGCGGTAACGCGGCACGCTCATCCATGCATGGGCATTCTCATCACCGTGGTCATGGTCATGCGCGCTATCTGATTCTGCGTCTGCTTCGTGGTCATGGTCGTGGTCACTGTCCGATTCTGTGTCTGCGTCGTGGTCATGGTCGTGGTCACTGTCTGCATCATCCTCAGAAAGAAGTGCCACATCCTCACAGGTCTCAACCACATCAAGCTTCGGATACGCCTTTGCCACATCTGACATAAACGACTCTATACCGCCTCCGTTTATTACAAAAACATCGGCTGTGGATAAAAGCTTCATATCCTCCGGTGTTAGCTGGAAATCGTGCAGACAACCGGTCTGTGGCTCGCTTAAGTTTTCGAGTCTCACTCCGTTCACACCATCCACTATGTTTAAAGTGGCAATGTACATAGGATAGAAGGATGTCACGACAGTAGCATATCGTCTGCTTCGTCAGTATTTTTTGTATTGCCCGAAGCATTTGATGCTCCACCGGCAGCGCCTTTCATACCTGCTGTGTGCTCATATGCCATTACCGCAAGCGTACACACTATCAATATACACAAAAACATAATGCCTACAAATTTGCATTTATTCTTCATATATTAAATATTCGCCTTTCTTTCTATAACTTTATTTCTTTTTATGATTATTAACGCTTTTTTTGCTCTTGGCCTTATCTCTGCGTTCTTTAGTCTTTTTGGCAACCGGCTTTCCGGTCTTCTTCCAGCGCTCCTTTTTGTGCGGTTTTGATGCAGCGGCTCTTTTTGCAGCTGATTTTGCCTCGCGCTTTGCTTCTTCCTCCTGTTTCATGGCAAGAAGCGTCTCCTCGTCAAACACGAGTGAATCTATGAGATTCCAGATTTCGTCCCTGCCTTCCTTTGACATGGACGAAACGGTATAACTACCGTGCCCGGCTTCACATGAAGCACATCCTTGATAGTCTTTATGTGTGCGGCAATCTGGCTTTTTTTCAATTTATCAGATTTGGTTGCAATGATAATCGGTGCAAAGCCCTGGTTTACCATCCAGTCATACATCATGATATCATTGTCCGATGGCTCATGCCTTATATCTATTAAAAGAAACACTGCCTGAAGCTTTTGGAGGTGTGAAGATAGTTTTCTATCATCTGTCCCCATTTAGCTTTTATCTCGATATTGGCATTGGCATAGCCATAGCCCGGCAGATCGACCAGATACATGGCGTCATTGACGTTATAAAAATTGATGGTCTGTGTCTTGCCGGGCTGTGAAGAGATCCTGGCAAGTGACTTTCTGTTCATGAGTGCGTTGATCAGTGACGACTTGCTACATTTGACTTGCCGGCGAATGCCACTTCATTATACTCATTGTCAGGGATTGTGCTTGTAATTCCGCAAACTGTCTCTAAATTAACACTTTTAATTACCATAATCTCTTCCTCATTCTTATTTTACAAATGCTATCTTCTCCACCTGTGAAAATCTCTCCACCGGCACGATTTCCATGCCGTCTGTTATTTCTTTTGAAATCTCCTCCAGGTCCTTTTCATTATCCTTTGGAATACATACTGTTTTTATTCCGATTACTTTGGCTGCAAGCAGCTTTTCCTTGAGTCCTCCTATCGGAAGCACCCTGCCGCGCAGTGTTATCTCGCCTGTCATGGCTACATCTGCCCTGACAGCTCTGTCTGTAATGGCTGAGAGCATGCTGTCGCCATAGTGATACCTGCAGATGGTCCGTCCTTTGGCACTGCGCTCCGGGATATGTATATGGATATCATGCTTCGTGTAAAACTCTGCATCAATGCCATATCCTTCGCTTATTGAGCGCACATAGCTAAGTGCCGCCTGTGCCGACTCCTTCATCACGTCGCCTAGCTTACCGGTGAGCACGAGCTCACCCTTGCCCGGCAGCACATTCACCTCAACCTCAAGTGTGACTCCGCCCACGCTGGTCCATGCCAGGCCTCTAACAATTCCAACCTCTGCGTGATCATTTTTCTTCTCCGGACTGTACTTCGGATTGCCCAGATATGTCTTAAGATTGGTCTTTGTAACCTTTACAGCAGCTTCGCTGTCCTTAAAGATTTCCCTGGCAGCCTTGCGGCACAGCTTGCCGATAGTCCTCTCAAGGCTTCTGACTCCGGCCTCTCTGGTGTACAGCCTGATGATATCCTTTAGGGCAGAGTCTGTTATCGTAAGCTGTTCCTTTTTAATTCCGTTTTTGCTCTTTTGCTTCTCAACCAGGTGTTCCTTTGCTATGTGAAACTTCTCATTTTCAGTGTAGCTTGACACCTCAATAAGCTCCATCCTGTCAAGAAGCGGCTTTGGAATGCCTGAAACCTCATTTGCAGTTGCAATAAAAAGCACCTCCGACAAATCTACAGGCATCTCGATGTAATGATCCCTGAATCTGCAGTTCTGCTCACTGTCAAGCACCTCGAGAAGAGCGCTGATGTGTCACCCTTGTAGTCACTTGACACCTTATCTATCTCATCCAACAGCATGAGAGGATTTGAAACGCCTGCCTGTCTTAAGCCATTTACTATACGGCCCGGCATAGCACCGATATATGTCTTTCTGTGTCCACGGATTTCTGCCTCATCACGCACACCACCAAGAGAAATACGCACATATTTCTTCTCCAGTGCAGACGCAATTGAACGGGCTATGCTTGTCTTTCCTGTTCCCGGAGGACCTACAAGACAAATTATAGGACTCTCTCCCTTGCTTGTCAGATTTCTGACTGCCAGAAACTCAAGTATTCTCTCCTTAACATCCTTAATCCGTAGTGATCATCATCGAGCACCTGTGCTGCATGGTCAAGATCCTTGTTGTCCACAGACATCTTGTTCCACGGAAGCTCAAGTACAGTCTCTATATAGCCTCTCTCAACTGTGCTCTCTGATGAGCTGCTGCTCATATTTCTAAAGCGCTTTATCTCTTTTTTCGTCTTTTCCTTTACGTAGTCAGGCGCATCTAACTCAGATAGCTTTTTCTCATATTCATCAGCCTCCGAGTCAGCATTCTCGCCCAGCTCCTCACGTATCACACCAAGCTGTTCACGAAGCACATACTCCTTCTGATGCTTGTCCACACGAACCTTTACTTTTTTCTGAAGCTCATTCTTTATGGAAATAACCTCCACCTGGGAGAGAAGTAATGATACTATAACCTGATATCTGTCATTGATATCCTCTGCCTCAAGCACCTGCTGCTTAAGCTCATATGACACCGGCAGATTGTTGGTTACATAATCAATGAGCTTTTCAAGATCCTCATACTGATCTATCTGCCTGATAAGCTCCTTGCTGATTTTGCCGACGACTGCCGCATATCTGTGAAAAGCCTCTCTGACTCCGAGAAGCATGGCTTCCCTGAGATCCTCCGGCAGGCTGTCTGCATTACTATCACAATAACAGATTTCTGCCTCAAGGTACTTCTCATTACCGGTAAAGCCAAGCAATGCTGCCCGGCTTATTCCATCTACAAGTATTCTCACAACATCATTCTGTAATCTGACAACCTGCTTTATATCAGCAACAATACCCATCTGATAGAGATCTTCCTGAGTCGGGTCCTCACTGTCCACATTCCTTTGTGTGACAAGATAAATCTTTTGATCCTGCTCCATAGCCTCCTCGACAGCACGAAGGGAGCGCTCTCTGCTGATGTCGAAATGGGCAATCATCCCGGCAGAATAGTAAGCCCTCTCAGCGCTACTGCAGGCATATTCATAATCTGTTCTTCCACTTATATCTCCTGTATTATTGCACAGCCATGCATAACAAACCGCTGTGCAATTTATATTATCCGATGCTGTATCTTTTGTAAAATACCGCCATGTACTTACGATGCCGCTTTTTCCTCGATATATGCCTCAGGCACGCAATCACCATCAAGCTTTAAGTTTTCCTCAACTGTATCCTTGTCGATTACGCACTTGCTGATGCTCTTGTCTGATGGTATACGATACATAAGGTCAAGCATAACAGCCTCCATGATGGCACGAAGTCCTCTGGCTCCTGTCTTTCTCTCAAGTGCCTTGTCAGCGATGGCATTACTGCATCGTCTGTGAACTCAAGACCTACTCCGTCAAGCTCAAAAAGCTTGGTGTACTGCTTGATAAGCGAGTTCTTAGGCTCCTTAAGTATACGGATAAGTGCATCCCTGTCGAGTGCCTCGAGAGAAACGGTAATAGGTACACGTCCGATAAACTCAGGAATCAATCCAAACTTTACAAAATCCTGTGGAAGTGCATGCTTAAACGCCTCTCCTACATTGAGCTCTGTCTTTGACTTTACATCTGAATTGAAGCCTATAGATGATGTATCCATACGACTGTCGATAATTTTTTCCAGACCATCAAATGCTCCACCGCAGATAAAAAGTATATTAGTAGTATCAATAGGAATAAGCTCCTGCTGCGGATGCTTTCTTCCGCCCTGTGGCGGTACAGATGCCTCTGTGCCCTCAAGAATCTTTAAAAGAGCCTGCTGTACACCCTCACCTGACACATCTCTGGTGATTGAGACATTCTCTGATTTCTTTGTAATTTTATCTATCTCATCTATATAAATGATACCATGCTCTGCACGCTCGATATCATAATCTGCCGCCTGAATAAGCTTTAATAGGATATTCTCCACGTCCTCACCTACGTATCCTGCCTCTGTAAGTGTTGTAGCATCAGCGATAGCAAATGGAACATTTATCACTCTGGCAAGTGTCTGCGCAAGAAGTGTCTTTCCTGAGCCTGTAGGTCCAAGCATGAGAATATTACTCTTCTGAAGCTCTACATCTGATGTATCACCTGCCAGTACTCTCTTATAGTGATTGTAAACAGCAACCGAAAGCACCTTCTTTGCCTGGTCCTGTCCTATTACATAATCGTCCAGAAACGCCTTAAGCTCCTCCGGAGTAACAAGATTTATATCATCCTTAGCGCTGCTTTTGTCCTCATGGCCCTCTACGCCTTCTTCCTCAAGAATCTCGGCACATATATCTATACACTCATCGCAGATAAAAGCTCCATTAGGTCCGGAATCAAACGATTTACCTGGTCCTGTGTCTTACCGCAAAATGAGCAGCGAATCTTTCCGTCGTTTTTTCCTGCCATTATTAACTCCTTTTATTGCATGAGGCATCCCATATGGGGTACCCTCTTAAATTCATCTAACTTCTGATTATCTGTTTGTTATTACACTGTCTATGAGACCATACTCTGCGGCTTCCTGTGCTGACATATAGTTGTCTCGCTCTGTATCAGCTGCAATTGTCTCGTATGGCTTGCCTGTATTGGCTGCTAAAATTTCGTTTAATCTCTTCTTTGTCTTTAAAATATTTTCTGCAGCAATCTGAATCTCAGTAGCCTGACCCTTTGCACCGCCCGATGGCTGATGAATCATAATCTCTGCATTTGGAAGAGCATATCTCTTGCCCTTTGCACCGCCTGCAAGAAGGAAAGCTCCCATGCTTGCTGCAAGACCGATACAGATTGTTGAAACATCACACTTGATGTACTGCATAGTATCGTAAATAGCAAGTCCTGCTGTAACCATTCCACCCGGTGAATTGATGTAAAGGTGGATATCCTTATTCGGATCCTCAGACTCAAGGAATAAAAGCTGGGCAACAACAAGGCTGGCTGTTGTCTCATTTACTTCCTCTCCAAGGAAAATTATACGATCTTTTAATAATCTGGAGTAAATGTCGTAGTTGCGCTCTCCTCTGCTGGTCTGTTCAATAACATATGGTACTAAACTCATATAAAATGCCTCCTTTATAAAAGCTCAAAAGACCGGCTCAGAAAATAGGCTTCTGAGCCAGTCCATCAAATTTTGATTCAAAAATCTTATTCTTCTGTAGACTCTTCTGCATCAGCCTTTTTCTTTGCCTTTGCACGCTCTTTAACGTTGTCCATGATAAGATCTACGGCCTTTGTGATAGCAAGGTCTTTCTTCATAGACTCCTTCTCAGCATCTCCCATGTACTCTTTAAGCTTATCAGCCTCCATGCCGTATGCCTTAGCCATCTTCTCTACCTCAGCATCGATATCTGCATCAGTAACCTCGATGTTTTCCTCCTTGGCAATCTGCTCAAGTACGAGGCTGCTCTGGATACGTGTTGTAGCCTCAGGACGAACCTGATCCTTAAGCTGGTCAACTGTCATGCCTGAGAACTGTAAGTACTGCTCCATTGTAAGACCGCTCTGTGCGATTCTCTGAGCAAACTCCTCAACCATTGTCTCACACTGAGTCTCAATCATTGCCTCAGGAAGATCCATCTTTGACTTATCGATAATCTTCTGGATAGCCTCATCCTCTTTAGTCTTCTTAGCTTCTGTCTCTTTCTTCTCTGTGAGGTTCTTTTTGATTTCCTCTTTGTACTCAGCTAATGTATCAACACCTGCTGCATCCTGTGCAAACTCATCATCAAGCTCAGGAAGCTCCTTAGCCTTGATCTCGTTGATCTTAACCTTGAATGTAGCCGGCTTTCCTGCAAGGTCTGCTGCCTGATACTTCTCAGGGAATGTTACATTGACCTCAACCTCATCGCCTGTGTTCTTTCCTACTAACTGATCCTCGAATGTATCGATGAATGTGTGTGAACCGATCTCTAATGGATGATTCTCACCCTTTCCACCCTCGAAAGCTACTCCGTCAACAAATCCCTCAAAGTCGATAACTGCTGTATCTCCCTCTGCTACAGGACGATCTGTAACTGTAACTGTTCTTGCATTTTTGTTTCTCTGGTTCTCAAGCTCAGCGTCAACCTCTTCATCAGAAACTGATGTGTCGATCTTTGTAACTGTAACGCCCATGTACTTACCAAGAGTAACCTCAGGTCTTACAGCAACCTCTGCTGTGTAGATGAAAGGCTGTCCCTTCTCAATCTGAGTAACCTCAACTGTTGGGCGTGAAACAATGTCAACACCGCTCTCGTCAACTGCACCTGCGTATGTCTGCTGCATAAGAATGTTTGCTGCATCCTCGTAGAACACACCTGCTCCATACATTTTCTCAATCATAGCTCTTGGCACTTTTCCTTTACGGAATCCAGGTACACTAATCTGTTTCTTCTGCTTCTGATATGCAGAATCCAATGCTTTCTCTAATTCCTCAGCTGCTACCTCAATAGTAAGCTTCGCCATATTATGCTCTAAATTCTCAACCTGTACACTCATGTCAATCGTTATCCTCCTTAAAAATATATATGAATGGTATGTACATCAAATGTAATGTGGGCATGCTTTTTAAACTGCTAAGCCCAGTCATTGGATGATTATAACACAACAAATCCACTATTTCCAGTGTTTTTTACATTAAATTTGCTTTTGTGTATAATTCCATAAATTGTCAGCAATACCAAAACATATTTTTGTCATTTTACGGCATAATATTTCCATACACATACAGCTTGTGTATAACGTTTAAAAGGAGGTATTGCATTATGGCAGCATCAAGTAGTAAAAAGGCATCTGTACCGGAGGCAAAAGAGGCTATGAGCCGTTTCAAGGAAGAGGTTGCTTCAGAGCTTGGAGTTCCTTTAAAAGAGGGCTACAACGGTGACCTTACTTCTAAGCAGGCCGGTTCAATCGGTGGTGAAATGGTCAAGCAGATGATCATGAAGCAGGAGCAGCAGATGAAATAAGCTCTGCAATAGCAGGCTTCAAATGTACGCTTCAAATGCAAGCATAAAAGAGGCCGCGCACCATGGGGTTGGTGTGTGACCTCTTTTGTTATAATACTAATAATATGATTATTTGCTGAACGTTGTATTAGTATACCAGTCCCTGTCGAATATGCTCTACTGTGGCATCGTCTGTGAAGTATCTGACAAGCTCGAGTGCAAACGCAATAGCTGTTCCCATTCCACGACTTGTAATCACATTGCCATCCACAACTACAGGCTGCTCAAGCCATTGTGCACCGAGCAGCTTTTCCTCAAAGCCCGGATGACAGGTAGCTTTTTGCCCTCAAGTATATGATTCTCACCGAGCACGCTAGGCGCTGCACATATCGCTGCAACAAGTTTTCCCTCAGCGGCAAAGCTCTTAATTGTCTTTACTACTGTCTCATCCGCACCGAGGTTTAATGTACCCGGCATGCTCCCGGCAGTACGATTGCATCGTAGCTGTCAAAATCAGCCTGTGCCTTTGTGGTATCTGTCTTAAATGTCACCTGATGAGAGCTTGTCACCTCGCTTTTTCCGTGATTGATATGGTTTCAATCTCAAGCTTTGCTCTTCTAACTATATCTACTACTGTAAGTCCTTCAATCTCCTCACAGCCGTCTGCCATAAATTCCTACTTTAATCATATTTTTCTCCTTTATTTTTCTTTGATAATACTATAAAAAGCTGCGGTTCGTCCTTGAATTTTTAAATACCGGTCATTATAATCATATATAAATGATATAAGGGTAAAACAAAAATATAAACCGTAACTATAAATC
>ENA-OQHP01000645-OQHP01000645.1-human-gut-metagenome-genome-assembly--contig:-NODE-645-length-11139-cov-1.293316_pt1 | contig 11139 bp, 19 predicted proteins | sample MGYA00242563_ERZ504717 | MGnify/ENA primary metagenome ERZ504717 (study PRJEB26092, sample SAMD00036212) | human gut metagenome | host: Homo sapiens | study: EMG produced TPA metagenomics assembly of...
TTAAACAATTTTATCAAAAGATTAAATATTATTATCAAAACAAGAGCGATGACAGAAATTCTTTTTAGTCCTAGAATCATAATTAAAAAACAAACATAATTATAGCAATATTTTTTTTGTTAATTTTTCTTTTGAAAAATATAATAAACCATTACATATCCTATAGCCAAAACTAAGTCATGCAATTCAAAATAATTCATTGATAAACCACCAGTTGTATCAAAAGGATCAATTAATCCTTGCCGAATTGCATGAATTATTATCATTGGTCCCTTTATGACCAAACTTACCGATACAGATAATAACCAAGATAAAAGCAAAGAAACCACAGTATAATATAATGCATTAATTCCTAGTAAGTATATCGCAAAATAGCAAGTACAGTTGGTACATACACCGTGAGATTTGTCGTAAGTATTTCTTATCTACTATACCAAAACACATTAATATTATTGTATAGCCATGTATAACTATATGCGGTAATAAATAGAGTTTCAAAAATCTTGGAAAATCATCTTTATACACTCCTCGAAACTTGAATCCATTAATATCCAATTTCCATATTCCTAAAAAAATCCATAACAGACCTATAATAATTTGTAATCCATAACCCATCTCATAATCAGCATACTGTGTTGTAAATGCAATGGTCATAGATATAACATATAAAATAACCATTGATTTTTGCTATCATATTTCATTTCTAATTTCTCCATAAATATAACTCTATTTTTTTCTAAACGATATTAAAATCTGCAAAGATAAAATTAATAATGTATAATTTAAAATAGATTGCTTTTATATTATTTTTAAAAAACTAAACAGAAACAAACATAATACCATTTTTTTATCAATTAAAGTCAAAAACAGTCTCTGTTTAAATCCCAAAAAAATTCGTGGGATAATGACCAATTACATCGCAAACTGTTTCATCTCTGCATATCTTTCCAATATTAGACAAATTAGTTTTAAATGGCATATCTTTTAAATGACCATTTTCTTGTTTAATAGACATTTTTAATATAAATAAAAACATTCTTTTAGTCTTAATTCAGTGTCATTATCATATCCTAATCCATTAATTTCTTATGCATCTCTAAGTAAAATACTTGCTTGCCTCAAATCTATCTTTTCTATAGCTTGTACTTAATGATCCTAAATTCACTCTATAATTATATCCAGCTTTATCAATAGTACATGCTCCATTTGCATACTGCATATAATCGATATTAAAAACCAAATCCTCCGAAATCAATTCTCTTTCAGACGGAAATCTTAAGTTGTGTTCAAAAATAGGTTTTGTGTTATAAAGTGCCCCCCACACACACATTTCTATACTGTCATGTTTAGTCGATGAACTTCCAATCATCCTTGGAAGCATTTCTTTTTTCGCTTTTTCACCTTGAAATAATTCATTATCATATATTCTGTTTGATACAATTTTTCCAGAATCAATAACTCTTTTAAATCCGCCCTTACACATATCGACATCTTTATTTCTTAACTCATTATATAGTGTAGCAATACAATCCGGCTCTAAATAATCATCTGAATCGACAAAAGTAACATATTCGCCTTTAATATGCTCAAATCCAGTATTTCTCGCCATGCCAAGACCGGCATTTTCTTTATGTACTACCTTAAAATTATCATATTTTTCAGAATATTCATCACATATTTTTCCACTACTATCTTTTGAACCATCGTCCACCATAATGACTTCTAATTCATTATAAGTTTGATTTATAAGACTATCTAAACATTGTCTCAAATATCTTTCTACGTTATATACTGGAACAATAACACTAATTAACATATCTTTCTCCTAATTTACATATCTTTCTAGCTGGGACTCCACCCCAAATCTCACAATTTGGAATATCTTGTCTAACAACAGCTCCTGCAGCCACTATTGCACCATCACCTATAGTCACTCCTTTTAATATTGTTATATTTGCGCCAATCCAAACATTATTTCCTATATGAATAGGCTTACTATTCAACCCTGCAACAACTCCTGTATCACCTATATTATGATCATGATCAACAATAACTATATTATTTGCTAAATTACAATTATCGCCAATTGTAATCTCATTTGCACAGGTGATCGAACAATTATGATTCATAAAAACTTTATCACCTATACTACATTTTGCATTTTCTATAATCTTGATATAGCATGGTCCTGTGGTCATCAAAAAACACCCATTTTTAACTTACTATTCTTTTGTAATTGTATTTCTAATTTACCTCTAATAGCGTTTATAGGCTTTATTTTGATGTTTTTCCCAAATTTAATCTTTAACACTTATTAATAAAGTAAGTTCTTTATTAATAAGTGCATTTTTTTTATAAAATCATTAATAACATATCTTAATGAAAAATTGGTGGTGCACCTACTTGATATCTCAAGTCGTGATTTCTCTGTCTTATGCATTTGGCAGGTACACCTCCCCATATTTCATAAGGTGGTATATCCTTTGTAACAACAGCTCCCGCAGCTACTACTGCACCATCACCTATAGTCACTCCTTGAAGAATAGTCGCTCCTGTACCTATCCAACAATGATGTCCTATAGTAATAGGTCTAAAATCTGCTGTAAAATCAGGGTCATCTATATCATGGCTTCCTGTAATCATTTTCACATGACTGGAAATATTAGTATCATGCTCTACCGTAATTCCTCCCCTTGCATCTAATTCAGCAAACCAGCCAACAGAAACACCCTCAGCAAGCTTTAATGCTTTAGGTAACAATACTTCCACGCGTCTACATAAAAAAGTGTTTTTACCAATTTGTGCACCTAAAATTTGATATGCCCATTTTCTCATATGACGACTAGGTACTTTATTCCAAATAGCATTAACAAATAATGTTACTGTATAATATAAACATTTAATCGCTTTAGGCATATCATTGCCTAAACTTTTATTATGTAAATTATCCATTACAATTCCTCATAAAATCGACTATATTTTTCCGCAAGTTGTACAAATGAAAACTCTTGAACATAACGTTCTTTTGCATTCATTTCCATTTGTTCTCTTTTTTCATCATTCTCTATTACTTTACACACAGCCTCTGCTATTTGTTCTGAACTCTTAGGATCAATTAAATATCCATCCACTCCATCTCTGACAATTTCTGGTGTCCCATCTACTCTTGTTGCAACTATCGTCCTACCTACCGAATATGCTTCAATCGGTGTCAATGGCAATCCCTCCCACAATGAACTCAAAACAATTAAGTCAAGTTGTGACATTAAATTTTGAACATCTTTTCTATATCCTAAGAATTTAATATATTCTTCAATTCCTAACTTTTTTACTAAACTAAATAATTTTTGTTCATCCTCACCGTTACCAGCGATTACAAATCTCGTTTGAGGATATTTTTTTAGAATCTTAGGAACAGATTCAATAAAATACTCCATTCCTTTTTGTTCAGATAATCTACCTATATTGCCAACAACAAAATTTCCATCATCATGAAGCTTCCTTATATATTTATCTTCTATATAATCTCCATCAAATGGCTTTACCGCATTATGAATTACAGACACCTGTTTTTCAGGGATTCTAAAATAATCCACAAGGTTTTTCTTCACCATCTTGCCAACAGCTATAACTTTTGTGTTCCTATACGCAAATCTCGTCAACAATTTCTTATCAAAGAATGTATTATGTGCATTAGCAATTTTTATGATTGAACTGCCAAATAAAATTTCTGTGTAGAATGCAGCCATTCTGTGATGTGAATGTATTACTGTTATTTGCTCCTTTTCTACGATTTGTTTTACTGTTCTACAAATTTTTAATATATCTTTCTTAGATGATATATCCGGAATTTGATAATGCCTAATTCCCATTTCTGTGAGCTTTTCAACATTTACACCGCCACATGAACAAACAACTATCTTATTAACTTTTGGTTTAAACACTTCACATAATTGTAAAACAACGTTTTTCTGTTCCACCCAGCATCATTGTTCGAGTAAAGAACAAAATGTTTTTGTTTGCCTAAATCCATAATCAATCCTTCGATATTTAAATATCAATCTCAATATCTTTACATCATCAAGAAAATATCTTTTAAACATTCTCTTTGGTTCCTGCAAAAATCTATAAAACCATTCAAGTCCATGATCACTCATCCATCGCGGCGCTCTTTTGATATTTCCAGCCAAAAAATCAACTGTAGCACCAGCACATACTGAAACTGTAGCATCATATTTCATATAATTCTCATATATCCACTTTCTTGTTTTGGACATCCTAAACATCCTATTAACAAATCCGGATGTGCATCAGTAATCATCTGATTTATTTTATCTAATTCAGATTCATCATTCTCAAATCCTAATGGTGGTGCATATGTTCCAACTATTCTGATGCCAGGAAATTTCTGTTCAAGCTTCTTCTTTGCTTGTTCTGCGACTCCATCTTTACCACCTATAATGAAGATAGTATAATTTTCATCTGCCGCTCTTTTACACAACTGTGGTACAAGATCAGACCCCGAAACTTTTCTTTTATCTGACGTTTATATAACTTTGAAATCCATATCAGAGGTTTTCCATCAACCAATACCATATCAGCTTCATTGGATATCCTTCTAAGATAATCATCATTTTCCATTTCATGACTACATCCACATTGATTGCTACAATATATGATTTTTTTCTTTCTCGAATGAATCCATCGATTTCATCTAATGTTTCATCTAATGTGACATTATTTACATATGTATTAAGTAATCTTTGTTTCTCTAGCATTTTAATTATTATCTCCAAAGAATCTTTCTTCGAGCATCAGACACAGGCAATGATATATTGGCAAATGATACTCCTGTATTCTATATGTCCTAGTCTCAGGTGCTTTTATTGTTACATCTGCTATCTGTGACAATTTGCTATCCTTAGCACCAGTAAGAGCTACAACTTTCATTCCTTTTGCTTTTGCAACTACTGCAGCATATAAAATATTTTTGCTGTTACCGGATGTGGAAATTCCTAGGAAAACATCTCCTTCCTTTCCATATCCATTTACCTGCTGTGCAAAACAAAGCAATGGTTCACAATCATTCATATATGCAGTTGTAAGTGCGACATGTCCATCAAGTGCAATTGTTGGGAGTGCCATCTGTAAATTTTCTCCAAGTACCTTGCCAAGTTCATTATTTACAGACGTTAATTTTTTCTTTATATTCTGATGAAAGATTTCTGGGATTTTCAAATCCCTTCATCAGCTCACCAACTATGTGTTCAGAATCTGCTGCCGAGCCACCATTTCCTGCAACTAAAAGCTTGTTTCCATTTGCATAACTCTCTTCAAGAACTAAATAGGCTTCTTCGATTTCTTTTTTACAATTATCTATTTGCGGATATCTTTCAATTAATACATTAATCTGTTTCTGAATATTCTCTTCCAACACTTTACTTCACCTTTTACATTTACTAAATTTCTTCATATTCTTCCGGACTATAATGAATCACCCTTGTGCCACCATCTTCAAATTTAAAAGGAATATACATAAGGTCTTTCATTGCTTCTTTCACAGCCTCATGTTTTTCCGGCTGAACATAAAATACTAAGAAGCCTCCTCCACCAGCTCCAAGGAGCTTTCCTCCAAGTGCACCGGCTTTCATACCTCTTTCATATAACTCATCTATACTTCCTGTACTTACAGCTCCACCTGTTCCTTTCTTCAATTTCCATGTAGTGTCAAGAAGATGACCGAACTCATCTAAATTTCTATTCTTGTCCGTAAGAACTGCCTCTGCTTCATCTACCAGACTATACATTTTTTTAAGTCTTACACTTTTGTCTTCTGAACTGCTTGCTTTATTTGCTTTCTGCACATCCGAAGAAAAACGTGTGAACCCTGTAAAGAACATCAATAAGTTATCATTTAACATTTTTTTTCTTTCCGGAGATATTATTACAGGAAGCACCTCATATCCATCTGAATTGAAATTAATTCTGTTAAAGCCTCCGAAGGAAGCTGCTATCTGATCCTGCCATCCTCCTGATTCATTACACAAAACACGTTCAAGATAAATTGCCTCATCTGCCAGTTTCTTTTTATCTGCATATTTGCCTTTAAGAGCATAAAACGCATTAAGCATTCCTACTGCAAAAGATGAGCTGGTTCCCAACCCTGAACGAGCCGGAAGATCGGCTTCATATGTAAGTCTTATCTCTCTCATATCAAGCATCTTCATTGCTTCTCGAATTGCCGGATGTTGAATATCATTTATATCAGTTACTCTCTCTGTTTTTGAATAAGAAAGTTCTGTTGAATAATCAAAAAACCTTGGGAGATGTCTTACATTTACATAACAGTATTTATCAAATGTAGTCGAAAGAACAGCACCTTCATTTTCCCTGAAATATTCCTCCATATCTGTTCCGCCACCAAAAAATGACATGCGAAATGGGGTCTTAGTTATAATCATGTAATACTCCCTTCACAGCGTCTAATTAGTCCGCCTTCATTTATTTTTATACCTGTACAGCCTGCCGCCTCACCGGCTGAACATCCGAATCAGAATCCCCTATCATGTAGCTGGCATTTAAATCAATGTTCAACTCTTCTGCTGCCTTTAGCAGCATTCCCGGCTTTGGCTTTCTGCAATCACAATCTATTTTCAATTCAGGTATCTCACCTTCATAACCTTTATGTGGATGATGCGGGCAAAAATATAACCCATCAATATATGCCCCCTCTTTTCCAAGTAGAGTTTCCATTTACAATGAATGTTATCCAACTCTTCAAATGTAACTTCTCCCCTTGCTATAACAGGCTGATTTGTGACTACTATAGCTAAATAACCACTAGTGTTGATCATTCTTATAGCTTCTGAAACTCCTGGTAGTAATTCAAATTCATCTATATTTCTTAAAAAACCTACATACTTATTAATAGTTCCATCTCTATCTAAAAAGATTGCCTTTTGTTTATTACTAAGATTCTTTGCTGAAACAACACCTTTTTTAAAATCTTCACACACCGAATAATACCTATCCGGTGTTCCCATATCCTTTACATATTCAGGCGAATCATAGCAAAACATTTTTCCTGTAGAGCACAATGGTTTAAGAATCTGACGGTCTAAATCTACTTTTACAATCTTCCCGTCTTTTTCCTTACCAATTGAACTTTTATCAATCCCACTCATCTCCAATGTTTTAGGAGAAATTACATGAAGACCGGCATTTACCCTGTTTTTGTAATACTTTGGTCTGGATTCTTCTTTTGTAAGCCATTGCTTTACTTCACCACTCTTATCAGCAATAATTAATCCACTATCATATGGATGAGAATTTGGATGTGTAAACAATGTAACCAATGCACCTTTTCGTCTGTGATATTTCACCATTCTGTTAAAATCCACATCAAATACAGCATCCGCGTTAAAAGCAGAAAATCTTCTTTTAAATCCAGAAAAAACAAAGCACCTGCATTCCCTAAAGGCTTGTCTTCCACAAAATAATTGATTTTCACTCCAAGTCTTGATCCATCTCCAAAATAGTCCTTTATTTTATCAGCCATATACCCTACTGTCAGGATTATCTCTGTGAACCCCTGTTCTCTGAGCGAAATAATTTCTCGCTCTAAGACAGGCATATTTTGTATTGGAATTAGTGGTTTTGGAACATCAGGGAATAATTCAGAAATCCTTGTTCCTCCGCCTCCGGCCATTAATACAACTTTCATATGTTAATATTTCTCCTTGTAGAAACTACACTGCTCCATCGTTTTTCAAAACTCCTACAAACGTCTTGAATATTATCTTCACATCCCCCTTTACACTCCACTCCCCAATATACTGGGTATCCAGCTTCACCACTTCCTCGAAGTCCGTGATATTGCTTCTGCCACTCACCTGCCACAGTCCGGTCAGTCCCGGTCTGAATGACATTCTGGCTCTGTGATGTGGTTCATACTTCTCCCACTCATCGAGTGTCGGTGGTCTTGTGCCCACAAGGCTCATATCTCCCACTAGTATATTGAAGAATTGTGGGAATTCATCCAGCTTGTTTTCCTGATAAACTGCCCAATTCCGGTTTTCTTCTTTCCGTTTGGCAGCACCTTATTGCCTATGATTCTCGGGTCGAAGTCCATCTTGAACATCATTCCGTCACCCACTTTATTCTGTGCCGCAAGCTCCTTCTTTCGCTCCTCGGCATCCATATACATGCTGCGGAATTTGTACATCTTGAATTTTCTTCCGTTTCTGCCGACTCTCTCCTGCGCGAAAAATATAGGTCCAGGCGATGCTATGTATATCATAGGACCACAAATATCATTATGATAAGTGTGAACAGGCAGCCCACCAATCCTCCGACTATATCCATGCCTCTCTTTACCAGAAGCGCGCTGGTGTTGGCATAGTTCACGCTTGATGTGACTACGGTATAGTCGCCTATCTTTTCTATCTGCTTGTAGCCTCCCTGGGCTGTGCCATTTTTGGTTATTCCTGTATGTACCGCTATTCCCATCTCAAGGAATATATCTGCCATCCGCTCTGGATATTCATCCTCGCTACAAGGCGGGATGAGCACCTCATCCACCCACTCATCACACGCATAGTCCACTATACCATCGTGGTTTGCAACTATAGGTATGCCACATATAGTCATACCCTTCATGTCTGTATCCAGTGAAGCTGCTACTATCTTTGTATAGCCTATACAGCTTTTCTCCACTGTGCACAGTGTATCACGAAGCATGGCATCAGGTGCTATGACAAACAGCGATTTTCTTGATGCTCCAAAGCCCTTTTTCTTAAGGAAGCTCTTGAGCGCTAGTCTTGCTACATATGTTATTGTCACATAGATTGGAAACATGATATAAATGATAATCGCGAGTATATATCAGCCATCTGTGTGGTGAACAGAAATAGCGCTGTCACCAGAAATACAAGCACTGCGTGCTTGCAGGTCGATATGAATTCATCCAGATATCCGCGTTTTAGGACGTTCTTGAATGAATCTGCCATTATCTCCACAAAGAAATCTATCAGAAGAAATGCTACACCCAGTATACGGTAGTCCTTGTCCACATATGGGTTATTAAAGCCGAAGCGTATCACATATGAAATAAAAAATGCTATAACAATGCATGCGATATCTATAAGCATAAAATCTATATGCTTTGTCCATCCTCTGCCTTTCTTTCTGTACATTCTTTCCAAATTCTCCTTGTGGTATCTTTTATTTTCCTTTATACCTGTTCTAGGGGAGGTACCTTTGTACCCCCCCCCCCGAATTATTTTAGCCTATTCTGTTTTACGTATGTTTTATTCGGTTATTTGTATCTTTTTCTGTATCTAATCAGGGTTTTCAATAATATATTTTCACCCATTTTTTAATTCTTTGTCAATGAATATTAGGTTTTCTTTACAATTTTCGACACATTCGCTAATCGCTATGGTATTGTAGCGCGCATTATTATACATTATTATATGCCATACTGCTTATTTTTCCTCAAACAGCCTCTGCTTTCTCTCTATCATCTCATCAATCCTTGTGATATACTGCCTACATCCTTGACATTCTCGCATCTGTCGATGCGGTGTGTGCCATCCGGATTCGGTACGGGCCAGACACGCTTGGTGCTTGCTCCAGCTCCGCAGGCTACAATAGTCTGTTTTTCCTCCATGATCAGTATATTGTATACACCGGCCTTGCCCTTTGCCGCATAGCCCACGTTTTCCATGTTGCCTGCCATGCCCTTCTGCCTGTAGAGGTAATATGGCTCAAGCCCCATCTGCTTACAGTAGGCTGCGCAGAGATCCATATGCTCCTGAGTGTTGACCATCTGCATATCACTGTAGCGGTCCTTGAAGATGGTGAGTCGTGCAGCTCGCTTTACTGCGAGTGAATGGATGGTGACGTTGTCAGGCGCCAGTTCCTTCACCAGCTCCATTGTGTGCCTTACATCATCGAGTGTCTCCTCGGGAAGTCCCATGATGAGGTCCATATTTATGTTGTCAAAGCCCAGCTCACGTGCAAGCTTGAAGCTTTGTATCGTATCGTCTACCGTGTGGTGTCTTCCTATTATATCAAGTGTCTGCTGCTTCATAGTCTGCGGATTTACTGATATACGGCTGATGCCGTTTTTCTTTAGTGCCAGGAGCTTTTCTCTCGTGATGGAGTCCGGTCTGCCTGCCTCCACTGTAATTCCAGACAGTCCTTTAAATCAAAGCTGCATTTGATTTTCTGATAAGCCTGTCAAGTTGCGCAGGGCTTAGTGTGGTCGGTGTGCCGCCTCCTATGTAGATGGAGTTTAGCTTCTTGTGGTAGAATTTCTGTGCCGTGTAGTCTATCTCCTTCTCGAGTGCGTCGAGATAATCATCCACGCGGTTTTTCCACACACCCAGTGGATATGATGTAAACGAACAGTATGCACAGGTGCTTGGGCAGAATGGTATACCTATGTACAGGCTGTAGCCGTTGTCATAGTCCACTTTGTCAAGCAGTGCCTTCTCGCGCTTTGCTATGCCTATTGAAAGGTCGATTTTCTCATCGCTTGCAAGATAGGTTTCCTTCAGATAGTCATAGGTTTCCTTATCGCTCATGCCGTCCTCTATGCATTTCATGGCTATCTTGGTCGGTCTGATGCCTGAGAGTGTGCCCCACGGAAGGCTTTTTCCTGTGCCCTTTTCTATCATGGAATAAAGAGCGAGCTTGAGGCGGTTTTTGGTTTCCTTGCGGTCTGTGCCGTCCACGGATATTTTTGTGCAGATACTTTCTCCGGCTGTTTTAATATCATTTTCGTCATCCTGCTGCATCTCACCTGTCATGGAATTATTTCCACCGGCTCTATTCAACGTCCACTCCACTGCAATTTCATCGCCCACATAGTCTATCTTAAATACCTGTGAGGCATCCGCAAATTCTTTTACGCCATCGTCTGTCATCTCATGGTGCGTGCAGGCTAAGTTTTTCCCCTCCACCTCATCAGGTGGGCAGCTATAGTACATCTGCACGTCCTCCTGCGGGAAGAATTCCTTGAGCAGTGAGTGCACATCATATTCAAATCCGGTTTATAATACTACTACTATCATAAGTAAGGGTTATACATCCTCTCGTTTTCTATGGTTGTTGTATCGTTGTGGCCCTCGATCG
>ENA-OQHP01000646-OQHP01000646.1-human-gut-metagenome-genome-assembly--contig:-NODE-646-length-11135-cov-1.403070_pt1 | contig 11135 bp, 16 predicted proteins | sample MGYA00242563_ERZ504717 | MGnify/ENA primary metagenome ERZ504717 (study PRJEB26092, sample SAMD00036212) | human gut metagenome | host: Homo sapiens | study: EMG produced TPA metagenomics assembly of...
TTACCAAGGCCTTGCAGTCGGCTGTGGTCTGTATGGAATTGCCTTTCTCCACACCTTGCAGATTAAGGTATCTCACACTAATGCCATTGTCGCTAAGCCCTGTTATCTTCTCAATATTGCATACCAGTTTGGTATTACGATGGCGGAACAAAACACCGGCCGCGGCTATCGATACTTTAGAGGTCACCACTTCCAGATGATCGCTCTCCCAATATCCGCTGCCTCGCTGGTCTGCCTTCACTACAGGAATCTCCGGCTTGATGCCTCATTATAAGGATACCATGCATTTACAGTCAGTTCTGTTTTATTGCCCCAGTAAAAAGGATCTTGAGAAGTCAGTTTTCCCTGTTCGTCCACAATATAGGGTTTTACCATGCCGTCTATCTCTACCGCCACAATGCGGTCGGCAAGTCCTGCCCAATTGTCATTGGTTGTCAAACGGGTATTCGTACCCGAAGTATGCATCGGTACAAATCCGGCAGTAAGCTTCACCTCCGTCCCATTAGCACCTTGAGATTCATCATCGTCTCCGCAAGAAACCAATAAGAGGGCCAAAGCCGCTGTCAGTAATAATTTTCCTTTTATCATAGTATTCGATTAAAATAATCCGGTTAATATCGGTATTTCATTGTTTTGAAGTAAGATACGGATGAGCGGAGCGTACCGCTCAAAACCGTATCTACTTTTCTGTTATATCAGCCAGTCGGGCACTCTTATTCGTAGTAGAACATAAGTGTGCTGTAGCCAAGCTGGTCGAGCGCACCGCCACTGCCGCCATACTGTTCCGGCCCTGCATCGGGACGAAGACGGGAAGCAAATTCCCCGCAATATTTGGCAGGCATACCCACTTTTTTGCAGTGTCCGTACCACAAATCCCATATGGGACGTTTGCCGCCACGACCGGTTTCCGCACCGTTGTTACGCAACTCCACAGCCGATGGCTCGTCCATCTGCTCGTCACAATAGAAATAGGAAGTGTACGGGAACCCTCACGCGTATAGCTGAACCATTCGTTATTGCCACCCGGTACCTGACCTGCAAACTCCGGCTTGAAAACATTGTATTTGGCTACATATTCGGCCATTGCCACTACACGGCCGTTATCGTAAGCAAAAAGGTCTTCACCGATGTTATAAGCCATTTTGCAGAAATACCCCATCAACGCACAGCATAGCATGGCATGCCCCTGGTCACGACCGGACTCCTGACACTGCCCCAACTTCTCGCCCGAACCGTCCGGGTCGTCATACAGGTGCAGCACCGCCGTATTCACATTGCCCGGACCGATACCGTTCTTGAAATATTGGATAACCTTATTTATCATTTCCTGATTATCACTCAAAATACCAATAGAAAGGATGGCAGTCATCTGCGCCAAGTCCCAATTGAGCCAATAGTGGTCGGTTGTATTGTTGTGACGGACAAGAAAATCATCCGCCATAGCGTAGAATGTATTCTCCATCCACTGGACAAAAGCCTTAAACTCTTCCGTATCCCCCAATTATCATATCCTCTCAAAATCTCGGCAGCATTGGCAAGTTGATATGCCTGAATAGCAATCAACAGTTCGTTCGGGTCTATCAGACTGCCGTTTTCACGGTAAATACCCTTACAATTCTTAGCCCAAGCATTCAGAATGGTTTTAGCGGCGTCACCATACTCCGCCTCATCGGAAAGCTTCCAACGCAATGCCAACTGATAGGCAGCGGCAGCATCATTTGCCAGATTGGTATAATTTACATAATCGGGATGTTTGCTTTCCCAATTAGTCTTGTCCAAACGCTTCAACCATTCCACGGGTTCCGCCTGGTAAGCAGGGTTTGCAAATTTGCTGCTTTTCAATGATGTATAAGCGTCTGCCCAAGGCTGTGCAGAAGCGGCAAGCTTTTCTTTTACATACGCAAACTCCGCTTCCGAATGTAACATACACGGATGATTCAACGTAAACTCTATCTTTTCCGGGGCTTCCCATTCATCAAAATTAATGGGAGAGCCGTCCTCTATCTCTGTGCATGAACAGAAACTCAATGCGGCGGTAACTGCCAATGTATGAATAAAGTTCATTTTCATATCTTCTGTTGTTTTATTCTATATGATTATAACTTATCGTTCTTATTTATCTGCTGTAATTTGATCTTCGGCAAACCGGACAGCTTCTTCTTTCGATGCAAAAGTACGTATCCAATATACCTCGTACTGACCGGATGGAAGTTCAGCCGGCTGCATATCGGCTATTTTTATCTGAAAAGTAGTGAAAGTCACCTCACCTTCCGCAAACTTATTAAGCGACTTCACATCATAAAGTAATAATTTGGTTCCGTCCGAAAGAGCTTCTCCTTTACTAAGTTTACTTTCCCCCTTTGTACCGTTGCTTGCCACCAGATCCAGCGTATATCCCTGTTTACTTATATCCGGAAGGTTAGTGTGAAGAGCGATGACCGGATAATTGGCAAGATCCATTATGGCTTTCGTGTTTTTAGTGTCCAAAGTCAAATCGGCACGCAATGCACCGGACGACTGTGGGGCAGTGGTCACCACCATACGGTCTCAGTCACTTCAAAACTTGTGCCTTTAGTACCCATGCCCCAGCCTTCGAAACTGCAAGCGGCATCCCATACCCACCAACCGGTACGCAACCTTCACTGTTGTAGAAGCCTTATTACCCGTAGCACGGCAAGTACCCGTCACGGTAGCTTCACCAAAACCTACGGCTGTGACCTTTCCGTTTTTCACCGTAACCACATTCTCATCACTCGATTCCCAATCCACCGAATTGACAACAGCTATTTCCGGAACGAATGTGCAGTTCAGTTTTGCTGTTTGATACATATGCAAAGCCGGCAAATCCTCAATGACAATATCTTCTGCATTTACTATCTCATTGATTACAAACGGAAATTCACCCCGATAGCCGCTTCCGTCATGAGTATAAGCGTAAATAACCACATTTCCAGGCGCAACGGCGGTTACAATGCCATCTTCCGTAACAGTAGCAACGGCTTCATCGCTACTGTCCCATGTAAGATAAGAGTAGGTATGATTCTCCGGCAGCATCGTATAAGTCAATTTCTGTTCGTCACCCGGATAAAGAGATGTAAGCAGATTGCCCTCATCATCTTTATTCGTCAACAGGATATCGGTAACTTCTATTATTTCAGGTATAACATTCACTGCAATCGTCTTCTCCGTAACATCGGTAACTCCAAAACCTATTATCGGTTTTACCGTAATGACAGCCTCACCCTCGCAAGTGCCGTGATTGTACCATTTTGAGAAACAGTGGCCACCTTCTCGTTAGAAGAAACCCACAATACTTCTTTATTAGCGGCATTCTCCGGCGCAACCTTATACACAATCGTGGTGTCCATGCCAACAGCCAAAGGCAATTGGAAGTCACTTCCAACTCAATGGAATTGATAGCTGCTGTTCGGGCATACCTGTCGTAAACTCCTGTTCCTGGTCGCAGGAAGCCAAAAGCAGACATCCCGTCAATGTACCGGCAAGCAGGAATTGATTTATATATATCTTCTTCATAATACTCTTCTGATTTATACTGTTTATTACTTACTTATCCCAACCCGGATTTGTTTCAAATTCGGATTCAATTGCAACTGGTCCTTCGGCAGAGGGAATAAATAATGTTTATCCTGCCACTGACGACCGGTTTCCATTACAATTACTCCTTCGCTGTTACGGGGATAAGGACATGCAGACCATTTGGTTTCAAAGTCCGTCCCCGCCCATTTCACACCGAGTATGTCTTGCGGCATTTCCACCTCTGCCGTTTCCAGCGCTTCAAATCATCCAGACGGAAACCCTCATGGAACAACTCGACAGTACGTTCGCGGCGAATTTCTTCACGCATGCTCAATCCGTTGTCATTCACAAGTTTGTTGGTCAACCCCGGCATATTGGGATTTACGCGGGTACGGACAAGATTCAGGGAAATATTCAAATCCTTATCTTCTATCTTCCCGTCACGTTCATAAACAGCCTCGGCATAGTTCAACAGCACCTCGGCATAACGGATTATGGGATAATCAAAACCCTCGAAATTATCTTTCACCAAGCGTTCGGAAGCCCATTTCTGGTTATGATAACCGGTTCCGCTATTGGGAGTAAGTTTTTGATAGCCGCATTGCTTTGGTCGGAAGCATCGTTCCATGTCAGGCGACAGCCGGATTACTGTTGTTCCAGAAATAATCGCCCGGTTTGGCAAGTGTATAACGCATACGGTTATCGCGGTTCTCCCACTCGGAAGTCAACGTTGCATATTCTTGGAATTGCGCATTCTTCACACCGTTTATGTAGATAGGAAGTCCGTTCTGACAAAGGTACATATTGGCAAACTTACGGCTCACCCATACCATATTAATCAGATTGGCCTTTGTGATATTCTTGCCGATGGGAGCCAAAGACTCGTCATAGCGACGTGCAAAGACATACTCTTTGTTGGCACTCTTCTGTATACCTGCCGGATTGGATTTTGCATCTTCCAGAATAAACATATACTTCTGCGCCTTTTCTTTCAAAGCATCCGGCTTAAACAGACTGAATGCCTTGCTGTCGATAACCTGTTTGGCCGCTTTTGCCGCAATGTCCAGCAACTCACGTCCCCGTTCTTCATTTCCGCGAAATTTCTGCCAAGTTCCTTCGTAAAGAGCCACACGGGAGAGAAACGCCCAACACCCCTCACGGCTGATACGTCCAGCGTCATCCGTAGTCAGTTCGGTAAAACGAGGTAACATAGGAGCAGCTGTCTCAAGGTCTTCTATTATAAATCGGCCACTTCGCTACGGTCATTCTGAGCAACTCGCAACTCCGGTGAAGTTACATCCAAAGGCTGGGGTAATAATAATGGCATCGCATAGAACTGCAACAAATCGAAATACGAATAGGCACGAAAGAAATGCGCTTCCCCTACATACTGTGCAATGTCCGCAGAAGCGGAATATTTCTCCGCATTCTGCAACAGCAGATTGGTACGCCGGATATGTGCATAGCACGAACCGTAATTACCATCGGACTCCTGTACCGAATTAGAGCCGTTGCTGAAACGGTTACGGTCGTCACGGCTTGTAAAAGGTCGGAGTATAATCCGAATGCAACGGTTTGACAGAGTTATTGTCTAATGAACCGAAATCCCGCGTCCAACTGTAGAACTGATTGGCAAACAACTGGAAATCGGAGGGAGAGCTCCACAAATTGGATTCGGCCAACTGGTCTTTCGGGTCCAAATCGAGACAGGATTGGGACAGAACTCCCATTGCTGCTACCGCCAAAATAGTTTTAATCTTATGTAATTTCATGATAATCTGTTTTTAGAAAGTTAAGTTCAAACCGAATGTAACATTACGAGTAAACGGATAACGGCCGTACGAGGTTACCGTACGAGAAGCTTCCGGATCCCAGCCGTCGCGTATCTTGCTGGTTTCCCATAAGTCCGCTCCCGTTACATAGACACGTGCATAAGTCAGGAATTTAGTCTTCTCCAGCCATTTGGCAGGGAAAGTATACCCTAAAGAGATGTTTTCAGACGCAGGTAGTTGCCATTCTCCACCGACCAGGACGAACAACGGTAGTTATAAGTATTAATCTGATCGACATTCGTATAAGTCGGATAGTAAGCGCCCGGATTTTCCGGCGACCATACATTGCCTATCGAGAAGTTCGGAGAGTTCAAATGCGGCTTCATTACAGGAATACGCCATGCGTCATTACTTTTATTGGAACTACCCGTACGCCAGATAGAACGCATGCCTACACCCTGAAATACAACCGAGAAATCAAAGCCGTTCCATTCCAGTCCACCATTGAAAGAGAAAGAGATTTTAGGGTCGTCCGTTCCTAAAAAGACATAATCTTCTTCAGTCAGCTTACCGTCACCGTTCACATCCTCATACATATTATCGCCCAAACGCAGGTTGGTAGGCATATCGATTGTATTATTACCGGTATAGCGGTAAAGGTATTTCTCCAACTGCTCTTCATTCTGGATTTTGCTACATACTTCAAACCGAACACGGAGTTCAACGGATAGCCCTCACGGTCGGAGCGCACTCCGTCTGTAATCGTTGCGCTTCCGCCATTATCGGTCAGTTTGTTGGTGGTATAGGTAAATGTTCCACCGATACTATAACCCACTTTACCTATCTTGTCCGACCAATTGAGATTTCCCTCAAAACCGTTTGCCTTAAAGCTGCCCACGTTGGCAGTAGGAGCTTTATCGCCTAACGTTGCAGGGTAAGACACATCAATCAGCATGTTTTCACAGACTTTCCAGAAAAGCTCCGCCGTACCTTTCAAGCGATTGCCGAACAAGCCGAAATCAAGACCGATATTGTAATTCTGAATAGTTTCCCATTCACGGTCCATACTCAATAACTTACCATTCGTATCGATATAGGAAATTTTTTCATCACCTATCAGAGCACCTTTATTCTGATTGAAATTATAAAGTTGAATACCGTCATAACGATCTATACCTCCCTGATTACCCACTGTGCCATAAGATACACGCAGCTTCAAATCATCAAATATATTAAGATTTTTCATAAAAGCCTCTTCGCTCAAACGCCAACCGGCCGATACCCCCCAGAAAAATGCCCAGCGGTTTTCGGGTTGGAATTTGGAAGAACCATCATAACGGAAGTTACCTTCCAGCAAGTACTTGGAAAGATAATCGTAGTTGACACGGGCAAAATAAGAGAGCAGCGCTTCCTGCCATTTCTCCGGTCCTTTATTGTTATCATTCACCAAAGTCACTTCTCCAATACCATTGATGATACCCAGTGAAGGCAGAATGTTTTTGGCTTTGGTGGTGGTATAGTCATATTCCTTAAAACTGTACTGCGTACCCAACATCACTCCGAGGTCGTGCTTATCTGCAAACGTCTGAGTCCAGTTGGCATAAGCATTGAGGTATAGAGGTCGGTTTGACTGTTACTCTTGATGTAATTGCTCTCTTCCTGCTGGGGATTGGTCATCACCTTTCTGGTCCCGGCATAGTTATACCAATCGATAGACGTTCTTTGTATATCCCGTGTAGCGTTGTTCGTGTTATAACCAAAGGTTGCTACCGCATTAAAATGTTCGTTGAAGGTATACTTGAACATCTCACTGATATTAATGCCTGTGACTTCAGCTTATTGTCGCCACCCAATTCACAATACCAGTTGGGAGCACCCCATGTACCCCAAGCATAAGGCTTTCCCATCTGTTGTACGACGAAGGGAAACCCGGTTGCTGGGTAGAGGCCGTCAGTGCAGACCCTACTTGTGTAGGTGCCACCTGATCCTGCCGGAAAAATGAAAGCACGGACTCTATATCAAACTTATCCGTCACATGGAAAGTATTATTCAGACGGAGATTATAACGCTGGTTGTTATTATTGCCCCATTTCAAGTTACTGTCATCATACATATAGCGGCCGGACAAACGGTAAGTGTCTTTTCACCACCGCCCGATACGCTCAGTTCATGAGAAGTCGACATTGCCGTACCCCATAGGATATTCTGCCAGTCGGTGTCAAAGAATACAAAGTCTGCAACATCGGTAAAAGCATTATTGAAGGGATTCACTGTATTATCCAAATCAATATAATGCCTTTGTTTGCCTGAGCCAAAGCGGCATATTGCAGCCAAGTATCGTCTTCCGGTTTATAACCGTCATTCAGTCGGGCTTGCGTAACGGCATTACACCATTGGTCCAAAGTCATCAGTTCCGGCTGAAGCCCGACAAATTTTGCAGTCACCGAACCGCCATATTCCACTTTTGCTTTGCCGGCTTTTGCCTTTTTGGTCTGAATCAGAATAACACCACCGGCTGCCTTACTACCATAAATGCGGCGGAAGCATCTTTCAAAAAGTTGATAGACTCGATATCCGCCGGATTCAACTGACTGAATGATTCCGATTCGACCCCGTCAATAATTACCAGCGGATCGGAATTATTCTTAGAGAATGAACCGCGTAACTTCATGTTCCAGCTTTCATCGCCCGGAGCTGCCGAAGTACGGGTAATCACCACCCCCGGCACCTGTCCTTGCAACGCTTGTGCGGGACTGGAAAGAGCGCCTTTGTCTTTCAGCATCTTATCATCGACACTGTAACGGCACCTGTCAATGTTTCTTTTTTCTGAGAGCCGTAGCCAACAACTACTACTTCTGCCAATACCTCAGAATCCTCACGCATTACAATCTTCTGAAAAGCTTTTGTGTCCGAAGCCGGAATTTCCACTGTTTTGTAACCGATATAAGAAATTACCACAACTGCATCCGGAGAAGAAACGTTCAACGTAAAATTACCGTCGATGTCCGTTATCACTCCATTGGTAGTACCTTTTTCAAGTACGCTGGCTCCAATTACCGACTCGCCTGTTGCGTCAACCACCAATCCTTCACCGTACCGGACTGCATGACGGACTGTACTCCCGCAGTTCCGGCAAAAGCAGACTGTGAAGAACCCGCCAACAACGCGGCAGCCAGCATAACCGAAAAGAAAAGTTTCTCGATGAAAATTTCAAGAAATCATTTTTCATACGTTTATAATTTAAAATTAACATTCTCATTGGATTATATATTTATTATATACATTGTTTGATATATTCACGGATTTCGTGGCGTCCGATGCGCAGGTGGTTTTCCACTGTACGATGTGAAAGGTTCAATTCCGAAGATATGTCTGCTATCGACTTATCCTCAAAGCGACTCATGCATAAATCTTTCTGCGTTGAGTGGGGAGCACACTGAGCTTGCGTTGTTCCAAAGCAGCTAAATCATCAGAGATAATACGGCTCTCGGTATCATTGGTACAGGTTTCGGCATGGTCGTACATATAAGAGGATATTTCCTGCCGCTTATAATAACGACGCAAATAATCATTTACCAAATTGCGGGAAATGGTATAAATGAAAAACTTCACTGTATCCGGACGAAGCATCTGCTTGTATTCCATTAATCGCAGGAATACATCTTGTGATAAATCTTCAGCCTCTTTCTGGCAGTTTACCTTATGTAATATATACAGGTAAACCTGGCTGTGATAGCTCACATAAGAATCAGCTATTAATTGAGAAGTTGTCATCGTACTGTTTTCCATATCTCAGATTTTTGGGTTTACGTTTGTTTTACGAAAGCAAAGATATAGATACACATACAGATAACATCATTCTACCACGCCTAATAAATCTCGCTTAATCCTATTAGACTTAAACAAGTATAAAATACAATAAAACAGATATTTAAGAAATTGAGACTCCCAGTATCAACTAATAATTTGAGACTCTGGCAATCATTTCAACAACAATCTCCACAGTTATTCATTCGTTTTTCCGATACTGCGAATATATTCATTGGGAGTAATCCCCGTAGCCTTTTTAAAGTAACGGAAAAAGAAGCACGGGAACTGAAACCACAAAGTTCGGCAAGTGCACTCAAAGTATATTTGGAGTATTCATCTTTAGCAATCAAATGTTTGAATTCGGCAATACGGTAATCATTAACATAATCATAATAATTACGGTTCAGATGCTGATTAAAGAGATAGGACAGAGTATGAGCGGATGTTCCTATCATAGCGGCCAAATCCGCCACCTTCAATCCGGATTTGTATAAGCCTTCTCACGATGCATGATAATCTCCAGCTTCTCGGTGAGGCGCTCGCATTCTTCAAGACTGATTTTGCTGGTCTTGTATTTCTCTTCCGTGACAGCAGTTTTGGACTCTGCTTCGGCAACCGGCAAAAGCTCAACTATTTCCTCAGCCTTCCTTTCCGCTTATAAAATAAAAATGCACAAAAGCGACAAGACAATCAGAATAGCCGCCCCTGCAATCCAGGCCATAACCGGATAGGCAATATGCACCGCCATACTGATTTCCGAATCAGCCACACCGACACGCCGTATCTTAAAACAATAAGTGCCTGGCGACAAATCATAATAAGTGATATCCGACCGTCCCATCAGCATCTGCCACCCTTCTTCCTTACCTTCCAGTTTGCACTCATAAGACATATAACTGGGATCGGTAAAATTCAAAGCAGAAAAACAAACCGTCAGATTGTTCTGCGAACTTTCCAAATCCACCCGCATCTTATCCTTACTCCATGCGGGTGTCACCGGATGCTTGCCATTTACAAAGACATCCGTAATCTTCAGAGAACGATTATATTGCGGAAACTCCCCTTTGGCGTGTGTATTCATATAAATCAGTCCTTTCGAATTTCCCATCCAGATACGTCCTTGCTCATCTTTTACGGGTAAGCAGAATATAAAAATAGGACTGGGAATACCATCTATGAAATGATACAAAATAAAAGTGTCCTTCTTGTCATACCGGTACAAGCCATTACTGGTACCAATCCATAACCAGCCCTCATCATCTTCTATCATAGACATGCAATCTTTACCCTCGAGTAAGTATTAGGCTGCAAATGGCGGAAATGATTCATCGACAAATCGGATATATACATAGGACCTTTATCCGGCAGGAAATAAAGCTGATGTGCAGAATCTTCAAATACAGTACGAATTTTCTCCTTATGAATAAATTCCTCCGGAAAGACATCTACTTTTAAACTCTCGGAAGAAGGATCCCAGATGCACATGCCCGTTCTCCGTACAAACCCACCCCTTACGTGTAGAATCAAAATAAATCTCATATACATTCCCCTCAGGCAATTTAGAGTTGGCACTTGTATAATGGTTCAACATCCTACCGTCCTTATAACGGAATAAACCGACTGAGGTTCCTATCCATAAGCACCCTTCCATATCGGACTTAATACAGAATATCTGCCCCTTGACAAAAGGTTGCACCACATGAGGTTCAAAATCGCTAATTGTCAATGTTACAGGGTCCAGTACATACATCCCGCCGCCATAAGTTCCGATATAATACTTCCCTTGAAAGGCATAACTACAGATAATCATACTGGAACGCAACTGCGGAGCACTGAAACCGGCATACCTTCCCCGCTGTTCGTCTATAAAATATAAACCGTCACGAGAACCTATCAGTTCTCACTTCCCCGGAAAGTTATTGTCCTTACAGGCATGTCCTTTGTATCAAAATAAGGCGGATAACTATACGTATGGAACAATTCACTTTGATAAAGCGTATAATCCAACCTATTGAT
>ENA-OQHP01000647-OQHP01000647.1-human-gut-metagenome-genome-assembly--contig:-NODE-647-length-11133-cov-1.695348_pt1 | contig 11133 bp, 13 predicted proteins | sample MGYA00242563_ERZ504717 | MGnify/ENA primary metagenome ERZ504717 (study PRJEB26092, sample SAMD00036212) | human gut metagenome | host: Homo sapiens | study: EMG produced TPA metagenomics assembly of...
ATAATGATATGCTGGTGCTTCCAGATACAATTACCAATCAGGCAAAGGGCTTTACATACAGATACAATCTCGATGGGACAGACATATATATAACAGGCGGCGGTCCCTCTCCCTACTCTCCCTTTCAGGAAATATTCATTGAACTCATGGGATCACAATACATCTCACCCGGCATCTGGAAAATATCGCTTATGCCCATATCTGTAAAGGACGGTTCATGGGATATATGGCTGCCGTCAGGTGCTCTGCGCAATGCACAGACCTCATTTATCCATGCATCGCCTGATATCACCCTGACCAACCCCTCAACCGCTCAAAATGTCATATCTGTCGGAGCCTATGACAGCCGAACAAACCGCACAGCCGCCTTTTCCGGCCGAGGCTATACCTGGCCTTTGACAGCATAAAGCCTGATATCATTGCGCCCGGTGTGGACATTATTTCATGCTCAAACACCGGAGGCTATACTTCAAAAACAGGGACATCTATGGCTGCACCGTTTGTGACCGGTGCGGCTGCGCTTCTGATGGAATGGGGAATTGTGCGTGGAAATGACCTCTATATGTATGGCGACAAGCTTAAAGCTTCTCTCATAAAAGGTGCCGGTGAAAATGTATTTACAACTGCCTCACGGGCTGTCTCTGAAAACAGTTCCAAAAAATACAAAATACCCCAACCCTGTGACGGCTGGGGTACATTGTGCTTACTGGATAGTATTCCTTAACGGAAGCTGCTATTCGTATACGTGCTTCTGATGCTTCTTTGCATCTGCCTTATTCTTTTTCTTCAATGGATGCTTTGGGTTTTTATCCATTATAATCGCTTCCTTCCGTTCGTTCTGACTACGTTATACACCTGCAATCAGCACTTGTCAAGCAAGAGTGCTATTTTTAATTAATTATTTATATTTAGTGTGTAATCTCAATTATTTTGATGTTAAAACACTAATTTGTATGCACAATTATTGACGGTTTGCTATATTTAATTTTAAACACCGTCATCGCAATTCCGAAAACACATTATTACATAGCTGCCAGATATGCAAATATGCCGCATAGCAAAGCAGCATCACCACTCCACATGGCTTTCTAAGCTCTTTATGTCTTATCGTACCGACCCACAACAATACGCCACAGGCTATAGCCACTACAGTGTCTATAATAAATCTGTTTTCAAACGGTACAGGACATATGAGTGCAACTGTTCCTATTACAAAAAGTATATTAAAAATATTGCTGCCGACTATATTTCCAATCGCTATACCGGCATTTCCCTTGCGTGCTGCTGAAACAGATGTAACAAGCTCCGGAAGAGATGTGCCGAATGCAACGATTGTCAGTCCAATAAAGCGCTCACTCATGCCGCAGGCTCTTGCTATAGTTGTGGCACCGTTTACGACAAACTGGCTTCCAATTACGACACACACACCGCCCAGCACAATAAAGAGCAGGCATTTCCATACCGGATATAGCTTTACCGGCTGCTCATCACCACTGTCATTGCCCTTTTTTGCCAGAAAATACAAATAAAGCAGATATGCAATAAATAAAACCCACAGTATAACTCCCTCAATGAATGTGATTTCATTACCTGTCATTCCCATCACGAGAAGCACCGCTGTGATAAGAAGCATATACGGTATCTCGTATTTGAAGGTGGTTTTTGTATGGCTACATTTGTGATGAGTGCGGTCACTCCCAGGATTATAATGATATTTAGTATATTGCTGCCGACAATATTGCCGACTGTAATCCCCGCATTACCCTTTATTCCTGCAGTGATGCTGACTGCCGCCTCCGGCAGCGACGTACCCATCGCCACAATCGTCAGTCCAATCACAAGCTGCGGAATACCAAATTTCCCGGCGAGTGCCGCAGCTCCATCCACAAATACATCTGCGCCCTTCACCAGTGCTACAAAGCCTGCTATAAGCAGTAAAATTGCTACAAAAATCATAATTTTCCTCCTTCTGCTGTTCCTTTTTAAGGATGCCTGTTTAATTGATAGTTACAGCTATGTCCTATCAGCAGAAGGCTTTTATATACAAAAAAGGCGACACTTCTGCTGTATAAAACAACAAAAGTCTCGCCATTTAATCACTCTCCGGATTGCTGCCATATATGTATGATATGTATGAGCAATCGTACTGACGGATAAGTAAGCACTCTCGTGCCGGCTACTCCCTTTCACTTATATACTATGATATGTCAACGCAGGGTATTCGTCAATAGGGAAATGTGCTTATTTTTCATATTCCTCTATGACGCAGGTATGATGCTTTTTTTCACCATTTTGACTATCATAATTGATTCCAACCAAAAGAAGCTTTCCCTTATAACCTGCCAGTGCTCCCTCATAGTGCCTGTCCTTAATCTGTTTAACTGCAGCCTCGGCAGTCTTATCACATTTTAATTCAATTATAATTGCCGGGCGTTTCCGGCATTTTCTCTTGGTATAAATACCATATCTGCATATCCTTTACCCGCCGGCATTTCTCTGACAATATTGTAATATGCAGGTGCTGTAAAATAAGCCATTGTCAGAACGCAGCTTAATGAGTTTCATCATTATATCTCAAAACAGATGTATATGATTCATGTGCAAGCTCAATTATTTCTGCCACTTTATCACTGTCACAATTAATTGTAGCCCTTAACAATTCATCACATCTGGCAATTGATTTTCCAATTTTCCCCCAATTTCCTGTGCACAGAGCTGCCTGATATGCCTTTTTCACTTCATAATTTGGAATAAATGCACTCTCTTCCTCTCTGTCATATCCCAGATATCCCAAATGAATCAGAGCTGTCAAAGCTTCATCCTTTGAGGAAACAGTAGAAAAATCATTCTGAAAAGTTTCGGTGTTTACATATAATTTTTTCCCTGACAGCATATTTACAATATCATCCCTCAAGCCCTCATAATTCATGTTTATAAATGTATTGATTGACTCAAATGATGATGTGTTTTTCCAATAAGAATCAAAATCCCTGTAATTAAGTGCCATCGACACAGAATTCGGATTATACATATGCAAACCATCTATCAGATAGCCATTGTACCAGGCTTTCATGCTCTCATAATCCATGTTGTATTGCCTGCACAGCATCATGACTTCTTCTTCTGTAAAACCATAATATTGTGTAATCGGTCTGGATTTAAGCATTGTAAACTCCTGAAAATTATTCAATGCCGATTCGTCCTTTATTTTTTTAATCGGAAGTATCCCGGTTATATATGCCAAAGCAAGGAAGTACTTTGATTCCTCTGACTTAAATAATGAATGAAGAAACTGTAAATAATTATGAATCAGATTCTGGTCATCACTATTTCTGATTACACAATCCCATTCATCTATAATAATTACAAACTGTATCCCGGTAAGCTTATAAACAGACATGAGTATAACACTGAATTTCTTTGAGAAATCAACATTTTCTTCAAATTCATCCCTTAAATCCGACACAACGTATTCCTTGATTTTTTCAATGATATTTGCCTTATAATCATCCCAAAATGATGAAATATCAAGATGTATGACATTGTATTTGTTCATATGTTTTTTATATGCCGGATTTGTTGCAAGCTTAGTGTCTTCAAACAACTCTGCTGAATCACAGCCCCTGCTATAATATGCATCTATCATTCCGGCAGCATGAGATTTTCCAAATCTCCTTGCATGGCTTACTGCAATACATTTATCATCTGTCGATAATCTGCTATTTAATTCATTGATCAGTTCTGTCTTATCCACATATATTCTACTGTTTTTGACTGTAAAAAACTCTCATTTCCAGGATTAAAGTATATTCCCATCCCGTTTTCACCCCTTTGACATATAAAAATCAGCTATACTTTTTTATAGTATAGCTGATAATCTATATAATTACAAATAATAAATGAATCGTTTTGTTTTATCATTAATTTTTTCTTGCCTTTATCACGCTAACGTGGTAGCATGGTTACTAAATAAACTATTAAAGAGGTACTACAAATGAAAACATCAGAAATTATTGTATTTATCGTCTATCTGTTGTGCATGCTGGGTATCGGTATTTTCTTCTTCGTGAAAAACAGAAACGGCGGAGAAAAAACCTACTTCCTTGGTGGACGTGAGGATGGGACCATGGGTTGCGGCGCTGTCAGCCGGAGCCTCAGACATGAGTGCATGGGTACTCATGGGACTTCCTACTTCTATCTATGCACTGGGCTTAGGTCAGGTATGGATTCCTGTAGGACTTGCAATCGGCTACACTATAAGCTGGCTGCTTGAAGCACCGAGACTGAGAAAATTCTCGATTGTAGCAAACGACTCAATCACTATTCCGCAGTATCTGACCAACAGATTCCTGTCCAAATCACTTGCACTGCAGGTAATATGTGCGATTGTGTTTTTGGTTGCATACACTATCTATGCGGCATCAAGCGTAAAGGCATGCGGTACTCTTTTCCACACTGTAATAGGAATGGATCCACAGATTGCCATGTATCTTGCAGCAGTTGTCATCGTAGGCTATACCTTCCTCGGCGGCTTCTCGGCTGTATGCTGGACCGATTTTTCCAGGGCATGCTCGTGCTTGGTTCTATGTTTATAGCACCGATTTTTGCAGCATTTATGCTTGATACATCATCTATGTCAGCACTCCCGGGCGGTTACTTAAACCCATTCTCAAGCTGGCAGGATATCGTGTCAGGACTGGCATGGGGACTTGGTTACTTTGGTATGCCACATATCATTATCAGATTCATGTCCATCAAATCACAGAAGGATTTGAAGAAATCAGCAAAAATCGGAATTACATGGACTCTGCTTATTGTATTTTTTGCAACTTTAATCGGAGTAATCGGAAGACTTTTCCTTGGCTTTGACGAATCAATCAATGAAAACTCTCTTGTTTTCATCCAGATTGTAAGAAAGATTTTCCCCTGGTGTTATCTCAGGTATACTCCTCTCAGCAGTGCTTGCCGCTTCCATGAGTACCGCAGACAGCCAGCTGCTTGCTGCTTCATCTGCTTTCTCGAGTGATGTGTACAAGCCTGTCATCAGAAAAGGCAAGGCAAGTGACAAAGAGATGATGTGGACCGGCCGTATTGTCGTTCTTGGAATCTCTGTTGCAGCACTCATCATCGCTTCAAACCCTAATGCCGGCTCTATCATGGCACTTGTTTCCAATGCATGGGGTATCTTTGGAGCTGCCTTTGGACCTGCAATCATGCTCAGCCTCTTCTGGAAGCGCTTTAACTTCAAGGGTGCTGTTGCAGGAATCATAACAGGTGCTGCCGTTGATATATTATGGTATGCGTTCCTTACATCAACCGGAATCTACGAGCTGCTGCCGGGATTTGTCTTCGGACTTATCGCAGCCGTTGTTGTGACTCTTTGCACAAAGGAGCCTTCAAAAGAGGTTTATGAGCTCTTCGATAAGGCCGAAAAGTTTGATGAGTAATTAAACAATTAATCAGTAAAGCACATAAGCAAAACCGTCGTACCCTGCCATTTACGGCCGGTACGACGGTTTTATTTTTGTGCTTTATGTTACGCCTTTAGAAACACTGCTATACCTGCTCCTTTTTGCGGTTCATAAGAGCTGCTATTGACACTCCAAGACCTGCCATTGCGATAACAAGCCACATATACATATTGCTGTCATCTGAGGTCTTTGCTGCGCCTTCTGGAGCTGCTTTAGTACCTGCATTGGTATTTACCTTTACAAAGGCAAATGTACTGAAATGGTCTGTCTCAAATACAAGCTTTCCATCTGCTACCCTTGATGTGCATGCTATAAGCTTGTCTGAATCTACACGGAACACCTTGATTGCCTCATTGTCAGCTAATGCAAAAGGCATATCCATAGTTACCTGAACCTTGTCTGCCAGCTGATGAAGCTGTGTAGTGCCATCTGTCAGATTAAGCTCATATATTAAAACATCCTTTACTCCTACAATTTTATTCTTTACTACATCTGCAACCTTTGCCACTTTCTTCTCATCAGTTACCTTCTTTGACTCGAATTTTACTGTATCCGGAAGGATTCCCTTAGTGTCCTTTACAGTTGTTTTGGTGTCGGATATGCTTGCTACAACCGCTCCCGGTGTAAGAGCCTTTGCAGGCTGTGTGGCAGTATCACCGTTTCCTGTATTGTCCTTGTTATTATCATCAGTAGATGGGGTATCCGGCTTCTTGTTTTCATCATCACAGGTATTACCATTATCGGCATCACTCTTGTCGGCTGACTTTGTCTGATATAAGTATAGGTCATCAACTGTTCCCCAGCCACCTTTTGCACTCACGATACCGACAACAAGTGTAACTTTGATTTCTTTCTCAAGCTTAAATGAAACGCTTGGAGTCTTCCAGTTTTTCCAGCCTGCAAGTGTTACATTATCACCCTTTGCAATGACATTACCTTTGAAATCAACAACCTTAGCATAAAGCTCATCTCCGTCAGCTCCCTGTCCTACATACTCAAAGATGTACTCGCCTGAATCAAGTGTAATAGATTTCTTGTATGTAATTTCTGCCTCGCTACATCTGTGCCGGCATTGTACCAGTGAGCACATGCTGCTCCTGACTTTTTATCATCCTTGGTAGAAGAAACCGAATCGACAATCTTGTTATTGGCAGTAAAATTATCAGCCTTTTCAAAGCCTGCATCATCTGCATCTGTAATAAGATTTTTCTGCTTTATAACTACTGTACATTTTGTTGTACCCGATGTCTTATCTTTATAAGCACCACGCTCGATTTTTCTGCTGAATTTGACAGTTCCTTCTACAGTGTAGGTTCCTGCCTTTGAAAAATCAATTCCATCTGTGTTCCAGATAACATTCTCGGCCACTTTTTCAGTATTGTATGTCACATTGACCGTCTTTGGAAGCTCTATCTCTTTCCTGCCTCTGCTGTGACATCTGCTGTTTCTATATCCTCAACTCCAATTTTCGTTACCTTGGCACCGGTCTTTACATACTTCCATACCTTAAGACCTGCTGTTGCTGTTCCATCCGGATAAAACATTGCCTGGTTGTCTACAGCAGAACCGCCATACCATTTCCTGCATCCTTTGGATCATACTCACCGCTGTAGCTTGATGCCCAGCCTGAGCCCTTTTCCTCCCAAAGCTTTTTATTTGCTTCATATCTTGCCGCTGCATCTGCCTCTGAAAGACCTGTGGTATCTCCAACTGTAATCCACGCCGCTCCCAGTAGTATACTCCAAGGCCGCCTGCCTCATTTACTGCATTGATGAGATTTCTCATGAAAGTAGCCTGGCCCTGCACTGTGAAAGGCTCTGTAGCATCTGCCGAGTCATCATTATTTCCCTCACGGACAGTATTTCCATGTCCATCTGAATCATCAAGTGTATATGCGTAGCTTGTTTCTACAACCATTGCATCCTTGTTGTGCTTCGTCTGAACATAGCTGAGTTCTTTCTTTAAATTGCTCAGTGTTCCATGCCAGTATGGATAATAGCTTGTTCCAAGAATATCATAATTTACATTATAATTTTCAAGATTATCTGACCATGTTGTAAGTGTATTCTTCTGTGGGCTTTCCACATGAATCACAACCTTTACATCACTGTTGTAATCCTTAACACCTTTTGAGCCTGCAGAAAAGAGCTTGCACATGGCATCTTTTTTTGTTTCTCCGATAAAACCGCCTGTTGTCTCATTTCCAACCTGAACCATATCAACAACATCCTTGATGCATCAATTGTGTTTAATGATTCGTTGATAAACTCCTCTACAGCTGCAGCCTTCTCATCAACTGTATAGCTTCCATCGCCTTAGGCACCATCTGTTTACTCGGATCAGTCCAGAAATCTGAGCAATGGAAATCAACAAGCATTTTTATTCCGGCACTGCGGCATGCATCAGCAATTTTCTTTGCGGTTGCCACATCATTATTTCCACCACCATATCCATTTCCGTTTGAATCATATGGATTATTCCATACTCTGACACGGATATGGTTTATATCGTTTTCTGCCAGTAATTTGCAGAAATCTGTCACATTGTCAATTACTTTTCCGTTATAATCCTTGTATACAACACCACTGTCTAATTCTGTTATAACAGATGAAATGTCCATTCCCATTATAAAATCAGATGACAAATCCTTTACCTTTGCAACAACAATATCGTCATTGTCTACTGATGTATCAATTTCAGGTGCCTTAGATGTAATAGTTGTGCTACATAACCAAGCTCATTGCCATCAGCTCCTTAAGCTGGGCTACAACATAATACTTGCCGGCTGACTTTGTTGTGTAAGCAGCCTTAAGAGTTTTTCCGGAACCATTGTCATTTTCTAATGTTCCGTCATCCAATCCATCTATGTGGTCGTTCCATTTATCAACCCACCACCATAAATTTACTCCCTCAGGAAGTTCACTTATTTCTTTCCATCATAGGTAATCTTTGCTTCAAGATTGACTGTATCGCCATTTTCTACGGTAACCTCAGTCTGGTTTACTGAGATTGTGTAGCCCTTCTGGTTTTCTTCTGTGTTACCTTTATCATCTGTTTCTTTTTCATACAAAACAATATCGTCAATTGCGCTGCCTTTATTCAATGCTGTCAGCTTTCCTGAAACAGAAACCTTCACTTCACATTCTTTATCAAGAGTAAATTCTCCGGTCTCGATTGATTTCCATTTACTCTGATCATCAGCCACTCTGACGCCATTAAATCTGTGCTTACATACTCCCCTGCACTCAGCTTCAGATTTTCTGCAGCACCGGTGCTTTTTATTCCAAGCTTATAAGTACGGCCGGAAGCTTAACAGTCTGTGAGATTGATACATCTTTTTCTTCCTCTGTTTTATTCTCCCAGATACAATAATATCCTTTTTCTGCTCCTGACCCATATAGCCAGTTTTCAGTATCCTTTGGTATATCAATATCCCAATTATCTGCTCCTGACTCAAAGTCTCCATTCACCACATAATTTGTGTCTGCCCACTTTGCGGTATCATCTGCTGCCTTAACCTGCTCTGTGCCCAGATCCGCCACAGCACTCTGGCTTAGAAGCATTGCAAACACCAGTCCGGCACTTGTTATAGATGCCATTTTTCTCTTCCTGCTCATATTTTCCTCCTTGTTTTATGCAGTGGTAAATGACTATCGAATTGATAAATATCAAAGCCATTAAGCCACTGTCATGCACATTCTCAAATTGCATGCCACGCATGATTTCATCTGCTTCATGCGCAACAGCGCAATCGGTTGCAACAACTATATTTACAGTTTATACATTTATTGCGTACGTTTCAATTGACATAAATGACAAGTTATTTATGACCAATTTAGCAAAAATACATCAATTTAATATTTGTAAATATGGGAAAATATACAAAATTCGCTTGATTCAAACGGTTATTCAAGAAATGACATTCACATTGATTTTGTGGAAATTTCACAATACTTTTACGCGTTTAGAAGTATAATAATTTTTTTATGCAAGTTAAATATATTTATATGCTTCAGAATTTTTAGTTTTTTCATAGGCAAATTGCCAGAGTCCCCGGTACTATATATAAAAAAAGCCGTACAGCAGCTTATGAAATATTTTCAAAAGCTGCCATACGGCATATTTTTATTCAACCTCTACAGATGAAGCACTCTCTCTTTAATCTCCTGTGTTCTTCCCTGATTCCAGAACTGTGTGCCGATATAGCCGCATGTACGGCGGCTACACTCATCTTGTTCTGGTCACGATTGCCACAGTGTGGGCACTCCCAGATAAGCTTGCCTGAGCCTCTTCCTCCACGATTTTGATTTCTCCATCGTAGCCGCATACCTGGCAATAGTCGCTCTTTGTATTCAGCTCTGCGTACATGATATTGTCGTAAATGTACTGCATTACTGAAAGCACTGCCGGGATATTGTCCTGCATGTTTGGTACCTCCACATAGCTGATAGCGCCACCCGGAGACAGCTTCTGGAACTGAGACTCAAACTTTAGCTTGTCAAATGCATTAATCTGCTCTGTTACATGCACATGGTAGCTGTTTGTAATATAGTTCTTGTCGGTAACACCCTTGATGATACCAAAGCGCTTCTGTAAGCACTTAGCAAACTTATAGGTGGTAGACTCAAGCGGTGTGCCATATATACTGAAATCGATGTTTGACTCCTTTTTCCACTGCTCACATGCATCGTTTAAACGCTGCATTACCTTAAGCGCAAACGGTGTGCCTTCCTTTGGCTCTGTGTGTGATACACCCTTCATGTAGCGCACACACTCACAAGTCCTGCATAGCCGAGTGAGATTGTTGAGTATCCGTTAAATAATAATGGGTCTATAACCTCTCCCTTTTTCAGACGTGCAAGTGCTCCGTTCTGCCAGAGAATCGGTGCTACATCGGATTTGGTACCAAGAAGCCTCTTATGTCTGCACATAAGCGCTCTGTGACAAAGCTCAAGTCTCTCATCAAGTATCTTCCAGAATTTTTCCTCATCCTTTTCTGATGAACATGCCACATCAACGAGATTTAAAGTGACAACACCCTGGTTGAAACGTCCATAGTATTTACGCTTGTTTGGATCAAAGTTCATGGCATGTGCCACATTTCCCGCTGTCTGTGAGCATCTGTCCACTGTGAGGAATGAACGGCAGCCCATGCATGTATACACATCTCCGTCCTTAAGCTCCTTCATGACCTTCTCTGAAATATAGTCAGGCACCATTCTCTTTGCAGAGCACTGTGCGGCGAGTACTGTGAGATCCCAGTACTTTGAATCCTCTGTGATATTGTCATCCTCAAGCACATATATGAGCTTTGGGAATGCCGGTGTGATATATACACCCTTTTCGTTCTTTACACCCTTTATTCTCTGGTGCAGCATCTCCTCAATGATTGCGGCAAGATCTGCCTTTGTCTGCGGATCGGATACCTCATTCAGGTACATGAATACCGTGATAAATGGTGCCTGTCCGTTTGTAGTCATGAGTGTGATGACCTGATACTGAATCATCTGTACACCGCGGTTGATTTCTTCCTTGACACGAAGCTCTGCTACCTCGTTGATTTTTCTTCATCCAAATCAAGCCCCACGCTCTCGAACTCATTAGCACCTGCTTCTGACTTCTCACGGCTGACCTGTACAAACGGTGCCCAGATGTGCAAGCG
>ENA-OQHP01000648-OQHP01000648.1-human-gut-metagenome-genome-assembly--contig:-NODE-648-length-11127-cov-1.659000_pt1 | contig 11127 bp, 15 predicted proteins | sample MGYA00242563_ERZ504717 | MGnify/ENA primary metagenome ERZ504717 (study PRJEB26092, sample SAMD00036212) | human gut metagenome | host: Homo sapiens | study: EMG produced TPA metagenomics assembly of...
CTCTACAGCGCTGCTGTGTACGCTAGGTAATGAGTCGACGCTGGTGTTCTGCAACCATCGCGAGAGTGTGGACCGGGTAGGGAAGTACCTGCACTCCATGAAGGTGTATTGCGAGACGTTCCACGGCGGAATGGAGCAGGATGACCGTGAACGGGCGCTGTATAAGTTCCGTAACGGAAGCTGCCACATCTTTATCTCGACCGACCTGGCAGCCGCGGACTGGATATTCCGGACATCCGTCACGTGGTGCATTATCACTTGCCGGTGGCCGAGGACGGGTTCATTCACCGCAACGGACGTACGGCGCGCTGGGAGGCCGAGGGTAATGCGTTTCTGATTCTGCACGACGAGGAACGTATCCCCGACTATGTGCCCGTCCGCTGGAAGAGTTTGAACTGCCGGATCCGACGCCGCAGCCTGCCTTGCCGGAGTTTGTTACCTTATATATAGGAAAGGGCAAGAAAGACAAGATCAACAAGATTGACATCGTGGGCTTTTGTCGAAGAAAGGCGGACTAGGCGGGACGATGTGGGACGTGTAGACGTGAAAGACCACTATGCGTTTGCGGCAATTTCTCGGAAAAAGGCAAAACAAACGTTAAAACTCATACAAAATGAAAAGATAAAGGGGGTAAAAACTTTGATAGAACTGGCAAAATAATAACTTTGTGTCATGACAGCCTTCCGGCGGTGAAGGCTGTCTCGCATTTTGCTATGACTCGTGAGCATCCCCATGCCATAGCTAACTATTCTCGTGTCAATATGTCACTAAAATAGCGTTTGTGTATGTAATTTGAAAGATAAAATTCAATAAGGATGTAAAATTATCACGAAAACTTTTGGAAGTCTAAAAATAATCACTAAATTCGCAAGTGTTAGCTAAAATGATTGTTTAACCAAAACAAACTTCCAATGAAGAAACATAATTTTAATGCGGGACCGTCTATTTTGCCTCGCGAAGTGATAGAAAAGACAGCTCAGGCTATTCTTGATTATAATGGTTCAGGACTTTCGTTGATGGAAATCAGTCACCGCGCTAAAGACTTCCAGCCGGTGGTAGATGAAGCAGTGGCCTTGTTCAAGGAATTGCTGAACATTCCGGAAGGATACTCGGTATTGTTCCTGGGTGGAGGTGCAAGCATGGAGTTCTGTATGGTTCCCTATAATTCCTGGAAAAGAAGGCGGCTTACCTGAATACGGGTACTTGGGCCAAGAAAGCGCTGAAAGAAGCGAAAGCATTCGGCGAAACAGTAGAGGTGGCTTCTTCTGAAAAAGAAGCTACACTTATATCCCGAAAGATTATGAAGTGCCGGCCGACGTGGATTATTTCCATATCACGACCAACAATACCATCTACGGTACGGAATTGCATGCCGACCTGGATGTCAATGTGCCAATGGTGGCCGATATGTCTTCGGACATTTCTCTCGTCCGGTAGACGTTTCCAAATATATCTGTATTTACGGAGGTGCACAGAAGAACCTGGCTCCTGCAGGTGTGACTTTCGTTATCGTGAAGAACGATGCGCTGGGTAAGGTTTCCCGTCACATCCCGACCATGCTGAATTATCAGACACACGTGGACAAGGTTCTATGTTCAATACTCCGCCGGTAGTACCTATTTATGCGGCTCTCCAGACTTTGCGCTGGATCAAGGCACAGGGTGGTGTGGAAGAAATGCAGCGCCGTGCCAAACAGCGTGCCGACATGCTGTATGCCGAAATTGACCGCAACAAGCTGTTCCGTGGCACCGTAACGGCTAAGGAAGACCGTTCATACATGAATATCTGCTTCGTCATGGCCGATGAATACAAGGACCTGGAAGCCGACTTCCTGAAGTTCGCTACCGAAAAAGGTATGGTGGGCATCAAGGGTCACCGTTCTGTGGGTGGTTTCCGTGCTTCTTGCTACAATGCCATGCCGGTAGAAAGTGTGCAGGCACTGATTGACTGCATGCAGGAATTTGAGAAAATGCATTAATTGTTGTTATACCCGAAGATAAGGGCGTGGAATTTCGATAACACGTTCCTTGTTTTCTTTTTAAATCAAGTATTATGAAAGTATTGGTTGCGACAGAGAAACCGTTTGCTAAAGTAGCTATCGACGGTATTCGGAAAGAGATAGAGCTGCGGGCTATGAACTGGCTTTGCTGGAGAAATATACAGAAAAACAGCAGTTGCTCGATGCAGTGAAGGATGCGAATGCGGTGATTATCCGAAGTGACATCATTGACAAGGAAGTGCTGGATGCGGCAAAGGAACTGAAAATCGTGGTACGTGCCGGTGCGGGATATGACAATGTGGACCTGGAGGCAGCTACGGCTCACGGGGTTTGCGTGATGAATACGCCGGGACAGAACTCGAATGCGGTGGCCGAACTGGCTTTCGGTATGATGATTATGGCGGTTCGTAATTTCTACGACGGCAAATCGGGTACGGAACTGATGGGCAAGAAACTGGGTATCCATGCATACGGTAACGTGGGGCGCAATGTGGCTCGTATCGCAAAGGGCATCGGTATGGACATTTATGCCTACGATGCGTATTGCCCGAAGGAAGCCATGGTGGCCGACGGCGTGAAACCGGTGGATTCTGCAGAAGAATTGTATGCTACCTGCAACGTGGTGTCATTGCACATTCCGGCTACTGCCGAAACCAAGAACTCCATTGATTATGATTTGGTGAACCGTATGCCGAAAAACGGTTTGCTGGTGAATACTGCCCGTAAGGAGGTGATTAACGAAGCAGATTTGCTTCGCCTGATGAATGACCGTCCGGACTTGAAGTATGTGACCGACATCATGCCGGCTCATCACGATGAGTTTGCCGATCATTTCCCGGGACGTTATTTCTCTACTCCGAAGAAGATGGGTGCACAGACGGCTGAGGCAAATATCAATGCCGGCATCGCAGCGGCCCGTCAGATTGTGGGCTTCCTGAAAGATGGTTGTGAGAAATTCCGTGTAAACAAGAAATAACTCTTTAATTTGCGCATAAATGAAACTGACTGTATACGAACGGCATTCGCTGATTCCGTTGGGGCTCGGATCTTCCTTGCTGCTGGTGAATTCTTTGTGCAGGTCGTTTCTGGATGATTTCTGGAAAGGGTTTCTGTGCGGCATGGCACTGATGTGTTTCATTTATGCGCTGTGTACGTTAGTGTTATTTTTCAAACGAAATTTCAAGCATTATGGCAATAGTTAAACCTTTCAAGGGTGTTCGTCCGCCGCAGGACTTGGTGGAGCAGGTGGCTTCCCGCCCTTACGACGTAGTAACTCGGCTGAGGCCCGCGAAGAGGCGAAAGGCAACGAGAAATCTTTGTATCACATCATCAAGCCGGAGATTGACTTCCCGGAGGGAACGGATGAGACGACCCGCGTGTGTACGACAGGCGGTAGCGAATTTCCGGATGTTCCAGGAAAAGGGCTGGCTGGTGCAGGACGACAAACCGTGTTATTATATTTATGCCCAGACCATGAACGGCAAGACGCAGTATGGACTGGTGGTAGGAGCTTACGTGCCCGACTACATGAACGGGGTGATCAAGAAACATGAGCTGACGCGCCGTGACAAGGAGGAGGACCGCATGAAGCATGTACGGGTGAACAATGCGAACATCGAACCGGTGTTCTTTGCTTATCCGGAAAACAAGACGCTGGATGCCGTGGTGGCGAAATATACGGCTCAGAAGCCGGTGTATGACTTTGTGGCACCGGATGACGGCTTCGGCCATCAGTTCTGGGTGATTGACGACGACAAGGACATTGAGGCAGTGACAGAGGCGTTCAAGGAAATGCCTTCGCTTTACATTGCCGACGGTCATCACCGTAGTGCGGCAGCGGCACTGGTGGGTGCTGAAAAGGCGGCTCAGAATCCGAACCATCGGGGCGACGAGGAATACAACTACTTCATGGCGGTATGTTTCCCGGCCGAGCAGCTTACTATCATCGACTACAACCGGGTGGTGAAGGATTTGAACGGACTGACTCCGCAGGCGTTCCTGGAAGCGCTGAAGAAGAACTTCGTAGTGGAAGAAAAGGGTGCGGACATCTACAAGCCGGCAGCCTTGCACAACTTCTCGCTTTACCTGGAGGGAAAATGGTACAGTCTGACGGCCAAACCGGGCACTTACGACGATAACGACCCGATTGGGGTGCTGGATGTCACGATTTCTTCTAACCTGATTCTGGATGAGATTCTCGGCATCAAGGACTTGCGTTCAGACAAACGTATCGACTTCGTGGGCGGTATCCGCGGACTGGGTGAACTGAAAAAACGGGTGGACAGCGGCGAAATGAAGATGGCGCTGGCGCTCTATCCGGTTTCCATGAAGCAGCTGATGGACATTGCCGATACGGGCAACATCATGCCGCCGAAAACCACGTGGTTTGAACCGAAACTGCGTTCGGGGCTGGTGATTCACAAACTGGAATAAGATTTTTCTTCTGAACGATACAGGGCCTTCTCAAAGTTACATTTGGGAGGGCCTTTTTGTGTGGATATACTTGCGGAACGGATATGAGGGAAAACTATCTGAAAAGAAAACGCACTTGCGTTTAATGTAAAACGTAAGTGCGTTTTGTCTAAAACTCTTTGGCGTTTGGTTCGAAACGTAAGTGCGTTTTTCCGGTGAAATCTTATTTCGGCAAGGTCACGGGGAAGAGGTCATTCGGGCGGTGTTCGCGCAGAATTACCTGCTTCATCTGGTTCACGAGGTCCGGATGCTGGGCAGCCACGTCGTGGTCTTCGTGGATGTCTTCTGCCAGATTGTAGAGGTGAGGAACCCCCTTCTTTACCACCATCTTCCAGTCGCCCATGCGGAGACCAATCTGGTCGGTTTCGTGGAACTCCCAGTAGAGGAAGTCGTGTGCCTTCTGTGCCTCGTCGTTGCTAACAGGGTAGGAGCGAAAGAGATACCGTCGAAACAGTCACCTTCCAGTTTCTTGTTCAGGTACTTCTTGGGGAAGCGCTTGTCGCCCACCAGTCGCAGAAGGTAGGCATGATATCGTAGAAAGCCAGCTGATGGTCGTTCACCTCACCGGCTTTCACCTTTCCCGGCCAGCGCACGATGAACGGGATGCGGATACCTCCTTCGTAGCACTGGCGCTTCAGGCCGCGCAACTTACCGTCGCGTCCGAAGAAAGTCGGGTCGGCACCGCCTTCTTCGTGAGGACCGTTGTCACTGCTGAAGATGACGATGGTATTCTCGTCGAGTCCTTTTTCTTTCAGCTTGGCCAGGATTTCGCCCACGTAGCATCCAGTCGGCTGATCATGCCGGCAAACGGCGATGTGTGTGCACGCTCTCGTTGTAGCGGGAACCTGCATCTCCGCCCCAGGTCTTGTCATGAAAGAACTGTTTCTTGTATTTCTTCAGGATAGAGTCGTTGGGCTGTACCAGTCGGCATGCGGCAGGGTGTACGTCAGGAAACCGTAGAAGGCTGTTTGCCGTCCTGCTTGTCGAGCCATTCCAGTGCCTTCTGGTGAATCAGGTCGGCCGAATACTGCGTACGCTTGAAATAGTCGTCGCCGCTCATCGGGTAGCGGATGTTGTCTTCCAGAACCACACGGCTGACGGCCGTATCGCCTGCGGCACGACTGTAGGAGTTCAGGAAGTTCGGGTAGTAGAGGTGCGCCTGAAACTGGCACATGTAGCCGAAGTATTCGTCCACACCCCGCTTGTCGGGAGTAGAGGTCGAGCCCTCGTAGCCGCCGGCCCATTTGCCGAACATGCCGGTGGTATAGCCGTTCTTCTTCATGATTTCCGGCAGGATGATGTGCTGCGGGTCATACGGCTCCTGTCCGGTCACGGCATATTCCTTGTTCTGTCCGTACCACACCTCGCCGAGCCAGTATTCCTTGTTGCCTCTCACGTGTCCGTGTCCGCTGTGTTGTCCGGTCATGATGGTGGCGCGCGACGGGGCACTGACGGGGCTTCCGGCGTATGCTGCGTAAATCGCATGCCCTCCTGTGCCATCTGGTCGATGCAGGGCGTCTGGATGAAAGGCTGACCGTAGCATCCCAGGTCGCCGTATCCCATGTCGTCGCAGAGAATGAACAAGATGTTGGGTTTTTCAGAATCGGGCGTTGCAGCTTGTGCATGAGGTGCAGCCACGGCAACCAGTCCCATACAGTAGGTTAGTTTTTGTAATTTTTTCATGCCATTAGTTTCTTAAGGGATTAATGCAGGAGCAAAGATACGCTTTCCGGTTTTAAAAATGCGAGAAAAATCATTAAATTTGCCACCTGAAAGAAGAAAAACGATGCAAGAAGATACCTATAAGACCATTCAGGAAAGCGCGGAAGCCATCTATACCGAGAAGCGCAGCAAGTTCATTGCCATTGCGCTGCCGGTGCGTACGCTCTCCGAAGTGAAGTCCCTTCTGGAAGAGTACCAGAAGAAATATTACGATGCCCGCCACGTGTGTTATGCCTATATGTTGGGTGCGGAACGGAAGGATTTCCGGGCCAACGACAACGGAGAGCCTTCGGGCACGGCCGGAAAGCCCATCCTCGGGCAGATTAACTCGCGCGAGCTGACCGATGTGCTGGTCATCGTGGTGCGTTATTTCGGCGGTATCAAGCTGGGGACGAGCGGTCTGATTGTGGCCTACCGCATGGCGGCTTCGCTGGCACTGGATGAAGCCCGGTCATCGAGAAGACGGTGGACGAAGACGTGGCCGTGGCGTTCGAATATCCCTTCATGAACGACATCATGCGCATCGTCAAGGAAGAGTCGCCCGAGATACTGGAACAGTCGTACGACATGGACTGCCTGATGCGTCTGCGCATCCGCAAGTCGATGATGGGAAAGCTGCGTGCGCGACTGGAAAAAGTGGAGACGGCCCGTATCCTGGACGAGTAATTGGAGAAAGTGCCGGAAGTCGTGCTTTCTTTACAGAAAGTCGCTGATTTTTTGCATTTTCCTGCGGTTTTTTAGCAAAAATTATTATCTTTGTTCCAACCTTATAACCCTTCATTATGAAACGACTGACAGGCTTAATATGCTTCTTGTGTCTCCTTTGCGGTTGCCGGGAGGAAGCAGGCCGTGGGGTGGAACAACCGATGTCGCAACCCATCGTGTCGGAGACGGCATCTCCCGACAGCATGGAGGTGGAAGAGATTCTGCCGTTTGAGCGTAAACCGCTGACCGCTGCCGACATCACCTTGGCGAAGGAACTTCTTTTTGACAAATACACCTTGAAGGATGAGTATCCGTATCAGGACACCGTCCGTTCATTCAAATGGGATGCCATACGCAAATGCCTGGCCTTTATCGAGAATCTTCAGTACGATGCCAACCGCTGGGCGATATTCCAGAATTACAAGAATGTGAACCGTGAAGCTCCGCTGGTGCGGAAATACACGCAGAATGTGTACCGGCGCATTGCCGATACGCTGGGAGTGGAACGCTATCAGTCGGTGCCGCTGTATCTTCCTTCGGATACGCTGGTGCCTGAACGCTACGGACGCGACGGGGCGCTGGTGTCTTTCCTGGGCGAGACGGGCAGCTTCTATCGCGTGTCACCGGTCTCCATCGAGGGAGAATGGTGGGTGCCGCGCCGCTACGTCAAACTCTTGTCCGACAGCACGCAGTTTAACCACGTGGTCGTGGTGGACCGGGGCGACCAGAACATTGCCACCCTGGAACGTCTGGAAGAAGGTACCTGGGCCATCCGCAGCATGAATCCGGCCACTACGGGCATGCACCGTCCGCCGTATGCGCAGGAAACGCCGCTCGGCATGTTTGTGGTGCAGCAGAAAAAGTCGCGTATGGTGTTCCTGAAAGACGGTTCTGCGGCCACCGGAGGCTATGCACCGTATGCTAGCCGCTTCACTAACGGGGCTACATTCACGGGGTGCCGGTCAACGTGCCTCGCACGGCGATGATTGAATACAGCTGGTCGTTGGGCACCACGCCCCGTTCGCACATGTGTGTGCGCAATGCCACCTCGCATGCCAAGTTTGTGTACGACTGGCACCGACGGAACGGTCACTGGTGATTGTAATCGAGTGATTTCTATAAAATTAACTCTCTTTACGGAAGAAGAAGGGCAGAAAATCCGTAACTTTGCGGCCGAATATTTTTCAGGTCGTAAAAAGTCATGCAAAATCATATCATCAAATTTTTTCTTTCTGCCATGTTCCTGTCTTTCCCCTGTGCGTATTTCACGGCGGAAGGAGAGTCTGTTCCTACTGAATCCCCTGTAGCAGCGGTCAAGGCGGCCGATGAGGTCGTGTCACTCTACACTCCATGCAACTGGAGGGAGTGGTCAACTGGCGGGCCTTCAAGCAGGCGGTGACGGGGTATAACCGCATCAAGAACCGCAAGCGCGACGTGCTGACCCTGATTGACTTTTCCAAGCCTTCCACGGAAAAGCGCCTGTACGTGTTCGACATGAAGCACCGCCGGATGCTGTATTCCTCAGTAGTATCGCACGGCAAGAACAGCGGTGGAAACTATGCTACCTCTTTTTCCAATGAATACGGCTCTTACAAGAGTTCATTGGGCTTTTACCTGACGGCTTCCACCTATCAGGGACGAAACGGGTATTCGCTCATTCTTGACGGACTGGAGAAAGGGATTAACGACCGGGCCCGCGAACGTGCCATTGTGGTGCACGGGGCCTCCTATGCAGACCCATCCGTGGCCAGTCGTGGCGGACGGTTGGGACGGAGCTTCGGATGTCCGGCACTGCCCACTTCCGTGTCGCGCCCCATTATAGATGCAATAAAGGGGGCAGCGTCATGTATATCTATGCCGAAACCCCCTCTTACTTGGCTCAAAGTTCTATTCTCGATACATCGGATGATGTCATCGTAAATCAATGATTTCCGCTCCCGGATACTTGCTCTTGTCGAAACGGAACACCGCGTCGGGCAGGTTCACTCCCGTGCGGTACGACGAAATCTGAAACTCTTGTTTCTCTCCGTTCTGCAGCTGGATGGCAATGTACACGGGCGAACTGTTTTCCTTCACGTTCAGTGTGATGCTTTTAATGTCCTGCGAGGCCTTCGGGGTCAGGATGATTTCATGTCCCCGCTTTCCCTGACGGGTCTTTTCGCCCACGTAGCGGTAGTTGAAGCCCTTCTTGTAGGCTGTCAGCAGCGCATACGGGTTGACGCTCTGTATCTCCTCCGGGGTGGGGGATGACACGTTCACCTCTTCATTCTGTTCCACGTAGCTCCACTGTGTCTTTCCGTCGAACCAGGTCTTGATGCCTCCGCTCTCCAGACAGAACTTGTTGCCTTTCAGGAACAGCTTTCCTTGTTGTGTACCTCCAAAAGTCAGACTGATGCCGTCGGCTTTCCGGTAGCTGTCCGCCATCTTGCTTAATATGCTTTCAGCTTTGCGTCCTGTTGAGCCACAGCCTGACACAAGGCGACTCCCATCAGCAGGACGAGAAGAAAATTTTTTCATACCTGTCACAATCATTTTAGGGGTAGAGGCAGCCCGTTTAATCCTTCAGGCTGCTCATTCTCATTTGTAAATCGTTTTCATCCAGACAAAGCACATCGCGCGCCTTGCTACCGTTGGCCGGACCTACGATGCCCGCCTTTCCAGCTGTCCATGATGCGTCCCGCACGGTTGTAGCCGATGGAGAATTTACGCTGAATCAGCGAAGTAGAACCCTGCTGGTGGTAGATGACCAGACGGGCCGCTTCTTCAAAGAGCGGGTCCAGACGGTTCATGTCCACGTCGGCAGCACTGCTGGGCTCTGCATTCTCATCCACGTATTCCGGCAGCATGAAGGCTGTAGGATAGCCTGTTGCTTGCCGATGAATTCTGCGATGCGTTCCACTTCCGGCGTATCGACAAACGCACACTGCACGCGCACGGGGTCGTTTCCTTGCAGGTACAGCATGTCACCCTTACCGATGAGCTGCTGTGCACCCGGACGGTCCAAAATGGTACGTGAGTCCATCATGGAAGCCACACGGAAAGCCACACGCGCCGGGAAGTTGGCCTTGATGGTACCCGTAATGATGTTCGTGGTCGGACGCTGGGTAGCGATGATGGCATGGATACCCACCGCACGGGCAGCTGGGCGATACGGCAGATAGGCAGTTCTACCTCCTTGCCGGCTGTCATAATCAGGTCGCCGAACTCATCAATGATGATGACGATGTAAGGCAGGAAGCGGTGACCGTTCTCCGGATTCAGCTGGCGGTTGATAAACTTCGCGTTATATTCCTTGATGTTACGGCATCCCGCGTTCTGCAAGAGCTTGTAACGGTTGTCCATTTCCACACACAGCGAGTTCAGGGTCTGCACCACCTTCGTCACGTCGGTGATGATGGCATCCTCTCCGTCGGGCAACTTGGCCAGGAAGTGGCGCTCAATCGGCGCATAGATGGCAAATTCCACCTTCTTCGGGTCGATGATGACGAACTTCAGTTCACTGGGGTGCTTCTTGTAGAGCAGGGAAGTCACGATGGCATTCAGTCCCACAGACTTACCTTGACCTGTCGCACCGGCCACCAGCATGTGGGGCGCTTGGCCAGATCCACCATGAACACCTCGTTGGTAATGGTCTTTCCGAGTGCCACCGGCAAGTCGAAGGTCGTTTCCTGGAACTTCTTGCTGGTCAGGATGGAACTCATGGGCACGATGTGTGGGTTCGCGTTCGGCACCTCGATACCGATGGTACCCTTGCCCGGAATCGGTGCGATGATACGGATACCCAGTGCCGAAAGACTCAGGGCGATGTCGTCCTCCAGGTTACGGATTTTCGAGATACGTACCCCTTCCGCCGGCGTAATCTCATATAAGGTAATGGTCGGACCCACACTGGCTTGATGGAACTGATTTCAATGCCGAAGCTGCGCAGCACCTTGATGATGCGGTTCTTGTTGGCATTCTGTTCTTCCATGTCGATGTCCGGATCGTCGTTCTGATACGTATTCAGCAAGTCGAGGGTAGGGAAGCGGTAAAACTCCAGGTCCAGGCGCGGGTTGTACGGCTGCGACACGTCTCCCCGGTAAGCCTGATCCTCTTCCTTGGTATCGTTGCTGACCTCAAATGCCGGCTCCTCTTCCTTCCTTGTCGAAGTCTTCCTCCAGGCCGGCTTCACCTCAAAAGGGTGCTTCTTCTCATCCTCTTCCTCGGTATCAATGGGCAGGTCGATGACG
>ENA-OQHP01000649-OQHP01000649.1-human-gut-metagenome-genome-assembly--contig:-NODE-649-length-11125-cov-2.428260_pt1 | contig 11125 bp, 13 predicted proteins | sample MGYA00242563_ERZ504717 | MGnify/ENA primary metagenome ERZ504717 (study PRJEB26092, sample SAMD00036212) | human gut metagenome | host: Homo sapiens | study: EMG produced TPA metagenomics assembly of...
GCGGGCCCCACAGCAGCACGGGCAGACCGAGCTCGCGGGCAAGGCGGGCGCAGACGTACTCGGTACCAAAGTTGGCGTGGCACAGCATGATGCCGTCAACGCCCTCGGCGCGGAACTCTTGACGATAGGCTCGATATGGCTGTCGTCGAACAGCAGGCCCTCGTCGTTGATGTCGTCGATATCAACGATGTCGACGCCGATCTCGCGCAGACGGTCAGCCGTCAGACCACGATACTTGATCGCGTCCGGCGCGCTAAAGATGCTGCGGCGCGTAGGCACAAAACCGAGCTTGATCTTATCCATGTACGTCCTCCCCTAGTCACATGTTCAGTAAACAGACGCATGTTTCGTTTTGCTCTGTTTACTAAATGTTTTACTCTTTTGTTTATTAGTTTAGCGCGAAATACCTGTAAACGGTAGAGAAATCAGCCTAAACGGTATGTAAACGTTCTGAACATACAGGGGGAACAAAAAAGAGGGCCCCAAAGGACCCTCTCTGTCCACACAAGTATGTAAACGGAACCAATGCCGTCCATCGCCGCGAGAGCACCGCCCGCGGCGACAGCCCGGCAACAGGGCCAGCGGCTACGCGCCCATCTTGCGATAGACGTCCACGAACTCCTTGGCAAGGATGCCAAAGCCCTCGGCGCTCATCAGCTGATCCTCGGCATGGAGACCAAAAGATCGATGCTCAGGTCCTCGCCGGCGGCAGTCTGCTGGACAAGGCCACCATGGGCAGCGTGGCCCTCGGCATAGTGCTGCTGGCCTTCCGCGATTTTTGCCTCGGCCTCTTCGAACTTGCCGTCACGAGCTAGATGAATCGCATCGATATAGCAGCTGCGCGCGCAACCGACACCTGCAATGATCTGAAAACTCTGAAGCTGAATCTCTTCCGTCGTCATGCCTACAGTCCCATCAGTTCCTTGGCCTGAGCCAGCGCTTGGCACCGTCCATCATGCCGTAGGTAGTCATGGGGATCACGCCGACCGGAACCTCGGGGCACGCGGCAGAAACCTCGTCCTTGGCATAGCCGACCTGCGGCCCAAGCAGGATGCAGTCGGCATTGCGACCGATAGCGGCTGCCTCGCTGACAGCGTGGGCGGAAACCTCGCACTCCAGCCCCTCGACGTCGGCCGCCTTCTTGATGTTCTTCATGATGATGCTCGTGGACATGCCGCCGGCGCACATAAGAACGATGTTTTTCATTGCAGTTCCTTTCCTGTAACCCCTCACAGGGACTTATATATTTCGGAGATCAACGCGATCGGCCGAACCTACAACCTCATAGACAATGGCCTACTCGGCAGAAGCCTTTGCAGCAGCCTCCTCCTCGAGGGCCTGCTTGTCGGCCATCTTGACAAACGGGATAAACAGCAGGGCAACGGCGAGAATCGCACCGCAGACGATAGCGACCAGACCAAGACCGCCGGAAAAGAAGTTGCTAATGGGCAGCGGCACCACGAACGGCATGCTGATCGTCGGGTTAAAAGCGTTGCCAAGACCCAGCAGCAGGCCAATGGCGGCAACGGCGCATGCGACCGGCTTGAGCAGGATGAAGGGGATGAACATATAGGGGTTCATGGCAATGGGCGTACCAAAGATGATGGGCTCGGAGATATTGAAGATAGCGGGCACCAAAGCAATCTTGGAGAGCGCCTTGTAACGCTCGGACTTGGCCGTGAGCAGCGCAAGCTCCATACCCAAGGCGTCAACAGAACCCACGGAGAACATGATGATGAACGCCAAGTATGGCAGCGGCTGGCCGGCAACATATGCCTCGGTGTTGGCCAAGCGCAGGCGCTGATAACCGGCATGTACACGCTCATCAGGACGCTGGGGTGAATACCAAAGAAGAACAGCAGGTTGCACAGCACAAAGTAGATAACGACGGCCCACGGGCTCGAACCGAGGAACATAACGGGCGCGGCAACGGTGGTGTTGATGAGGTTGAAGACGTCGCGTAGGTCGTCAGGCCCATACCCCACTTAAGCAGCGCGGCCGTGGTGAAGATAACGATGGCGCAGAACATCGGAGATAGCGAATCGTTAACGAACTGAGGGACGGAATCGGGCATGGGGATGGCGATATGCTTCATAAGGAAGTTAAGCGCCTTCGGCACGATCAACGCCACGAGCAGCGCAACGAACAGACCCGAGCTGCCCAGATAACGGGTCACGATAAACGTCGAGCCGTCCTCGGCATGGCCAAGAGGAATCAGCAGGAGCAAAGCGCCAATAGCCGCAACCGTCGACGTAAGGCCTTTGTTCCCGAGCACCTTGCCGTAGGAGTACGAGACCGAGGCGCACATGTAGATGGCGCCGAGGTTCATGGTAACGACCAGTACGTCGGTAATCGTCGCCGACATGCCGGTGCTGGCAAGGAACGCCTGCAGCGGCGGGATCGGCAGCCCGTTGATAATGGAGAGCAGCGCCACGCCCAGCGTAACGGGCATGGTCGCCATCATGCCGGACATAAGGCCCTTTACGACGTTAAAGCTACTCACTTTGTGGGCAATGGGGCCCACGTGCTTCTCGAGGAAGCCCTGCATCGAATCGAGAACGCTCATTTGTGTTCACTGATCCTCTCTAAACGAATCATCTAGCTGTCAAACGGAAATTGCGGCCGACTCTTTCCCGCCTATGACCAATGGAAATATGGTTACGCCTTGAGCTCGAGGACGAGGAGCCAATCCCCAACCCCGGGTTTGTCAGGCAGGGTAATGCTGTCCGTGACGGCAAGGGCGTCCTCGCCGTCACGGTATGCGCCCGTGCGAGGGTTAAACCATCGGCTTGCATAGGCAGCGCCCGTCGGCACACCCTCGATAGCAAGCTTTTGGCGCACGGTATCGCCAAAGTACGCGACGATGCGCGAAAGGTCCTGGTTGGCGGTTGCCAGCGGAGCCTTGTTGGCAAACAGGTTGCCCGCATCGGTCGTTTCGTAGGGAGCGAGCTCCCAGAAGTGATTGTCTTCGTAGAAGGAACGCATGTAGCCCATCTGGACCGCACCTTCTCCGTCTACCGCCTGGGCCCAAGTAATGCCAAAGCGGTTGAAGATTGCCATAAAGGGGTCGAGCTCCTCAGGGCTTTCCCACACGTTGTCCCAGATTCCCTGGGCTCCGTAGGTATAGCCGGCGCCGCCGGCCTGCATGCAGATATACGCCACGCGGCGCAGCATGTCTGCGGTGCACAGCGCGTACCCATCTCCTCGAGCGTCGAGCAAAACTCGTAGAGCGCCTCGCCCTCAACGAAGGGCTTGTCGTCATGAGCTGCCAGATAGTCAAAGTAGTCGCTTGCCTTGATGAGGTAATCGCCGTGACCGGCCTGGTTGAGCGTAAAGTCCATCCAGGGTTCATCCTGGTAGTAATCGGCAAAGGGGCGCTCGTTGGTATAGTGCGCCGTCGCCAGATGACCATAGCCGTCGCGTGCCTCAATCTCCAAGGCGACCTCACGCCAGCCGTCAAGCATGGCGGCTCGACCTTCTTTGCGGTATCCGGCAACCTCGCCGGCAAGCGTCCACACCATCGGATATGCACCGTAGCGCGCCACCAGGTAGCGGGCGAGGTGCTTTTGGTGTTCCACGGCATACTCGCGAGAATGGCAACGCCCACGCTTGCCCAAGTGCGTTCACTAAGCCCGCATCGGCAATATAGGCCATGCGGCGGTCGAGCTCCCGCTGGTAGAAGGCCACATTAGGCACATCTTCCACGCCCTTGGCCATGCCACCGTCAATCCAATAGCGATCTCCTGCGCCCATGTCAGAGCGCAGGTTGGTCTGATAGACGGTAAAGCCCTGCTCAACGCGCAGGTCGACCATGCCGCGGAACTGGCTCGTCATGCCGGGATGGTTCGACGTATCCCAGCTCTCGCGGTAGGCAAACTCCCAATGGGTATCGCCCAGCCAAAAGAACGGCGTACCATCTGAATAGGCAAACATGCGCGAATCGTCTGCAACGCGGATAAAACCGTGGCGGTACAGATCGAGCTCGCCCTCGTACGGCACGGCCTCGACGTTGCCGTGCGGCCATTAAGGCCGGTCTGCTCGGGAGCCTCGATAACATAGCTCCAAGCGCCGAGCTCGGTCGGAGCAAACGACACGCGATAGATACGCTCGCCGTCCCAGTAGGCCTCACGGCGAATTACCCTGCCGCTCGGGCCGGTGAACTCCGCCCAAATCTCAACATCCAAAAACGGGTTGTCGAACGAGCAGGCGCTCTCGAACGTCAGAATAACCGGACGCCACATCTCGGCGGCAGCGTTTGATTCAACGTCATATCCATTGCAGACCCCTTTCTGGTCTTGGTGCCTACTAGTTCAGTCCTCGCTCGATGGCGGACGTCACGGCAAAGTCAACGATCGCTTGGGCATCCTCGGCACAAATAAAACCTTGTGACACCTCGATCGCCGTATCGCGCTCACACAGAGCGCGATAGTTTTCGAGCGATCCGTACAGCTCCTTGAGCATCGATGCCGAAAACGACTCCATATGCCAAACAGGCCATCCTTGTCGCTCGTCTTATCGACCGTGCCTGGCCCGGCTCCACCAGGCTCGTGTTGGAATAGCGGGCAAACGGATGCTCGAGCAGGCAAGTGCGAAGGCCGCCCTTGGTGTTGCCCAAGGCATCCTTTACGTTCTCGCCGTTCGCGTCCAACTCAATGCGCGGACATGTTGCCGGAGCTGCACCCGTGCGAACCCAACGGAACAAGTTGCGGAAAGCGGCGTGGAAGAGGTACTGCGACGGGTAGGCGTTTGCCTCGGCGTGCTTGCCGACGTACACCGGCAAATGATCGATGCGCTTGAGGTCCTCGTCGTCCTGGTAATAGTCGACATAGCTCCACTGCGTATCGTGGGAAGCACCCGTCACCTCGTACAGCCGGTATTTAAAATCGGGGTCGTCACTATCGGGCATAAGCGTGCGCCAACTCTCAAAGCGACCGTTCTCGCTTCGGTCTGAAGGGCGATAAACGGCTCCTCGACGTGCTCCACACGCAGTAGATGGTGTGCGTATTCCCGGCAGCATTCATACTGATTGACAGGAATGCACATCGAATGGATGCCGCCGCCAGACAGGTACCCGTCAAACACGCGGCCGTCGCGGCGCACCTCCTCGCGATAGGCAAAGCTGTTAAGGTAGCGGAACAGGTAGACGCCGGACTGAGACCATCCTGTAAGGCAAATTGCCTGGCGAGGATAGTCGCGGATCGGGTTAAGGTCGGAGTCTCCGCGCAAGAGCCACGCAAGATCGGTCAACATGTCCCAAAACAGGCCAGTCTCGTAAGAGATGTCCATGTCGGGAAGCGCGCCGTCGCGTACGAGCTGTTCCGGATCAAAGTCAAAGGGCCGCTCGGGAGTTGGGTTTGCCCAGCTCATGAAGGCATAGCGATCGGGATTGAATTCCTTGAGCTTAGCGATGGTGTTGGGCTTGCTGGTAATGCCCACATAGATATCGCCAGAGCGCACAAACTCGCCGTGACCCAGAATCCACATGCGCTCGATTTCCATAAACGATGTGGGATTGATGATCTCCACGACCACATTGCCACTCGCTTGCGCCGGATCTTTCGGAGCACGAACAACGATCCGATTGGAATAAGGAGCGTCGGCAGTCATGACCTCCACGCCGCCGTCTTCGTCGGCGGTGCGATACACGTTGGCGGTACCGTCAACGCGATACTCGCGCTCGACGTAATCCTTTGCGCTCAGATGACAGTAGCGCTCGGCGCTCGAAAACGGATAACTCTCATCCGTAATGGGCATTTGGAAAATACCGCTGATCATCTCGTCCCCCCTGTTGTTGCGTTTGCTGAGACAAACTCTACTGTGGGCGCTACTTAACTTCTATTGATTCTTAAGTTTAATTACTAAATATTTAGCTTAATAAACAGCCTGGTGTTAAGCTCATGGTAAGTTCACAAACGTTAGGAAACACCATGGCCGTTACTGCAAAACAAATCGCTGACCAGCTGGGAATTTCGGCAGCGGCCGTTTCCCTTGCACTTAACAATCGACGCGGCGTAAGCGAAAAAACACGGCAGCTGGTACTTAGCACCGCCGAAGCTCTAGGTTACGACTTTAGCAAGATTAAGTTCGAGCGCCAAAAGAGCGGAACCGTTGCCTTGGTTGCCTTTAACCGGCGCCGCATCTTTGCGCGCCCCTTCTTCGCCGATATGCTCGCCGGAGTCGAGGGCGCTCTTAGACACGCGGGATTCTCGTTTTCGCTGGTGAACTACTCACCGTTCGAAAACACTCAGCAACAGATCGCCGACATCGCCGAAGCGCAATATGATGGTGTCATCATCCTTGCAACTGAGATGTTCGAATCGGATTTTATGCCGTTTGCATCGCTGGACTGCCCTCTGCTGCTGTTGGACTCATGCATGAGCGCTGGGGTCGATACGGTCAAGATCGACAACGCCGCCAGCATGATGCTAGCCGTGCAGTACCTGCATTCGAAGTATGGATCTGTCCCCGGGCTGTTAACGACGCCCGTTACCGTGAGCAACTTCACCGAACGACGCTTCGCCTACGAACACGCCATCGGTCAGCTATCGGGCTCGGAAAAGTGCGGCATCATCCACGAACTCGCCGTCGCTCCAGATGAAGCATACGCCGACATGCTCGACATTATTGATTCGGGCGAACCCCTCGCCCAAAACTACGTCGCTGTCTTTGACGATATAGCTATTGGGGCCATGAAAGCCTTTATCGAGCGTGGTTATCGCGTGCCCGATGACGTACGCATCGTCGGCTTCGACAACAACGCCGGCGGAACCTACGTGCAGCCACAACTGACCACGCTCAATGTTCCTTCGGAGTATATGGGCGCCGTCGCCGCACGGCGCCTCGTCGAGGTATCGACGAGGCCGAGCACCACCCGCTCAAGATCGAGCTGGGGCATCGCTCATCAAGCGCCGTTCTGCCTAGAGCTCGCGCACGCTCTGGCGCTCGACAAAATAGGTCGAGACGGCCGTTTTGCAGGTATAGCTCTTGGGATTGCGGATGTTGCCCACCAGACGGCGCACCGCGATCTCGCCCACCTCGTGCTTGGGAACATGCACCGTGGTGAGTGGCGGGTTGGAGAAGGCGCCCACGGAAAGATCGTCGAAGCCAATCATCGAGACATCTTCGGGCACGCGAATGCCATGCTCGCTCAACGCACGCATAGCACCCACGGCGAGGACGTCGTTCTCGGCAAAGAAAGCCGTCGGCAGTTCATCATGCGAAACGGTATCGAGCCATGCGCCCATGTCGCGATAGCGCCCTCGAGCGTGGTGCCCAGCGTGACGCGCCATGTCGGATTGTCCTCAAGGCCTGCATCTTCAAGCGCTTGGCGATAGCCGCGCTCGCGATCCTTGAAATTGCGGATGCGCAGGTCGCCTGCCAGGTAGCCGATTTGCTTGTGGCCCTTCTCGATAAGGTAATCCACGGCACGCAGCACCGAATCGGTATTGGCAATGACTACAGCATCAAAGTACTGGCGATCGCTCCAGCCGTCGAGCACGATCAGGTGGGCGGCGGCGTTGGCGAACAAAGCGTAGTCTTCCTCACCCAGCTCGGTACCCATCAGCACGATGGCGGCCGACGGGTCGGCGATCAGGCCCTCGACCTGCGGGCGCACGGCGTCCAGATCGCTAAAGTCGAGCGAGACAAAGCTCGTGCTCATGCCGTGGCGACGCGCCTGGCGCTCCACGCCCTCGATGACCGCGGGATGGAAGGTGCTCTCGTCCAGGATGGCGCCCGTCTTGCGCGCAAGCACAAACTGGATGCTCTCGAGCTGCGTCGACTGCTGATAGCCAAGCGACTGCGCGCACTCCAGGATGACCTTGGCGGTCTCCTCGCTCACGCTGCGCTTGCGGTTGAGCGCGTTGGACACGGTTGCGGGCGAAAGCCGGTAATGCGGCTGATCTCGCGGACGCTTGCTTTAGCCATCGTTCCCCCTAGCATCGGTCGCGGCCGAGCATCGTGGCTTGACCGCCCCGTGGCTCGGCAACTAAACGACCGCAAATTCAATCTAAACAGAATAGTAAATGTTTAATAGCTAGTTTAGCCTGTTGTCAAGCGAAGTGGCACGACTATTCCCCCAACGCGCATTTGTCCATCTTAACGTTATTACGCAAGGTCTTCGCCATTGCTTGCTATTACGCGTCGGTACCATTCGAAGCTTTTCTTTTTACGTCTCTCAAACGAGCCCGCACCGCTATCGTCTCGATCGACATAGATAAACCCGTAGCGCTTACGCATCTGTCCTGTGGCGACCGAAACCAAATCGATCGGGCCCCAACAGGTATATCCCATGAGTTCCACCCCGTCGAGCTCGACGGTCTCCCTCATCGCCTCGATGTGGGCCCGCAGGTATTCAACTCGATAGTCGTCTTCTATTTCACCCGAATCTTCCGGCACATCAGGAGCACCCAAACCGTTTTCGACGATGAACAGCGGCTTTTGATAGCGATCCCAGATTTCATTCATGGTGACGCGCAGCCCTTTGGGGTCGATAAACCTCCCCCAAGGCTCCTGTTTTAGATACGGATTAGGCGCCGAGCGAAGAAGGTTCGAATCGAACTGACCTTCCGCATGCGCTTTTGCGACGCGCGTCGAGTAATACGAAAACGAGACGAAATCGACCAGGTTTGCAGCCAGTACTTCGCGGTCATCATCGATAGGGCACCTCAAAACCATGGCGGGCGTATTCCTTGAGAACATAGCTCGGGTACGCACCGCGCACCTGGACGTCGGTAAACATGTAATGGCTGCGATTCTCAGCCTGCGCAGCCAGCACATCGTCCGGATCACATGTAGCCGAATAGAAGACACCTGCGTTGAGCATGCAACCGATCTTCGCCCCAGGGCACAGTTCATGACACGCCCCGACCGCACGGCGCTCGCAACCAATACATGGTGCACGGCCGTGTGAACCGTTGCATAGCGATTCTCCCCTTGCTCGAAGATGATCCCCGCCGCCATAAAGCACGCCTGCGTCATGATGTTGATCTCGTTAAAGGTCAGCCAATAATTGACCAATCCACGATAGCGCTCGAACACGGTACGCGAATATCGCTCGAACAGGTCGACCAACCTGCGATCGCGCCATCCGCCATACGCATCGACGAGATGCATGGGGACATCATAGTGGTTGAGCGTCACCAAAGGCTCAATGTCATGCGCGCGACACGTCCTAAAAACATCCTCGTAAAAGGCAAGGCCTTCTTCATTGGGCTCGGCTTCGTCTCCTTTGGGAAAAATGCGGCTCCAGGCGATTGATAAGCGCAGGCATTTAAAACCCATCTGGGCAAACAGTTCAATATCCTGCTTGTACCTATGGTAAAAATCAATGCCCTTGCGAGCGGGATAGAAGCTGTCGGGTGCCAACGCACGCGGATCAAGGTCTCCCCGCATGACGTCCATGCGTTGATCGCCAAACGGCAGCATGTCGGAATTGGCTAAACCGCGACCGCCTTCGTTCCATCCTCCCTCGCACTGGTTTGCAGCCAGAGCCCCGCCCCATAAAAAATCTTCTCTAAACATTATGGTGTCGTCCTTTCTATCAAATTCCCGGCCCACACTGTCGAACGCAACGGACTCGGCAAGTGCCGCGCAACAGCACAGTACCGTTGCGCGGCCAAGGGGTCGGACCGCGCAACGGCTGGGGAGCATATTTGTGTAGTAGCCTCTTATGCCTCGACGGATTCAACGGCCTCAGAATCGCCGCTCTTGGACTTCAACGGCATCTTCTCCTGTCCTTCAAATCCAAAATCATCGCCAACGCAAACGTCACGGCACCGCCAGCAAGACACCCGATGGTGCCAGGATGATATCCTGAGCAAACATGAGCACGTTCATCCATGGGAAACCAACGCCAGTGAAGATATAGACGTTGGCATGAAGAAGGCTTACCAGCAGACCACCGACAGCACCACCAATCATGTTCCAGGCAAGAGCCTTCTTGTCGCGAAACAGGATGCCGTAGATGATGGGCTCACTCACGCGACCGAAGGCATAGGTGATGAACAAGTTCCAGCCCGTGGCTCGACTCTCCTTGTCCTTAGCGCGCAGGCCATAGGCGAGCGCGATGGCAAGCGTGGTGTAGGCTACAACCGCGGTGCGGGGTATAAGATGGCGTCGTAACCGTTCTGGAGCGCGGCGGGCAATATGGCGGTATAGATCGGCACGTGCATGCCGGTGGCGATGATCAGATTCCAGAATGCGCCGACAACCGCGGTCGCAGCGGGACCGGCAACAGAGGCGAGCCAAATGATGAAATCGGCCACAAGGCCCATGACAAATTGGACGGCAGGGCCGCAGAGGCACAGCGCGACCGGCAACATCACGAGCACCGTACCCACGGGTACGATCAGAATGCGCAACATATCAGGCGAGATCTTCTTAAAGAAGCGCTCAACATAGGACTGGGCCCAGGTGATCAAGATGACCGGAAGAACAGCCTGGGTGTAGTTGACGAGCTGCATGGGGATGCCGAAGACGCTGAAAGGCTTTCCGTCCTCAACAATAGCGAGCATGTCGGGATAAATCATCACAACAGCGATGAGCAGTGCCAGCACAGGACTCGTTTTGAACTTCTTAGCCGAGCTATAGGCGGCAAACACCGGGAAGTAGTAATACGCCGCATCGCCCACCAGGGAAAGGATCCGATACAGGTCGCTCGTTTCGGACATAAAACCGGCGCCTTCGGGCCCAAACAGAATAACGAGCATCTTGAAGATACCGGCGACACAAAAGATCGGAAGGATCGGGGTGATAGCGCCGCTCACGGCATCGAGCAGCTGATTGAAGAGGTGCTTGGGCGCCAAGCGCTCCTTCCAGCTAAGCTGAGGGCCATCGAGTTCCTCGTCAATCGATACCGTGACCTCGAATCCGCCCTGCTTACAAACCTCGTCGTAGACCTTGTCGACCGTGGGCCCGACCACCAGCTGCACCTGCCCTCCGGCGTGCACGACGCTGATGATAGACGAGATGTCCTCAAGCTTCTCATCATTCGAGAGGCTTTCATCCTTGAGGTTGAAGCGCAGGCGCGTCATGCAATGCGTACCGAAGCCACGTTTCCGCCCCGCCCACAGTGGAGAGATCTGCTCTGCACCTTTGTAATTTGCCATCATTCGGCTCCTTTGCA
>ENA-OQHP01000650-OQHP01000650.1-human-gut-metagenome-genome-assembly--contig:-NODE-650-length-11119-cov-1.664938_pt1 | contig 11119 bp, 17 predicted proteins | sample MGYA00242563_ERZ504717 | MGnify/ENA primary metagenome ERZ504717 (study PRJEB26092, sample SAMD00036212) | human gut metagenome | host: Homo sapiens | study: EMG produced TPA metagenomics assembly of...
CTCTTCGGTTTCATAGTGGGCAAGAGCTTCTTCAAAGGTTGTCTGGAAGGCTCTTCAACTTCTTGGTAAGTTCTCTGCAGATGGTGATCTTCCGGTTTCCCAGTGCCCCGTACAGGTCCTCTAAGTTGCCACCAGATGATGAGGCGCTTCATAGACGATCATGGTCCTGGTCTCTTTTTTCAGTTCTTCCAGGATCCGCTGGCGCTCTTTTTTATCACTTTTTTCTGCTGGCAGAATGCCTCAAAGCAGAACCTTCTGGTAGGAAGCCCGGACATGGTAAGGGCGGTGATACAGGCTGCAGGTCCTGGAAGGGAAGTGACCGGAATACCTGCTTCATAGCACTGTCTTACCAGTTCTTCTCCCGGATCAGAAATTCCCGGTGTTCCCGCGTCGGTGATCAGGGCAATGTTGGTACCCTCTGCCATTTTCTCTACCAGATATTTTGCCTTTTCCACCTTATTATACTCATGATAACTGGTCATAGGCGTTTTATGTCAAATGATTTAACAGCTTGATACTGTGTCTTGTATCTTCCGCTGCGATCAGATCTGCCTCTTTTAATGTTTTTAACACCCGGTAGGTAATGTCTTCCAGATTACCGATGGGTGTTGCACACAGATATAATTTTCCTGTCATGTACCTTTCCTCCGCAAGCGCTTTTTAATACCCGTAAGTAGTCCGTATCTCCTGTGAATACTCCCCGTTCTCATCAAATACAATAACCGGCGCTTCTACCTTCATCAGGCTCCGCCGCCTCTTACTGCCTCAATCAGCACCATATTGGCTTCCCGGTCCTTATAGGGATGTACAAATTTCATCCGTTTAGGCTCTAAACCATGCTGCTTCATAGTCTGTAAGATCTCGATCAGTCTTCTTGGGCGGTGAACCATATAAAACCGTCCCCCTGGTTTTAACACTCTTGTGCCTTCTCTTACCACATCATCTAAGGTGCAAAGCACCTCATGGCGGGCAATGGCCTTGGCATCTCCCGGGTTTTAATGCCGTGGGCATCATTCATATAAGGTGGATTGCTGGTGACTACATCAAAAGAAGCCAGTGCAAACCTGCTTCCGGCCTCCTTGATATCTCCTGTTACGATCTCCACCTTTTCTTCCAGGTGATTGTATTTCACACTTCTCCTGGCCATATCCGCAGACTCTTCCTGGATCTCAAGGCCGGTAAGTGCCTTCCTTCTGTTTTTGCTTCTAAAAGAATGGGGATAATACCGGTTCCTGTTCCCAGATCCAGCGCCTTTTCTCCTGGCTTTACCACTGCAAAACCGGACAGCAGCACCGCATCCATCCCAAAACAGAAGGTGCCTTTTCTCTGGATGATGCCGTAATGATTTCTCTGAAGATCATCGATCCGCTCATCATCCTTAAAGGATATTTCCTTCCTGTCTCCAGCTGTGTTCCATTTCACTATTTATCATTCAACCTTGACTTTCCTTCCCGCTTTTCCAGTGCTTCCAGCTTCTTTAACTCTGCTTCGTCCTGCTTTTCGCCGCCTTTGCCCTTCTTTCTTCTGGGTTTAAACTTAACTGGTCTACCTTGTATTCACGGATCTCTTTTTCGTCTTTATCTACTACTACGATCACCTTTACAGTCTGGCGCAGCACATTTACACTGTGTACTTCTCCCCTCAGGCCGTCTGCAGTGGTAACTGTATCACCAATTCCCGGCAGTTTGCTGTTTAATACCTCGTAGGTCTCTTCCTCATTTTTCAGGCAGCACATCAGTCTTCCGCACACGCCGGAAATCTTAGTTGGATTTAAGGACAGGTTCTGCTCCTTTGCCATTTTAATAGAAACCGGGATGAACTCAGACAGATAAGAATGGCAGCACAGCGGTCTTCCGCAGATGCCGATACCACCCATGATCTTGGTCTCGTCTCTCACACCTACCTGGCGCAGCTCTATACGGGTCTTAAATACACTTGCAAGGTCCTTTACCAGCTCTCTGAAGTCAATTCTTCCGTCTGCTGTAAAGTAAAACAGCACCTTATTATTGTCAAAGGTATATTCCGCATCGATCAGCTTCATTTCCAGGTTGTGCTTTTTGATCTTTTCCTGGCAGATCTTAAATGCTTCTTTTTCTTTCTCTTTGTTTTTTGCCTCAATGGCACGGTCCTCATCCGTTGCCATACGGATCACCGGCTTAAGAGGTGGTATTACCTTTGTCTCATCTACTTCTCTGTTTCCAAGAACTACGTAACCGTATTCAATACCTCTGGCAGTTTCTACGATCACATGGTCCCCAATTTTTATCTGACGGTCTGCAGGATCAAAATAGTAGATCTTTCCGGCAGCCCGAAAACGCACTCCGATTACTGTTAACATTTCTCTTACTTAATTTCCTTTCCTAAAACACCCTTAAAATACAATTCTATTAATTCTCTTTCATGGTCAGAAGTAAAAGCTCCATGACCAGTTCCATATTTACATTGGCATCCAGACGTACTCTGGCCTTGTCAATGGCCCCTAAGATCTGTTCCAGCCCTTCATAACTGCTTAAAGACGCCGCCTCCTTCACTGCGGAAACTCATCCTTGAAAATGAGAAGGTTTAAATCTTTGGTAGTTTTATACATCAGGATATCACGGTACCACATCTGCATAAAATCCAGACATTCCTTAATATCCGTATTGTCATCTTTTAATTTGCGGATCACATCCAAAAGCTGGGAAATATCCATTTCCTTGATTTCCTTTAACAGCTTTAAAATCTCTTCATACATCATCTTAAAGTCCTCTGACTGGGCCAGATGAATTGCTTTGCCCAGATTTCCTCTTGCAAATGCACTGTATATTTCTGCCTGAATGTCCTTTACCTGAAGCTTTTCTTCCAGATAAGTCTTCACAACAGAGTCTTTTAATGGTTTCAGTTTCAGCTGCACACACCGTGAAAGAATGGTCTGTAAAAATGCATCCTGGTTTGTAGTCAAAAGCATGATCACTGCATAGGCCGGTGGCTCTTCTATAGTCTTTAAAAGAGCATTCTGGGCCTGCACCGTCATTTTCTGCGCTTCATCTACAATATAGATCTTATACTGGCTGCTGTAAGGACGCACCATAATGGTATCATTGATCTGCTCACGGATATCATCTACACCCATACTGGCCGGTTTTTCATGTGTTACATAGATCAGATCCGGGTGGTTTCCTGACAGGACCTGCTTGCAGGCATGACACTGCATACAGGTTCTCTGCCTCCTTCTTCACAGAGAAGAGTCATGGCAAAGGCATTTGCAAGGGTCTTTTTTCCCATTCCTTCTTCGCCGCTTAGAATATAAGCGTGGGAAACTTTCCCCGTTGCTGCCGCATTCTGAAAATGTTCTTTGATCTGTTCATGTCCTAAGATGTCTTTAAATTCAAGCATGTGGCCACCTCCCCCAGTACCTTGTTTGTTACCGGATGCTCTGCACTTTGTGCTCTCACGATCTTATCACTATGATAACATAATTACTTTTTCCTGTACACACTTTTTCCAGGTGCAAAATCTCCAGTGCAATTACCATTCACAGGCTCCATGACCAGCCGCCTAGTGCTCTCTTACCCGATCCTGATACTCAGAAGGCGCGATCCCCACTATTTTCTTAAACTGGGCGCTGAAATAGGCTGTATCTGAATAGCCCGCAGCATCTGCTACTTCATATACCTTTAAATTTCCCTCTTTTAACAGTTCCATTGCCACTTTCATGCGGTAATAAGAAAGATAGGTGGTAAATGTATAATCTGTCTCTTTTTTGAACACACGGCTTAAATAGCCTTCGCTGATCTGCAGCTGCTCTGCCACTGTACTGATATTGATATCTTCTTTATAATGTTCACGGATCTGTTTGATCGCCTGCTCTACATACTTATTTTTTGCTTTTCTGTCTGCATTAAACCGGAAAATAGGCGTTTCTTCCTCTTCTTTCTGCCGGAGCCGGTCTCCTTCTTCTAACTGGTCGATGATCCGGGTCACTGCCTGCTCCAGATCACCGTCCTTTAATGGCTTTAACAGATAATCGCTGACTCCCAGCTTCACCGCACTCTGGGCATATTTAAAATCCCCATAAGCCGTCAGGATAATAAATTTCGCCCTGTTTCCCTGTTCCCGCAGCTTTGCGATCATTTCCACGCCGTCCATACGGGGCATTTTCAGGTCTGTAACGATAATATCCGGTGAAAGGCGGCGGATCACCTCTGCCCCTTCTTCCCCATTGGCAGCTTCCCCGGCGATCATACAGTTTAATGCATCCCAGTTAATGGTAAATATAATGCCTTTTCTGGCAATCTCTTCATCTTCTACCACTACTACTTTATACATCGTCCCCCTCCTTCCTAAGATGTCCTCTCAGGGTCTTCGGCACCAAAAGATCCCGAGCGAACATCCGGCAGTCTCAAAGTGACAGTTGTCCCGTCTTCTGTCACTTCTGCCTTCAGGCCATATTCATTTCCATAATATAATTTTAATATCCTCATAATATTATAAAGCCCAGATGTCCGTCCCGCTTCTCCGGTTCCGGACTGTTGATCCAGGCCAATATCTCCGGGCTCATGCCACGGCCGTCATCGGTAATGGAAATATTTAAAACATCTCCTTCACGGCCTGCATAAATACAGATATATCCATTTTCACAGCCTTCCAGCCCATGAATAATAGCATTTTCAACCAACGGCTGTAAGATCATTTTCGGCACCAGGCACTCCTCTAACTGGTCCGGTATCTCCTTTTCACACAAGAACCGGCCTGTAAAGCGGATCTTCTGCACTTCTACATAGCTGTCAATGGTCTCCAGTTCCTCTCTTAACGGGATAAACGGCTTACTGGAAATGCTTTTTCGCAGTATGATCGCCAGATTTTCCGCCAGCACTGCGGATCCGTGGCACCTGGCGGATCCTTGCTTCCCATTTGATGGTGTCCAGCGTGTTATAGAGAAAATGGGGATTTAACTGGGTCTGGTATAATTTTAATGTTGTTTCATTCAGGTCCTTTTGCCTCTGCACCTTATCTTCCAGATACCGGCCCAGATCTTCTGTCATCTGGTTAAAGCTGCGGGTAAGACGTCCCATTTCATCATTGGACTGGGTATGGATACGGATAGAAAGATCACCCTTTTTCACTTTTTCCATAGCTTCATCTAATATCTGTACCGGGCGGGCAATACTGCCTGTAAGTACGCCTGATACAGCCAGGCAGAGGAATAATCCCAACGCTGACAGGCATAGGGCTGACGGTCCACATAGTCTGCACAGCTGGCTGGCTCATAGCGCCTGGCGGCATAAGAGAAAATAAAAGCCAATTTTTCCTCCATGGCTTACCAGATACTGTTCCCTGTCATGGCCTGCATCGGACATTTTCCTGTTTTCCAGTATCTTTTCGATCATGTCACCTGTCTGAACCTGGCTCTTGTCCTGTCCAGAGCAGTACACCGTCCGTTTATGGGTATCTAAAAGCAGCAGCACATCCCCAGATGACACCTCTGCCCCTAAAAGATCATCCAGGTTTTCCCTTGTAAAATCAAAAACAATATAGCCGGTTTTTGCACCGCCTTCTGTATACAGCGGTCTTGCACCCTGAAGCAGAATGTCCCCGTCCGTAATAGAAAGATCCGGATCAGTCCTGTAATATACAATATCATCCGTTCTGGAAGCCTTTCTTAAAAGCCCCCAGAATACAGGCAGGTCTTTTTCCTTCCCCTCTGTATCCGTCGTATAGCGCAGATGTCCTCCTGCGTCATAAATGGAAAACCGGGCATAGCCGGAGGTTTCCTGAGTGGCCTGATATAAAGATAAGTACATCTCCCTCTGGTGATCTGCTTCACTTTTTTCGATCATGATCCGGGCCGTCTTTTTATCCGTGGCAATGGTCTTGCAGGCTTCCTCGCATTTTTCAAAAACTGCTTCCAGTCTTGCCTCTGCCTTTGTGATCTGAGTCCGCCCTCATCTAAATTCTGCCGGTCAAGTGCTGCCGTAAACAGCCGGATCATAACCACACTGGAGCACAATAAAGGCACCAGTGCTGTCAGCAGACAGGCAAGAAAGATCTTTTTATGAAATGAAAGCTTATTTAATATCTTCATCTTTTTCCCTGCCTTCTTTATTACTGTTCCTGTTCATGGGCTGGACCAGTCTTTTCTTCCATAATAAGCTTCCAGATATTTAAAATTTCCTGCTGTCTGGAATATCTCTGTTTCAGCTCTTCATCTGACCGGTCATTCTCTGCAGAAACATCTTCTGCCGGTTGGCGTAAAAGCTGGGTCCGTAAAAGCCATTTGTATCATCACAGGTAGTGTAGGTTACAAATGCTTCAGAAGCATCCAGATTTGGGGTTCTTTTCCGGATCGCAGTTCCGTCTTCAAAGAAACATTCTCCTTCTTCCGGATCAATGTAATCTACGTCCTGACCTGCAGCCAGCATCGCTTTCGCTGCCTCTTCTGAGGTAACGCCAATGGAATAGCGGCCGTCAGAAATGCCCTGTTCCACCTCTTTAAAGGTCTCCGGCATCTGATACTGCATATTTTCCGCTAAGAGGTCCAGAAATTCTTCTTTTTCACTGTTTTTTGCCGCCTCTGTGAGAACAGAAGCAGCCATATCCGATTTAAGGGGATCCGGCACTGCCACACGGCCTTTCCACCGTGGTTCTAATAAGCTGTCCCATCCTGTAGGCAACTCTCTGTAGGTCACTACATTGGTATTATATAAAATAACAAAAGATACCGCTGAATACCCTGTCCAGGCATCTTTGCCTGTCTGCCAGTACTCTTTGCCTTCCTCTAAGGCGTCCGCACTGACCCCAAAGGCCACATCCCAGTCTGCCTCTTCTTTTTCCAGCTGGGAAAGCATCTCCTTTGCAGAGCCTGTTTCTACCCTTACATTCCAGCCGGTACGCTCCTCAAATTCCTTGATCACCGGCTCCCATTCTTTCCTTTCCTGGGCAGTAAATACGGTCAGGGCATAGTTCTCCGGTTCTGCCTGTTCCTGCACCAGATCGTCAGCCCGGCTGCAGCCTGTAAGAACTGTTCCAGCCAATATTGCAGCTGCAGATATGACCGATAAAAAGAACAGGGAACGCCCTTTTTGCATTCCCTGTTGAAAAATTTATGTGTTTTATATACTGCATTTCTGTCTGCTTTTCCTGTATACATGCTGCGGTGCCCCTTGTATTTTTTAGACTCGCAAACACGCGCTGACGCGCTCTACTGTCCGCTAATGCGGACGGTTTGTTCGTTCCATCAGTATACCAGAAAAACAGTTCCATTTCCACACTTTTACAGCCCCAAAAACCTCTCAAACACTACGCAGGCCCGGACTGCATCTTCCTCTTTTTCCATTTCACAGAAGATACGAAGTAACGGCTCTGTACCGGAAAATCTGGCGCTTACCCAGCACCATTTTTAAAGTAGACCTTGCAGCCGTCCTGATAAGAAACACGGGATACCTCAAATGGCAGTTCCGGCAGTTTCTGCTCTTCTAACAGCACTTTCTGTATACGTGCCTTTTCCTCTGCTGTAAAACGGTAGCTGCGCTCTTCCATATGAGTCTCACCGTACTGGTCCTCAATATCCTTTACGATCTCAGAAAGGCTCTTACCGGTCACTGCGATCATTTCTACCAGAAGGCTTGCTGCATAGATACCGTCTTTTCCATGGATATGACCTTTTACAGTAAGGCCACCGGAAGACTCACCGCCAATAATGGCATCTGTCTCCTGCATCTTTGCAGAAATATACTTAAAACCTACAGGCACTTCATAACACTTCTGGCCAAAGCTTTCAGCCACCTTGTCCAACATATGAGTCGTAGCCAGATTTCGCACTGCATCGCCTCGCCAGCCCTTATATTTCAGAAGATAATAATACAGCATAACTAAGATCTGGTTGGCGTGAAGATAATGTCCCTTATCGTCAATAACACCTAACCGGTCTGCGTCACCGTCCGTTGCAATACCAATATCACAATAACGGTCCAGCACATAGTTCTGAAGGTTTTTAAGGGTATCTTGTGCCGGTGCCGGCATCTTACCTCCAAAAAGCGTATCATGCTGGGCATTAATGGTCTCTACCGTACATCTTGCAACTGCCAGAATGGTGCTTAAAGCCGTCAGGCTGACACCATACATGGGATCAACTGCTACCCTTAAATCTCTCTTTCTGATCGCATCTACATTGATCACAGATAAGATATTATCCAGATATTCATTCATTGGATTGATTTCTTCTACAATGCCCTGTTTCACCAGTTCTGTGTAACCTGGCGGCGGCATCTGCCCATCTTCTTCATGACATGGTGTATACAGTTTTTCTGCTTCCAACAGCCATTTTTCAATGTCCTTTGTCTGGATTTCATCTGCATCCCTTCCGCCATATGTAAACACCTTGATACCATTGTAGATCGCCGGATTATGACTGGCTGTGACCATCATTCCATAGTCCAGTTCATGTTTCATCACATAAAACATTAACAAAGGCGTTGGTGCGCTGCGGTTCACAAACTGTACATGGATCCCTTCTTTTCCAAGGATCTGACATGCCCAGATCACAGCCTCTTTGGAAAGGAAACGGCGGTCATAACCAATGACCACACTTTTGTATCTTTATGTTCTGCCTTCATTTTCAGGCACATGGCTAAGGTCAGCTTCTGTATATTTTCCTTGGTAAACTCTTCTCCGATGATCGCACGCCAGCCGCCAGTTCCAATTTTACCATTTGTGTGTTCCTCCCATCTTTTCAATATACATAGACTTACAAAGCCTGCGCCAGAGGCGCAGGCACTGTTTTCATGTTGCAGTATGAAACAAATTAAACGATCGATACCTTACCCTTACTTACCTTTAAGAAGATAAGCAGAGAAATAACTGTACTTACGGTCAAAATAGATGCCAGCGCTGCCGCTGTACCAAAGCTGTTTCTTACAACCTCTGTATAAATAGCTACAGAATGGTACTGGTCTTGCCGCCGTAAAGCATAACACTGGAAGACAGCTCATTGATACAGGTGATCCAGCTTAAGATCGCACCGGATAATACGCCAGGTGCCATTAATCTTGCTGTCACCTTGATAAATGTCTGCATAGGTGATACTCCAAGACTGATAGACGCTTCTTCTACGCTTGGATCCATCTGCTGTAAGAAAGCACTGCCGGAACGTACCGTATAAGGCAGTTTTCGTACAACAAAGGCAATGATCATGATCACTGCGGTTCCTGTAAGGATCACAGGTTCCTTGTTAAATGCCACGATCAGGCTGATACCAAGAACTGCGCCTGGAATTACGAATGGGAACATGATCAGCAGATCCATTAACTGTCCTGCAAAGCCCTTCTGGCGCACAACGATATAGGAGATCAGCATACCAATAATGATGATAAATATAAATGGCAATGGTTGAAAATACAAAGGTATTGCGGATATTGGTCCATAGACGGTTGAAAATCGTAATATAGCTTCCCAGGCTGAATCCCTTCTTAAATCCTGTAAGTCGCTCTTGATAAAGCTGCTGACGATAACTACGATCTGAGGAAGGATACCGATAAATGTAACCAGCATAACCGGGAATGTTGCCAGGAAACGCTTTACTCCGTGAAGTTCCTCTTCCTTTGGCGGACGCATGGCAGTCATTACATAGTTTTTCTTTGTAACAAAATGCTTCTGCACCAGAAGGACGGTAGTAGAACAGAATACTACTACTACAGAAAGAGCACTTGCCAGGTGGGCATTTCCGCCGATCTCACTCATGTACTCATTATATACAAGAACAGGAAGTACCATATAACCTTCGCCGATGAGCATTGGAGTACCAAAGTCTGCCAGACTGGTCATAAATACCATAATGGCACCGGCTGCAATAGACGGAAGGACTACCGGCAGTGTAATGGTCCACAGTCTGCGAAGCTTGTTACTTCCCAGGTTCTCTGCAGCCTCTTCCAGACTGGAGTCGATGCTTCCCATAGCACCGGAGGTATACAGATAAACATAAGGGAACAGCTTAAAAGTAAATACCAGGATGATACCCAGTTTTCCGTAAATACTTGGAAGATGGATACCAAACTGGGAAAACATATTTGTCACCAGACCAGAACGTCCAAACAACATGATCCAGCTGTAGGCGCCGATAAATGGCGGGCTCATAAGGCTCATGATGATAAAAATATGGATGAACTGCTTGCCCCATACATTATAACGGGACATTACATAGGCAATAGGCACACCTACAACCAGTGTGGTGATCGTTGTTACCACAGATACAAAAATACTTCTTCCCAATGCGGAATAATAATATTTCTTTGTGAAAAATCGGATATAGTTCTCAAAGGTAAAGCCGTCTACCTTGGTTGAGAAAAAGCTTCGGGTGATCAGGGTACAGAAGGGATAGATCAGAAATACCAGCATAAATCCCACAACTGCCACTTTCACCCAGAACCAGAAGTCTAACTTCTTTCCGGAACCTACCATGAGATCACCTCCTGGGTCGCTGCATCATATACACCTACGGCGCGGATGTCAAAGTTTACCTTTACCTTTTGTCCATCCGGGCGAAGTTCATGTACATCTTTTGTATACTCATTTAACTGTACGGTCTGTCCATTATCCAACAGGATCTCATATTCAATGAAGTCACCTAAGAAAGTGGAAATGATAATGGTTCCCGGCAGTCCCTCTTTATCGTCAAAGAACAGCTGCTCCGGTCTTGCGGAAATAATTCCCTTACCGGTAAATGGCTTCTTTAAGGTACAGGTAATAGAACACTCTCCCTTAATATCCAGCACTGCCTGATTTGGGTCATCTCCCTTAACATCACACTCTACAAAGTTGGAAACACCGATAAATCCGGCTACAAAGGTATTTTCCGGCTTTTTATAAATCTCTTCAGGAGTTCCCACCTGCATAATATTTCCTTCCTTCATAACAGCGATCCGGTCGGAAATAGCCAGTGCCTCTTCCTGGTCATGGGTTACATAAATCGTAGTAATTCCCAGTCTGCGCTGCAGCTTTTAATAACCGTTCTCATCTGCACACGCAGCTTTGCATCCAGGTTAGACAGCGGTTCGTCCATCAACAGAACACCAGGTTCAATAACGAAAGCTCTTGCTAAGCGACTCGCTGCCTGCTGTCCGCCGGAAAGTTCATTTGGTTTCCT
>ENA-OQHP01000651-OQHP01000651.1-human-gut-metagenome-genome-assembly--contig:-NODE-651-length-11114-cov-1.873669_pt1 | contig 11114 bp, 13 predicted proteins | sample MGYA00242563_ERZ504717 | MGnify/ENA primary metagenome ERZ504717 (study PRJEB26092, sample SAMD00036212) | human gut metagenome | host: Homo sapiens | study: EMG produced TPA metagenomics assembly of...
CGCTGTAATGGCCTTTGCATTGGATTACAATAATTGTTTCATCTGATATTTCGTAAACCAAACGGTCTTTGAGGTTGATTCGCTACTCCATTTTCCATTTAAATCACCACGAAGTTTCTGGTTCACCTTTCCTGAGAAAGATGTCCGTTGTATTTCTTTCAATAATTCATTGATCTTCTTTAGTGTTTTCTTGTCTTGAAGTTGCCAGTAAAGATAATCTTCCCAAGCATCTTCTGAAAATGAAATATTACTCACACGCTATTGCCTCCAGATCTTCCATTGTTTTTGTTATTATTTTACCTTCCTTTACTTGTTGAGCAGATTTGCGAAGCTGTGCCATATTCTGTTCAGAATAAAATGGATCTGCCGGAGCTTCAATGTCAAATGGTATTCTACGATCTCTTAGTGCCTTTTTTGTATAGATCATGTAGAAAGTAGAAATATTCATTCCCATGCTTCGCACATTTCATCAAGCTCTTTTTTCATTTGATCATCCATACGTAACTAATGGTTGTCATGATATCACTCCTTTTTGTTTTTTAATATATTTTACTGCAAATAGAATATATTTGCAATCATATAGTATAAAATATATTCAAAATGAAATATAATATTCGCACATAGAAGTAAATGGCAATAGGTAAAAGTGAAATCAGTTTATTGGAGAGCATGTAACTGATAGAGGATTTTATTTATAAAATGATTAGAATTGGAACACTGATTAAACACATTTCTTTTGTATGATGGAGACGTAATGGGGAAAAAATGGTTATTTTGCAGTACAAATGTGGAAAAAAAAGATAAAGTTCTGCAAAGAAGTACAGAAATAAGAAATATGAAAGGCAGAAGAATAACTGCAGAGGTTTTTACAGGAGAAATAAGTTATGACAGATGAAGAATATTATGAATTTATACAACCATATGAAGATGCTAAACAGATGCTTCTCACACGTCTTGATGTGTTGAATCACAACCTGTACGGTGAAGCATCTGCAAGACCGATCCACAACATCCAATGCAGGATCAAGAAGAAACAGAGCATTGAAGAGAAATTACAGCGAAAGGGAAAAGAACCTACTGTGATGAATGCGAAGGATTATCTTCAGGATATTGCAGGTGTCAGAGTAATCTGCTATTTTGTAGATGATATCTATAATCTGACAGAACTTCTGAAGAGTCAGAGTGATCTGATCGTGATCAAAGAACGGGACTACATTGGAAACCCGAAGCCAAATGGATATAGAAGCTATCATGTGATCGTAGGAGTGCCGGTATACTGTCTGGATGGAATGGAATACTTCCCGGTGGAGATACAGTTTAGAACAATGTCCATGGATTTCTGGGCAAGCATGGAACACAGGATCTCTTATAAAAAAAGAACGAACAGATAAAGAACAGCTCAGAGATGAATTACGAGAATATGCAAATATGCTGGTAGAGATTGAGAGCCGTTTTGAGCAATATAATGAGACGGATCATCAACAGGAGAAAAGAACAGTAGTTGTATAGTAGCGCTTTATGAAAATACAGTTCGTATTACCTGCGAAATCCTTGTAAAAGGATATGAATTTTGCTGACCGGGTAGAGAAATCCTTGCACTTTTTTAAAAATTCCTTTATAATGTACCGGATTAGTGTTTTAACAAACTAAAGGGAAAGAGGATTAAAGAAATGAAAAAAGTTTGGGACAAATGGACCAGGATTGCTCTTGTAAAGAGAATCCTGGTTGGTCTGATCCTGGGTGCGGTTCTGGGAATTGCTGTACCGCAGGCAACAGGAATCGCAATTCTGGGTGATGTCTTTGTAAGTGCATTAAAGGCAATCGCACCTTTGCTGGTATTCTTCCTGGTTATCAGTTCCCTGTGTAATGCAGGGAAAATCTCACGGAGGAGTTATTAAGACAGTTATCATTCTCTATATGTTCAGTACAGTTCTGGCAGCAGTGATCGCAGTATTTGCGAGTATGGCATTTCCTGTAAAGATGACACTTGCAAATGCAGCAACAGATACAAGTGCACCACAGGGTATCGTTGAGGTATTAAATAACCTGCTTCTGAACGTAGTTGCCAACCCGGTATCTTCACTGGTAAATGCAAACTATGTAGGGATACTGATGCTGGGCTGTTCTTCTTGGACTTGCTTTTCGTGCAGCTGATAAGATGACAAAGAAGGTTCTGGCTGATGTTGCAGATGGTATTTCCATGGTAGTAACCTGGATCATTAATCTTTGCACCTTTTGGAATTTTTGGTCTGGTATTTAACACAGTATCTACAAACGGTCTGGATATTTTTACAACTTATGGAAAACTGTTGATTCTCCTTGTAGGATGTATGCTGTTTATCTATTTTGTGACCAATCCGCTTCTGGTTTACTGGTGCATCCGCCAGAATCCATATCCGCTGATTTTCCAATGCCTGAAGAGAAGTGCGCTGACAGCTTTCTTTACAAGAAGTTCCGCAGCTAATATTCCGGTAAACATGAAAGTCTGTGAAGAGATGGGACTGGACAGAGATACTTATTCTGTAACCATTCCGCTTGGTGCAACTATTAATATGGATGGTGCGGCTATCACTATTACGGTTATGACAATGGCAACTGCATTTACTCTTGGTATTCATGTAGATATTCCGACAGCAATTATCCTGAGTCTTCTTGCAGCTCTGTCAGCATGTGGCGCTTCCGGTGTAGCCGGCGGATCACTTCTTCTGATCCCGATGGCATGCTCTCTGTTCGGAATTTCAGATGACATTTCCATGCAGGTTGTTGCAGTAGGATTTATCATTGGCGTAGTTCAGGATTCTGTAGAAACAGCTCTGAACTCTTCTTCAGATCTTCTGTTATCTGCTTCCGCAGAATTCAGACAGTGGAGACTTGAAGGGAAAGAGATTAAATTTAAATAAGATTGCAATGAGCGAAACGGTCGTCCGGTATGGACGGCCGTTCTTTTATATGAGGCACAACTATAAAAACGATTAATCGAACGCGCGTTGACCTTGGCAGGTACCTCGGCACGCAGCACGCGCCCGTCCACCTGCTCGATAAAGATCTCCACGCGGTCGCCGCCCGGGTTAGCGGCGAGCACCGTGGCCAGGCGCGCCATATTGCCCTGGCTAAAGCGGCTGTTAGGCACCATGACCTCAAACACCTTGGGCTTGTTGTTCTCCTCGTTGAGCTCGAGCGGCACGATCTCCTGCGCGATGATCTGGTCGCCGCGGTCCGAACGCTCGAGCTTGCCCTTAATGCGCACAAACGCATCGGACAGCTGTGCACCGGTCTCGGGATCGACCTCGCCGTATAGATACCCCTCGGCTTCCTTGTAGGTCTTGGGGAACACCACGACCGTGGCTTCGCTTCCATGTCCTCGAGCTGCACAATGCCCATGGGGTCGCCGTTTTGGTCACGCGCTTGGACACGCTCGAGACCATGCCGGCCCACCACAGCGCCTTGCCCTCGGGAATCTCCTGGTTGATGGTACCGCCCGTGGGGTTTTGCACCTCGTAGCCGGTGTCGATCTGCGAGAACGAGAAGTCGCGTGCTTGGCTAGCGCATACTCAAACGGGCGCAGCGGGTGGTCCGAGACATAGATGCCCAGAACCTCCTTCTCCTGGCTCAGCTTAAGGTGGCGGTCCCACTCCTGGCCATCCGGATCGGGCACGCTCACCTCAAAGCCCGAGCCTCAACGTCGCCAAACATGTCGAAGAACGACGTCTGGCCGCTCGCACGATCCTTCTGGCGCTTTACCGCGGCATCGATGATGTTCTCAGGGTTGTTCTTATCCACAAAGTGCATCATCTGGCGACGCGGATACCCCGTGGAGTCGAAGGCGCCTGCTTGATGAGCGATTCGATCACGCGACGGTTGGCCTGGCTCGAGTCCACGCGCTCGACAAGTCGTGCAGTGTCTTAAACGGGCCGCCCGCCTCGCGCTCGGCGATAATCGCCTGCGCCACGCCGGTGCCCACGCCGCGAATGCCGGCCAAACCAAAGCGCACGCCTTCCTTGGTAGCCGTGAACTCGGTACCGGACTCGTTGACATCTGGCGACAGCACGGGGATGCCGTCGTGACGGCACGCCGAGACGTAGTGAACGATCTTGTCGGTCTTGCCCGTGTAGGACGTCAGAACGGCCGCCATGTACTCGTGCGGATAGTGCGCCTTAAGCCATGCCGTCTGCATAACCAGGATGGCGTAGCCGGCGGAGTGCGACTTGTTAAAGGCGTAAGATGCGAACTCGAGAACATCGTCCCAAATCTTCTGGGCGACCTCGCGCGTGTAGTTGTTCTTGATAGCGCCGTTCATCCAGTGGTCGTAGGTGTCTCGTCCGAGCCATCCTCCCAGTGGAGCACCGTCGACGTGAGCAGCTTGATCTTTTTCTTAGCAACGGGCTTACGGATACGCGAGTCCGATTCGCCCTTGGAGAAGCCGCACATCTCGACGGAGATGAGCATAACCTGCTCCTGGTAGACCATGGTGCCGTAGGTTTCGCCCAGGATGTCGTCCAGACGGTCGTCGTAGGAGACGGCCGGCTCCTTGCCGTTCATACGGTTGATATAGGACGAAACCATGCCGGCGCCCAGCGGGCCCGGGCGGTACAGAGCGATCAATGCCACGACGTGCTTGTACTCGGTGGGCTTCATGTTCTTGATCGTGGCCGTCATGCCGGCGGACTCGACCTGGAAGACGCCGGCGGTGTGGCCGGAACCCATAAGCTTAAAGATCTCGGGATCGTCAAAGGGAATCTCTTCCTCTTTGATGTCGATGCCGAAGTTCTTTTTGATGTTTGCCTTGGCCTTGGAGATAACCGTCAGCGTGCGCAGGCCCAGGAAGTCCATCTTGAGCAGGCCCATGTCGCAACGGTATGGCCTCGTACTGGGTAATCTGCAACGCCGCCCTTGGTATCGAGCTTGGTGGGCACATGCTCGTTGACGGGGTCGCGGCAGATCAGAACGGCGCACGCGTGCACGCCCTCGCCACGGGTGAGGCCCTCAATCGAGAGCGCCGTGTCGATGATGCGGCGGGCGTCGTCGTCCTTTTTATAGGCCTCGGCAAAGTCGGGGTTAAACAGATCCTCTTTGCCGGGTTGTTTTTCGAGTACCTGCTTGAGCTTGACCTTGGGGTCGCTCGAGACCATCTTGGACAGGCGCTGGCCCATGTAGACCGGGTAGTCCAGAACGCGCGCGGCATCGTTGATGGCCTGCTTGGCTTGATGGTCGAGTAGGTGATAACGTGGGTGACCTTCTCGGGGCCGTAGAGCTGGCGAACGTGCTCCACGACCTCGAGGCGCCGCTCATCGTCGAAGTCCATATCGATATCGGGCATCTCGGTACGCTGCGGGGACAGGAACCTCTCGAACATCAGGCCGTTCTCGAGCGGGTCGAACGCGGTGATGTTCATGGCGTAGGCGACGATAGCGCCGGCGGCCGAGCCACGGCCGGGGCCGACGCCGATGCCGTTGTCCTTGGCCCATTGCACGTACTCAGCAACTATCAAGAAGTAGGCAGCAAAGCCCTTGTCGCAGATGACCTTGTATTCGTACTCAAAGCGCTCTTTGATGTTGACGCCACCGATTTCGCGTGTGGCCCAGTCATCGCCATAGTGTTGGCGCAGGCCCTTCTCGCACTCGCGGCGGAACTGGCTCTCGTGCGTCTCGCCGGGGTCGAGCAACGGGAAGCGCGGCAGGATGATGGAGTCCCAGTCCAGCTCCACGTAGCACTTGTCGGCGATCTCGAGCGTGTTGTCGCAGGCCTCGGGGCAATACGGGAACATCGCCCGCATCTCCTCCTCGGTCTTCATGTAAAACTCCGAGCCGGTCATGCGCATGCGGTTGGGGTCGTCGACCTTGGCGTTCATGCCGATGCACATGATGACGTCCTGTACGGGCGCGTCCTCGCGGCGCAGGTAGTGGAAGTCGTTGGTGGCGATGACCTTGACACCCACCTGTTTGGCAATGTCGATGAGCGTGCGGTCCATCTGCTCGTCGGTCAGGCCGTTGTCGGTGGTAATACCGTGTTCCTGGATCTCGATGTAAAGTCGCCAGGGTCGAAGGTGTCGCGGAAGGTCTCGGCCCACTTGATGGCGCCCTCCATGTCACCGCGGTCGATGTATTTGGGAATGATGCCCGCGATGCAGGCGCTCGTGCAGATCATGCCCTTGGCATGGCGACGCAGGTTGTCGAGCGTCACGCGCGGCTTGTAGTAAAAGCCCTGCACAGCGGCCTCGGAGACCGTCTGCATCAGGTTGACGTAGCCCTCCTGGTCCTTGGCCAGAAGAATCATGTGGTAGAGCTCGGGCTTATGGTCGCGGGCGAGCGTCTCGTCCGGCGTAAAGTAGACCTCGCAGCCAAAGATGGGTTTGATGACCAGAGGCGGCTTGAGCTCGTCGATGTTGCCCTTCTCGTCCCACATGGCCATGTCCTTCACATACTGGGCATGCTCGCGCGGGCTGGACTCGGATCGGGCTCCACCAGCTCGTCGCGGCGGTCCTTTTCCAAGAAGGCCTTGTCGTGGCTCCAGGTTTTGTACTCGGGCGTGTTGTGGTTGACGGCGTCGCAGGCCAGCGCCAGGTCGGGTACGCCATACATGTAGCCGTGGTCGGTAATGGCCACGGCGGGCATGCCCAGCTCAACGGCACGATTGACCATATCCTGGATACGGGTTGCGCCGTCGAGCATGGAGAAAACAGTGTGATTGTGCAGATGGACGAATGCCATGTGATGAGCTCCGATGCGGGTTCGTGTTCTGACTGAACGATTTTACCCCACGGCGCGGACAGCGCCCGAACCTAGCCAAACCCACGACGGGCATGTCTTTTTGGGACGTGTCTTTTTTAGCTGCTTGACTGATTGCTTCATTCGTCGCAAAGGGGCCGGACCGCGACCCCATGTCGCGTCGCCCCTGAGGAAAGCTCAGCTCAGGTCCTCGCCGTTTGAGGCAATTACCTTGCGATACCACTCGAACGATCCTTTCTTGCTGCGCGACGTGTGCCGTGTCCTTCGTCATCGAGGTCGACATAAATGAAACCGTAGCGCTTGCGCATCTGGCCCGTTGCGACCGAAACCAGATCGATCGGTCCCCAGCACGTGTAGCCCAGGAGGTCCACCCCGTCGATTTCGACGGCGTCCTTCATAGCCTGGATGTGCTCGCGCAGGTAATCGATACGGTATCCATCATCCACAAAGCCGTTCTGATCCGGCTCATCCGGGGCTCCGAGACCGTTCTCCACGATAAAGAGCGGCTTTTCGTACCGGTCGTATATGTCGTTCATGGTGATGCGCAGCCTGCGGGATCGATGAATCTGCCCATGGCTCCATCTTGAGGTAAGGGTTGGGGGCACTCTTGAGTAGATTGGAGTCGAACTGCCCCTCGGTGTTTGCCTGCGCCACGCGCGTCGAGTAGTAAGAGAAGCCCACGAAGTCCACCGGATTCTGCGCAAGGACCTCCTCATCGCCCTCCGCCCAAGGAATCGCGAACCCTTGACGCTCATACTCCGTGAGCATGTAGCACGGATAGTGGCCGCGCACCTGCACGTCGGTGAACATGTAGTGCTTGCGATTCTCGTCCTGAGCCGTTTTAACGTCGGCAGGGTTGCAGGTAGCAGGATAGAAAATACCCGCATTGAGCATGCAGCCGATTTGCGCACCAGGGATGATCTCATGGCAGGCGCGCACCGCGCAAGCACTCGCCACGAGCACGTGATGCACCGCGTTATGAACGGAGACGTAGCGGTCCTCCCCCTCATCAAACACGATGCCTGCCGCCATGAAGCACGCAGAGGTCATGATGTTGATCTCGTTGAACGTGAGCCAAGAGCGCACTTGATTGCGGTAACGTGCGAACACAGTGCGAGCGAAGCGCTCAAACATGCCCACGAGAGCGCGGTTGCGCCAACCGCCGTATGCCGTAACAAGATGCATGGGCACGTCATAGTGGTTGAGCGTCACCACCGGCTCGATGCCCTGTTCGAGGCAGGTGCGAAACACATCCTCATAGAACGCGAGGGCCTGCTCGTTGGGTTCGGAGTCATCCCCGTTGGGGAATATACGGCTCCATGCGATGGAGAGGCGCAGAGCCTTGAAGCCCATCTCGCCGAAGAGCGCGATGTCCTCGCGGTAATGATGATAGAAATCGATGGCCTGTTGGGCCGGGTAGTAATGGTCGGACAGCGGCTCGAGCGGAACGTCGTCACCCCTGATGACGGCGAGACGGTCCCGCCCGTACGGCAGAAGATCCGCGTTGGCGAGCCCCCGCCCGCCCTCGTCCCAGGCACCCTCACACTGGTTGGCGGAAGCGCGCCGCCCCAGAGGAAATCAGAACGCAATGGCATGGGAGTCCTCCTTATCTTGCTTTTAGTGCGAACGGGCACCACCATGCAGCGGTGCCGTCCGGGTTCATGGCCCCAGTTCCGAGAAGAGACTCGTTGCGCTAAGGCACCCTTCTAGATGCAGCGCTTAAGCCTCAAGGGCCTCCTCGGCTTCCTTCTCGCCCGATTCGCGATTGTCGAAGCCAAAGACCATGCAGAGGGCGAATGTCACCGCAAAGCCAATCGCGCAGCTGATGCGCCCGGAATGATGTCCTGGCTGAACTTGATGACGTTCATCCACGGAAAGCCGACTCCCGAGAAGACGAAGATGCGCGCGTTGAGCAGACCGCATGCAAGGCCGCCGGCCGCGCCGCCGATCATCGACCAAGCGAGCGCCTTCTTATCGCGCAAGAGGATGCCGTAAATGATGGGCTCGGATACGCGGCCGAGCGCATAGGTAGCGAAGGTAGTCCAACCGAGCTGACGGTTAGCCTTGCCCTTTGCACGGATGCCGTAGGCGAGCGCGACCGCAAGCGTCACGTAAACAACCACCGTCGTACCCGGAGTGCACACGGCGTCATAGCCCACCTCAAGCCAGCCGGGCATCATAGCGGTGAGAATCGGCACATGCATGCCGGTAGCGATCACGAGGTTCCACGTCGCACCGACCACCAGACCGCACAGCGGACCGGCGTTCGCGCCGAGCCAGATGATGATATCGGCGATGATGCCCATAATGAAGGAGACGGCGGGGCCGAAGACGCAGAGTGCAAGCGGCAGCATGATGAGCATGGTCCCCACTGGAATCACGAGGATGCGCAGCATGTCAGGGCAATGCTTCTTGATAAGCCCCTCTACGTAGGACTGAATCCACACGATGAGGATGATGGGAAGCACCGACTGTGTGTAATTCACCAGCGTCATGGGGATGCCGTAGACGTCGAACGGAGCGCCCTCCTCGACGATAGCGAGCATGCTCGGATGAATCATAATAGCAGCCGTCATGAGCGCGAGCACAGGACTCGTCTGGAACTTCTTGGCCGCCGCATAGGCACCGAAGATCGGCAGGAAGTAATATGCCGCGTCTCCCACCAAGGTGAAGAGCCGGTACATGCTGCCCTCCGCGGCTAGAAGGCCCGCGCCTTCCGGACCAAGCAAAATGGTGAACATGCGGAAGATACCCGCGATGCAGAACACGGGCAGAATGGGAGCGATAGAGCCGCTCACCGCATCGAGAATCAGATTGCCGATGCGCTTCGGAGCGAACCGCTCCTTCCAGGGAAGCCTCTCTGCTGCGTCCAGATCTTCATCAATCGCCGTCTGGACTTCAAAGCCGCCTTCCCTGCATACCGCGCCGTAGACCTTGTCGACGGTCGGCCCGATTACGAGCTGCACCTGGCCGCCAGCGTGCACCACGCTAATCACTTCGGGAATCGTATTGAGCTTGGCGTCATCTGCAAGCCCCTCGTCCTTAAGAACGAGGCGCAGACGCGTCATGCAATGCGTCGCGCTTGAAACATTCGCCTTGCCGCCCACCTCTTCGATGATTCTTTGGGCGAGTTTTTGATAGTTAGTCATCATTCCTCCTTTTACGCCACGAATCGTCGTGGCACGAGATGGTTCTCGTACTTTCGGAGGTCATGCCCTGCCCTAACACAGGTTACAATCCTTCTGGCCTGGGTTGTCAGCGTCCGGCTGTGCCGGATTCCGCCTTCGTACAGATACGGTTGACATGGAGCATGAAGTAAAGCTTCTCCTCGTCGGTGAGCTCCGTATGCCATTCCCGCTTCATATAGGTACAGATGTGGTCGATGCATTGCGCAAGCTCGGGAAACTCCTCGCGCGAATTCGCATAAAGCGGCAAATTGGCGCTGCTGAGGCTATCGTTACCCTTGATACGCTTGAACAGATACTGCACGTGTGTCGCAAACCGTGAGAACTCAAAAGACTCCCGATCGATGATGGTACGGAAATCGTACTCGACGATATCAGTGACATCGTTGAGCAGGCGCTCAAACGATTGGCGCGATCGCTTGCCACAGTAACCTCTGCCCCAGTCTTTGCATTGACCAGATTCATGGCGATGCTTGCCACCTCTTCGCGCGGCAGCTCGACGCCCAACTCCTGCCGCACGCGCGCGGTAATGTAGCGGCCGATTTTGTATTCCAGCGGATAAAGCTGCTGCACATCATAGGTAAGGGGCATATCAAAACGAATGCCCTTCCTCTGCCGCGCAATCGCAAAGGCGATATGGTCGGCCATGATGAGCACGGCGTTGGGACTGAGTTCGTAAGGCAGCTCGTTCTCTACAATATCCATGATCTTTGCCGTAAACAGCACCACATCGGCAGGAAGATCCTGCATGATACGCTGCCCCTCGGCATCGATGCTATAGAACGTGCGCTCGATATGGTCCATCGCGAGCTCCCGGGGGAAGTCACCACCGAAGCCGACACCCTTGCCGAGCGCCACGACCTCGCGACCGCGACTATCTCGACAAATCACGGCGTTATTGTTGAGCTTTCTGATCGCCAGCATATCGATGCACCTCCTCTCTTGATGATAGGGCACTCATTCGGAGCTGAACAAAAAGGGCTCTTCGGTGGTTTCTGTGGGAGAGATTCCGGCATAGGCCCAGCTCAGCGGGCGAAAACAACGATCTGGAACTGAAACGGCCCCGGGAGGGGCCGTTTCCGCGTCATCCGCCTATGATGCTAAGCCAAATTCAGACAACCGAAGAGGTGTGACGCATGAAGAGTCTACTACTTCTCGCCCTCCGGTCTGGCCCGCACGGTCGTCCTGGGCGCGCGCATCGAGC
>ENA-OQHP01000652-OQHP01000652.1-human-gut-metagenome-genome-assembly--contig:-NODE-652-length-11113-cov-2.255234_pt1 | contig 11113 bp, 15 predicted proteins | sample MGYA00242563_ERZ504717 | MGnify/ENA primary metagenome ERZ504717 (study PRJEB26092, sample SAMD00036212) | human gut metagenome | host: Homo sapiens | study: EMG produced TPA metagenomics assembly of...
CCAAGGCTGCGGTAACAGTAAGTAAGGCCATAATGAATGCTTACTCCTAAAATGAACATTATTCTTTTCATAAATGGTTTAAGTTTGATTCAATATTAAATATAAATGCTATTTCAAGTCTGTTTGTTCATGATTATATAAAAAATCGTGGTAAAGGGGATGTAAATTAAAAAGGAGTATTCTCGGGAAGAGAATACTCCTTTTTTATGTAGGAATGATAAATCTTACTGATTAACTCTTTTTTCCTGAATTCTAGCTTTCTTGCCAGTAAGAGCACGTAAATAGTACAATTTAGCACGACGAACTTTACCAACTTTATTAACAGTGATACTGTCGATAGCCGGAGATTCGATAGGGAAAATACGTTCAACACCTACAGTTCCAGACATTTTACGAACGGTGAAACGTTTTTTGTCACCATGTCCAGCGATTTTGATAACAACACCACGGTACAACTGTACACGTTCCTTGCTACCTTCAACGATACGGTATGCACTGTAATAGTATCACCAGCTTTGAATGAAGGATGCTGTTTGCCAGTAGCAAATGCTTCTTCAGCAATTTTAATTAAATCCATTTTTTTGATTTTAAATTGTTTATCGTTACCAACGCAACATATCAAGTAACTCTTCTTTGACAGCGATTGCGCGAAAGCGGTGCAAAATTACTAGATTTTTGTCATACAGCCAAATTAAATTCAACTATTTTTCATCTGATATCGTTGGTTGCAACTTCTTTTTTAACTACATTTGGGCAATAAACAACTAATAAACATGAAACCAAACCGAATTATGTGTATCATTCCGGCAGGAATAGTAGCCGGGATTTTTATGTTTTCAAGCTGTCATTCAGGCTATTCTCTGGCGTCAGTTGAGGGAAGCAGGATAGAAGTGACAGCAGCTTTGGATGCTAATCCGGATTCCGCTGCAATCGCTGTTTTGGCTCCGTATCAAAAACGGTTGATAGTATTATGTCACCGGTCATAGGACAAAGCGCTCGTTTTATGGATCGCTTTCGTCCTGAAAGTGAGTTATCCAACTTGGTAGCGGATATTTTACGTTATTCTGCTTCTGCATATATAGCCGTATGGCCGACGTGGGGGTGACGAATATGGGGGGACTACGTACGGCTTTGCCCGAGGGGGATATAACTTACGGTAATATTTATGAAATAACTCCCTTTGAAAATACATTGTGCATTGTTACTATGAATGGGGTTTTGCTGCGTGAACTTTTTGAAAATATAGCAGCTGTGCATGGTGAGGGATTAAGTGGCGCTTGTCTTGAAATTTCTGGAGATGGAAAATTATTGGATGCTACAGTGGCCGGAAAAGAAATTGAAGACTCTAAAGAGTATAAAGTAGCCACCTTGGATTATTTGGCTGAGGGAAATGACCATATGACTGCTTTTGCCAAAGTGGGCGATGCGGATAAATTGCTGCCTGAAAAGGCCACAGTGCGTCAGTTGTTTCTGAACTATGTGAATGAGCAGACTAAAGCAGGGAAGAAAATAGACTCAAAGATAGAAGGAAGAATTACTGTTAAAGAATAAACTGAACCGTCATGAAACGAATATATGTATTATTTACTGCTTTGTGTGTATGTTGTGCGCTGGCAGCACAGGATATCAAAGAACTTTTGATACTTCATACTAATGATACCCACAGCCGTGTGGAACCTATCCCCATTACTGATCCGAATCCGGAGTTTGCAGGAAAAGCGGGTTTTGTACGTCGTGTTACCTTAATAAAAGAAATACGGAAACAGGATAAGGATTTGTTATTGTTTGATTGTGGTGACTTTTCACAAGGCTCTCCTTTTTATAATATGTTTGGTGGTGAAGTTGAAGTGAAGCTGATGAATGAAATGGGATATGATGCCGGGATTATTGGAAATCATGAGTTTGATTTGGGCTTGGATAATATGGCACGTCTTTTTAAAATGGCGGATTTTCCTGTTGTTTGTGCTAATTATGGTGTACAGGGAACTGTTTTGGAGGGGCTTGTCAAACCGTATGTTATTTTGGAACGTAAGGGGATAAAGTAGGTGTGTTCGGACTGAGTCCTGCATTGGAGGGGCTAGTACAGGCAAAAAACTGTGAAGGAGTGGTTTTTGAAAATCCAATAGAGGCTGCTCAGCGTGTGGCGGATATATTGAAGAATCGGGAAAAATGTGATTTAGTGGTTTGTTTGTCTCATTTAGGGTGGCAAGGAAAACCTTATTCTGATGAAACTTTGATTCTTAATACTCGTAATATTGATATTGTCTTGGGAGGTCATTCGCATTCTTATTTTGATAAGACTTTGTTTTATAAGAATTTGGATGGCAAGGAGATTCCATTGCAACAAATGGGAAAAAATGCTGTTTATGTGGGAAAATGAAAGTAAGGATGGAAAAGAACTGATAGTTGCTGTTGTATAAGGAAATCTGATATAATTGAAGAAATTAGATGAAGAGAAACGTATTGTTATTTATAAGTTTATGTGTCGTCGGATGTGTGATGACGTATGCACAGCAGATGCCTGGGCTGTTACAAAAGGGGAAGGCGGATACTCAGGATTGTAAGGCATGGGTGGATGAACAGCTTTCTGAAATGAGTTTGAAGGAAAAGATAGGACAACTGTTTATACACACAGTGGCTCCTCTTCAGACACAGCGAAATAAAAACAATATATATGCAGCTATAAAAGAATATAAAGTAGGAGGATTACTTTTTTCGGGGCGGTCAGTTGTCTGATCAGGTTTTATTGACTAATTATGCGCAGAGTCTGGCGGAAGTGCCTTTGCTCATAACTTTTGATGGTGAATGGGGGCTGGCTATGCGCTTGAAGGGAACCCCTCGTTTTCCAAGAAACAGAGTCTTGGGATGTATACAGGATAATGAACTGCTTTATGAATATGGTAAGGAAGTAGCCCGGCAATGTAAGGAGATAGGTGTGCAGATCAATTTTGCTCCGGTGGCCGATGTAGATGTTAATCCTCGGAATCCGGTTATTAATACCCGTTCTTTTGGTGGTGATCCTCGGAATGTGGCTCAAAAGTGGTAGCTTATGCTCGTGGTTTGGAGGATGGAGGGGTATTGTCTGTCTGTAAACATTTTCCGGGACATGGAGATACGGAAGTGGATTCTCATAAGGCGTTACCGGTTTTGAATTTTGATCGTGCGCGTTTGGACAGCATTGAGCTTTTTCCGTTTAAAGAGGCTGTTAAAGCAGGATTGGGAGGTATGATGGTAGGACATTTGGAGGTACCTGAATTGGGTAAAAATCCGGCTTCGATTTCTTCACATATTATTTATAATCTGCTTTGTCGGGAATTGGGCTTTCAAGGCTTGGTTTTTACAGATGCTTTGGAGATGAAAGGTATTTCGCAAAATGAGAATATATGCGCTCAAGCCTTGATAGCAGGTAATGATTTATTATTGGCTCCTCGTAATTTGAAGAGAGAATTGGATGGTGTTTTAAATGCTGTAAAAAGTGGAAAACTATCAGAAGAACTGATTACGGAAAAATGTCGTAAGGTATTGACTTATAAATATGTTTTAGGGTTGAAGAATAAACCTCACATCCAACTTTCTGGGCTGGAGAAACGATTGAACCGTCCGGAAACGAAGGAGTTGATTCTCCGCTTGCAGAAAGCTGCTATAACGGTTCCTGCCAATGTAAATGGAATCTTGCCCTTGGATTCAAAATTGAGGGGAACGGTGGTTCTGAATATTGGGAAAACTCCCGGTGCTGGGCTTGCTTTTTATAATCGTTTGCAAAATACACTTTCTCTCACACGTGTTGTTGCTCGTCCGGATTCGATGGAAGCTATCAGAAAACGATTGTTGGGTAGTCAGCGTGTAATTGTGGTGGTTACTTCGGATGATTACAAAAGTATAAAACAATGCTTGATTCGCTTCCGGCTGATTTGCCTGTTATTTATGTGTTTCTGATGCCATTAAAGTCTATGTTGGATATGGAGGGCTATTGGAAGAAAGCAGCGGCTGTAGTATTGGGGCATACTGATGAATCTGTTATTCAGGAGTATGTGGCTGATGTCTTGGTAGGAAAGGCAGTGGCAGACGGGCGTTTGTCGGTGGCTGTCGCCGATTTGTTCAAACCGGGTGATGGAGTGACTATAACTCCTAAAGTGTCTCGTATTTATAGACCTGAGGATTATGGTATGGATTCCAAAATACTGGAAAAGATAGACAGGATAGCCATGGAAGGAATCAAGGCGAAGGCTTATCCTGGTTGTCAGATTCTAATTTTAAAAGATGGGAAACCAGTATATGATAAGTCTTTCGGCACTTTCACTTATGAAAGTGACCGAAAGGTGGAAAAGGATGATTTGTATGATTTGGCTTCGTTAACCAAGACCACGGCGACGCTGTTGGCTGTTATGAAACTTTACGATGAAGGAAAATTTGGTTTGACCGATCGCATATCTCAATACATTCCAGCTTTAAAAGGTACGGACAAGGAACGCGTCACTATTGAGGAGTTACTTTTACATCAGTCGGGCATTCCTGCTTTTTGGCCTTTTTATAAGGAGAACTATAGATAAAGACAGTTATAAGGGGAGTTTTTACAGAGCAAGACCGGACGCTAGTCATCATACGCAAATAGATACACGGCTGTATGTCATTGATAAGTTTGATTATAGAAAAGAGTTGATGGCAAAAACTTCTCTGCTGATTATCCTTTACAGGTAGCTGACAGTATGTTTCTTCATCGTTCTTTTCGTGATTCCATTATGGTACAAATAGGACGTATTCCATTAAAAGACAGGAGATATCGTTACAGTTGCCTGACTTTATGTTATTGAAAGAAATGGTAGAGAATATCAGTAAAATGCCTATGAATCTTTTTTTAGATAAGGAATTCTATAAACCGATGGAGATGAACTGTACGGCTTATTTGCCGCTTCGGCAGTTCAAAAAGGAGGAAATTGTTCCTACAGTGAAAGCGGATTATTTGCGTAAAGGAAAAGTGTTGCAGGGTTATGTACACGATGAATCAGCTGCTTTCATGGGAGGGGTATCAGGAAATGCCGGTTTATTTTCCACGGCTCGTGATGTGGCAAAAGTGTATCAGTTATTGATTGATGGAGGGGTTTATAATGGAAAGCGTTATCTGAGTAGGGAAACTTGTGATTTATTTTTAACCCATACCTCAAAAATCAGTAGGAGAGGATTGGGATTTGACAAACCGGATGTGAATAATAGTGTGAAAAGTCCGTGTGCGGAGGAAGCGCCCGAAGAGGTGATAGGACATACTGGTTTTACCGGAACTTGCGCTTGGGCAGATCCGAAAAATCATTTGGTTTTTGTTTTTCTGAGTAATCGGATTTATCCGCGTCCTTTTGACCATAAACAGTTGATGCGGTTAAATATCCGTCCTCGTATGCAACAGGTTATGTATCAGGCTTTGATGAAATGATCATATTTAGATTAAATACAAATTAGTGCATTTTTGTAATCTCTATGTGACAACTAATAGAGAAAAGCTGTATATTTGCTCCATCAATTAGTACTAATAATTTAATAATTAACGAAAATGGCTTACGTAATTAGTGACGATTGTATCGCTTGCGGTACTTGTATCGATGAATGCCCGGTAGAAGCAATTTCTGAAGGCGATAAGTATTCTATCAATCCGGATCTGTGTACAGAGTGCGGAACTTGTGCTGATGCTTGTCCTTCTGAAGCTATTCACCTTGGCTAAGCAGTACAATTTTGTTCTTTAAAGTTAATAACGATCGTTTCCGTTGATGGAAACGGTCGTTTTTTGTTTATCTAAATTTTGTTTTGATTGGAAGCTCGTATGTCTGCTTTATGAATAAAAAAACAGGCATCACAGAAAAAAACGGATGCCTGTTCTTTTATAGAGAAAGAATATTTTATTTTAATAGGGCTAATGCTTCTTTGATGCGGCGCATAGCTTCTATAATATTCTCATCGGAAGTTGCATAACTCATACGGATGCATTCGGGGGAACCGAATGAAGTACCACCTACACATGCCACATGACCTACTTCAAGCAGATACATTGCTAAATCGTCAGCGTTATTGATGTTGCGGTCACCTGCTGATTTGCCAAAAAGGAATCACATTTCGGGAATAAATAGAATGCTCCTTGAGGATTGTTTACTTCAAATCCTGGAATTTCTTTTGCTAATTTTACAATAAGGTCACGGCGGCGCTGGAATGCTTGGCGCATTTCCTCTACGGGAGCCTGAGTACCTGTATAGGCAGCTTCGGCAGCTTTCTGAGAAACAGAGCACGGACCTGAGGTATATTGTCCTTGCAGCTTATTTACAGCTTTTACAATCCATTCCGGACCGGCAATGAACCCGATTCTCCATCCTGTCATAGCATATGCTTTTGAAACTCCGTTTACAATAATTACATTGTCATGAATCTCAGGGAATTGGGCAATGCTTTCATGTTTGCCACTGTATGTGATATGTTCGTAAATCTCATCGGCTATAACATATACTTGCGGGTGCTTTGCCAAAACAGCGGCCAAGCCGGCCAACTCTTCTTTGGTATAAACGGAACCGGTGGGATTTGACGGTGAGCAAAGAATCAATGCTTTGGTTTTAGGAGTAATCGCTGCTTCTAGTTGTGCAGGGGTGATTTTGAAATCCTGATCAATACCCGCAGTGATAATAACAGGAGTTCCGTCTGCTAGTTTTACCATTTCAGGATAGCTTACCCAATAGGGAGCAGGGACTATTACTTCGTCACCGTCGTTAACTAGAGCCATAATCGTATTACAAACAGATTGCTTGGCACCGTTTGCACAGGAGATTTGTGCAGCTGTATAGTCTAATCCGTTTTCATTCTTCAGTTTGGCTACGATTGCATTGCGAAGTGCAGGATATCCCGGAACTGGAGAATATCTGGAAAAGTTATCATCTACTGCCTTTTTTTGCTGCTTCTTTGATGTGGTCCGGGGTATTGAAGTCCGGTTCACCTACGCTTAAATTAATGACATCAACTCCTTGGGCTTTTAACTCATTACTTTTTGGGACATGGCCAATGTTGCTGAAGGAGACAAACGATTCAGACGATCTGATAATTGATTCATTGCTATTATTTTTTAATGTGTTTAAGTTTACTTGCTGCAAAATAAAGGATAATATCTTAATTATGAAAGTAAAACAGACGAAATCGCATAAAAAATGATGTGATTTCGTCTGAGTTATAGCTTTTTTATTTGTTAAAGTGCAATGTGTGTCCCATTCTGTCTTTTTTGGTTTTTAAATAACGCTCGTTATATTTGTTAGGCGTGATTTCAATGGGAACGTTTTCAACTATGGACAAACCGTATGATTCCAATCCTACACGTTTGACAGGATTATTTGTCAGCAAACGCATTTGGGTGACGCCTATACTGCGTAGTATCTGTGCTCCGACTCCGTAATCACGTTCATCTGCCTGATGCCCTAAAAGGATATTTGCTTCTACAGTATCCACACCATTTTCTTGCAATTTGTAGGCTTTCATCTTTTCCATTAGTCCTATGCCTCTTCCTTCTTGGTTTAAGTAAACAACAGCACCTTTTCCTTCTTTTTCGATCATTTGCAATGCTTTGTGCAGTTGTTCTCCACAGTCACAACGCATGGATCCGAAAATATCACCGGTGGCGCAAGAAGAATGTACGCGTACCAAAACGGGTTCTCCTTCTTTTATGTCACCTTTTATAATAGCGATATGTTCTAAACCATTGCTTTTCTGGCGGAAAGGTATCAGACGGAAATGGCCGTATTCAGTCGGCATGTCCACTTCCACCCCTTTTTCTACTAATGACTCTTGCTTCAGACGATAGGCGATCAAGTCACGGATTGAAATTAGTTTCAGCCCCCATTCATCGGCCATTTTTCTTAGTTCGGGCAGACGTGCCATGGTTCCGTCCTCACTCATGATTTCCATCAGTGCGGCGGCAGGGTATAGTCCTGCCAGACGCGCCATGTCGATACAGGCTTCTGTATGGCCTGCACGTCTCAGCACCCCTTTGTCTTGTGCATATAATGGATTGACATGCCCCGGACGTCCGAATGTTTCGGGAGTGGAGGTGGGATCGGCAAGAGCACGGATGGTAGCGGCCCGGTCGTGGATAGAAACTCCGGTACTGCAACCTTCCAGCTTATCTACAGTTACAGTGAAAGGAGTACCTAGAACTGACGTGTTTGTATCTACTTGATGAGGTAATTCCAATTCTTTGCAACGAGAAATGGTAATAGGTGCACAAAGCACGCCACGTGCATGTTTCAACATGAAATTGACTTGTTCGGGAGTAATTTTTTCCGCAGCAACAAATTAAATCGCCTTCATTTTCACGATCTTCGTCGTCCACTACAATGACAAACTTACCTTCACGGAAGTCAGCTATCGCTTCTTCGATGGTATTTAGTTTTAATTCTTCCATAGTCAAATTATAAATGATTTATTGTTTATTCTTTCTTGAATTTCACGGTTGGTCTTGATTATGTTTTTTAAATCTTTATCCAGCCGGATACTGAACCGCCAAATGCGGAAATAGAAGAACAGGCCTATTGGTACAATGATTCCTGCAAGTAAATTAAGCCATTGGTTGTCAAACGGACTTTTGTGAGCTTTGGTGGACAAATGGGATATTTATTTAAGTATTCCAGTAATACTCCATCTTTGCTGTTGGATAATTCTTCTATGAGTAGTTCCATTTTGGCACTGATATCGGCTATGACGTCGTCATGTCTTTATTGGCGAAGATGCGGATATAATTAGGTGCATCGGCCAGTCTATGCTTGATGGCATATTCGTTACAGATGTTGCATAGTTTCTCCAATTCCGTTTGTATACGTGGATAGTCCGGATCTTCTATAATAACTTCTTTTTTGAATACATGGCGCGAGGGGCGCAGACCTAGCAGCATACGGAAGAAATTGATATACACTTCGGCATTGAATACCACAGAGTCATTATTTGACTTATAAGTAAAGAAGGCTCCGATAGGTGCCAATACAATGGTACTCATCCACACGCCCAATACCATATTCATTTCACCGCTTTTTGCTACTCGGGTAGCTCCGGAATCAATGATATAATAAATTACGAAAATTAAGACGGATACCACTACGGGCATTCCTAAACCTCCTTTGCGGATGATGGCTCCCAAAGGCGCACCGATGAAAAAGAAAATCAAACAACTGAGAGAGAGGGTGATTTTTTGTGCCAGTCGGCTTCGTGTTTCCGGATATTGTTGTCCGCATCTGTAGTTTGATAGCTTTTCATGCTCCATTCGCTGGCCAGTGCCTCGGTACGATCCGCCGCACTACCCAGTGTCTTATCTTTTTCAGCTAAAGTATAGGAATTGAACAGGCTGTCCACATTGATTTTGTTGTTTGTTTCAACTATTTTTGCGGAGTCTGTTTTCGATAATACGATATTGCGATAAGTCGAGGCTTTTATTTCATTATACATACTTCTTCCCAAGCTGTCGGCACGGTGTTCAGTGAGTCGATGGACTGGCTGATTTCAATCATGTTTTTGCTGTCCGAACGGTCACTTAAAAAGCTTCCATCTACCATGTTGAATCCACCGTCAAATTCGATAATGGTATGTTTCTCTCTGAAGGTTTCACGTCGATAGGGGACATTATTGGATGAAATGGTCTGCGATTTCAGATTTTCGAACTGTTCTCCGTTATACAGATGTAGATAAAGATGTTGTTTGTCTGCTGTCATCTCCATTTTCCTTCGGAAGCCCATATAATGTGAGCGTTTTCAAACCCATCTGAAAAGTTGTAGATCAGTACATCTTTTAGCATTCCTGTTTCACGGTCTTTCTGTTTTACATATATATTATACCCCTCAATTTCGTCGTAAAATACACCTTCCGGAATATCCAGTTCTGGTGAAGTTTGCTTCATGGATACAAGTAAAGTAAGCAGTTTGATCTGCGCTTTGGGAGCTATGACATTTTGAAAATAAAACGAGGTACAACACAGGAAAGTACAAAAAATAATCAGTGGACGTATGATCCTCAATAAGGGAATACCCGCTGCTTTCATTGACAGCAATTCATATCTTTCACCAAAGTTACCGAATGTCATTAAGGCAGCTAATAAAATTGCCAAAGGTAGGGACAAAGGTATTAAGGTCAGAGCAGAATAAAAGAAGAATTGTGCTAAAACACTCATTTCCAATCCTTTTCCAACCAACTCGTCTACATATCTCCATAAAAATTGCATCATGAAGATGAAGAGACAGATGAAAAAAGTACCTATAAAGAGCATCAAAAAGCTCTTTAGGATAAATATATCTAATTTTTTATGCGTAGCATTATTTCATTTTGTGCAACTATCAAGGCACAAAAATAGCATAAAAAACGGAGAGCAAAGACAAGTTTTGCATATTTTTATAGAATTACAGTCCACTTACCCTTTTTAGCTTCTCTATTTCGGAATCCCAAAGTTCTTTCGTATCTTCTACTTCATCGGGGGCTGCCCAGTCAATCACTTCCAGCATATAGTCAGAGGTTAGTTCGTTATAGACCATTTTCAATTCAAAATAGGCTTTAGGATCTTCATCATCCAGCCATCGAAAGCGTATAAAACTGTTAACCCGGAAGTTTGTAACTTCAGCTTGCCGTGTTTCTGTTTTTCCCCAATAAAAGGTGAATACTTTGTCTTTGAATATCACCTTGTCTGCAAACCATGTTTCCAGGCCGGATGGAGTACTGATAATAGACCATACGATGTTACCGGATCCGGCTTTCAACATGTACTCCAAGCGAATTTTTTCTTTTCTCATAGGTTAGCTTTTTAAAGTTTCGGTGGCAAATTAAGCCAAATTTTCTTATTTGCCATAATAAATGCTATGTTTTTTGAAATATTTATTAGCCATATACTAAGCTGTTTTTCTCTTAAAAAACGAATTTTACAAGAAAAAGTTCTCTGAAATGTTGCAAAATTCAAAATAACTTTCTATCTTTGCACCCGCAATTGAGAATGATGGCGGGATAGCTCAGCTGGTTAGAGCGCATGATTCATAATCATGAGGTCCCCAGTTCAATCCTGGTCCCGCTACAATGAACAATTTTAGACTGTTGAGAGGCTTCCACTCTTGGCGGTCTTTTTAAA
>ENA-OQHP01000653-OQHP01000653.1-human-gut-metagenome-genome-assembly--contig:-NODE-653-length-11101-cov-1.438764_pt1 | contig 11101 bp, 13 predicted proteins | sample MGYA00242563_ERZ504717 | MGnify/ENA primary metagenome ERZ504717 (study PRJEB26092, sample SAMD00036212) | human gut metagenome | host: Homo sapiens | study: EMG produced TPA metagenomics assembly of...
GCTTCTTTGTCGTGTGGCTCGTAGATCTTGATGTCCTGAGAACGTTTGATAATCTCTCTTGCTTCTTCGATAGATTTGATATCTCCGGAAGCCATGAGCTGCAGTGCAATATTTCCAAGAACAGTTGCCTCGATAGGGCCTGCACTTACTCTGCATCCACATGCATTTGCTGTGAACTGGCAAAGAAGAGCACTCTGTGTTCCACCGCCTACCATGTAGACTGTCTTATAATCTTTATCTGTACACTCTTTAATCTCTTCCATCGCATGACGATATTTCATTGCAAGACTCTGGTTGATGCAACGAACAACTTCTCCAACTGTTTCCGGAACAGGCTGTCCTGTCTTCTTGCAGAATTCACGGATTCTTGTCGGAATATCTCCGGCTGGTGTGAATTCCGGTGCATCCGGATCAATAAAGCTCTGAAGTGCCGGAGCTTCTTTTGCCATAATCTCAAGCTCGCCAAATCCGTACTCATTTCCTTCACGGATCCACTGACGACGGCTTCCTGAATACACCACAATCCGATGATATTCTTAAGGAAGGAAATCTTTCTTCCATATCCACCTTCATTTGTGATGTTGTAATGCTCAGATTTCTCATTGATAATAGGTTCTGCAAGCTCTGTTCCAAGCAGTGACCATGTTCCACAACTCAGGAAGATAAAATCTTCTTCTGATGTTGGTACAGATACAAGTGCACTCTGCGTATCATGTCCTGCAACAGCCATAACATCAATCTTATCCAAACCAAGCTCTGTACAGATTTCATCAGTAAGAGTACCGATCTTTGTACCTGTAGGTACGATTTCCGGGAAAATATGTTTCGGAATTCCCAGTGCTTCGATCACTTCGTCTGACCACTCGCCCTTTTTCGCATCAAGAAGCTGTGTTGTAGAAGCAATAGAATACTCAGCTTTTTTCTCCCCTGTAAGGAAGTAGTTGAAAAGGTCTGGCATCAAAATCATCTTGTCAGCTTTCTCAAGAAGCTCTTTTCTTGTCTTTACAAGAGAAAGGAGCTGGAATGCTGTGTTGAGATCCATGAACTGATTTCCTGTGATCTGGTAGAATTTCTCTTTATCGATCAGTTTGAAACTTTCTTCGATCATTCCTTCTGTACGTGCATCACGGTAATGTACAGGGTTCTCAAGAAGTCTTCCTTCCTCGTCGATCAGTCCAAAATCAACTCCCCATGTGTCGATACCGATACTTCGATTTTACCACATTTGCTTTGATCAGACCCTGTTTGATCTCAAAAATAATCTCAGTACATCCCAGTACATTGATCCATTCAGGATAACCGGATCGTTAGAAAAACGGTGAAGTTCTTCAATGCTGATCTTGTCACCATCAAAAGTTCCGCACATTGCTCTTCCGCCTGAAGCACCAAAGTCAAATGCTAATACTTTTTTCTCCATAATCTTCCTCTTTTCTTAATACTCTTTTACTCGGTATTAAAACAGGGGCCCTGCATAGGCAGCACCCCCGCATTCTTTGTTTCTAGCTCTGTATCGAAACTGCATTTACAGTCTTTTTACATTTCCTAACAAAAAGGACTACATCTTATTTGTAAAGCGGTCCGTAGTTCTTACAAGCTCTGAAGTCAGCGCCTTCTTTATCCATTCCAAATGCATTCCATGCTGCCGGACGGTAGATATCTTTCTCCGGTACGTTGTGCATAGATACTGGAATACGAAGCATTGAACACATTGTGATCAGGTCAGCTCCGATGTGTCCGTAGGAGATAGCACCGTGTTAGCTCCCCAGTTGTTCATTACATCATAAGCTGTCTTGAATGCTCCCTCTTTACCATCACATCTTGGAGCAAACCATGTACATGGCCATGTGTAGTCTGTACGTTTCCAAAGCTTATCAGATACTTCTTCTGGAAGTTCAAGTGTCCATCCTTCTGCAATCTGAAGAACCGGTCCAAGTCCTTTTACAAGGTTAAGACGGATCATTGTAGCTGGCATCTGAGCGCGTGTCTCGTAACGGCTTGAGTATCCGCCTCCACGGAAGTATCCGTTGTCAGCCATGCACCACTCTGTAGCATCCATGATTGCTTTCTGGTCTTCTTCTGTAACGTTCCACCATTCTTTCATAACGCCGTTACCGTTCTCGTCTTTAGCAACACCAGATGCATCAAGCAAGCTGCTCCAGAGTTGATCAGGTGAAGGAATCCACCGTTCTCTTTAGCAACACCCTCGAGGTCATATCCTGTAGCTTTCTTAACTGCCTCTGGGCTCCAGTATGTACGAACATCAGCGAAGATCTGAGCACGTCCTGTAAGAAGTTTCATGAACATCATTCCAAGTCCGTTGAGAACGTCGTTCTCTGTAGCAAGGATGTATGGCTCACGAGCTCCGTTCCAGTCGAAAGATGTATTCAGAACTGCCTCTGCGAAGTCTCCGTTCGGATAGAAGTCTGTCCACTGTCTCTGTCCCTGGAATCCAGCTGCCAGAGCGTTGTGTCCGATTGCTTCCTCTGAGAACTTCTCGTCAAGATTCTTATTTCCATTCATAAGTCTTTGATGATAACTGCCATCTTAACAACGAACTCGAACTGCTCCTCTTTCTCCTCTGGAGTAGCCTGAAGCTCTTCTGGGTTCTTGTCCCAACCAATCTTGCAAGTCTCTTTTGCCCATTTCAGAGCTTTCTCGAACTCAGCCTTGTCATAGATCTCTTCTGACATACGACGGATGATTTCTACCTCATCAACAGACTCTACACGCATTCCAAGGTAAGACTCGATGAAATCAGAATCAATGATAGATCCACCGATACCCATTGTAACAGATCCGATCTGAAGGTAAGATGTTCCTCTCATGGATGCTGCTGCAACAGCTGCACGTCCGAATCTAAGAAGTTTCTCTTTAACGTCTTCCGGAATTGTTGTGTCATCAGCTTCCTGAACGTCATGTCCGTAAATTCCGAATGCCGGAAGTCCCTTCTGTGCATGTGTAGCAAGTACAGATGCAAGGTATACAGCTCCCGGTCTCTCTGTTCCGTTGAATCCCCATACAGCTTTGATTGTCTGTGGATCCATATCCATTGTCTCAGCTCCGTAGCACCAGCAAGTGTAACTGTAACTGTGATATCTACGCCTTCTCTTCTGAACTTATCAGCACAAGCAGCACTCTCACCTACACGTCCGATTGTTGTGTCAGCGATAACAACTTTAACCGCTCGCCATTTGAATATCTTAAGTTCTCCTCAAACAGTTTTGCTGCAGATTTTGCCATGTTCATTGTCTGCTCTTCAAGAGATCCTCTTACGTCAAGAGCTCCTCTACGTCCATCAATTGTCGGTCTGATACCAATTACTGGATAAGATCCTACTAATCTTCTTTCTGCCATAATTACATTCCTCCTTAATTGTTTGCCTTGCTCTGCTTATCTTCCTTCGCAGAACCGCTTCTTTAAGTATCATTATAGTTCTTTCCTTTCTTTTGTCTTGTGGTATACTAGAAATAAAAATATAAAGATATTCACCTTTTATACAACAAAGTACAATTTACAAGCATATATCTTCATATTTATGTTTGTATTTACACTATTTAGATTTTCAAAGGAGATTATTGCATGAAATACATCAATTACAAAGAAGAGCGTAATCACGGAACCATTGATTTTCCAATTGAATTTTATCATGTTACGCCAAATCATCCACGGTATGATATGTCTTATCACTGGCACATCGAATACGAACTTATTCGTGTTTTAAAAGGGAACTTACTTATGTCAATTGGTGAAAATGAATTCACTGCAGAAGCCGGAGACCTTATTTTTATAAAAGGAGGGCTTCTTCATGGCGGAACTCCTAAGGATTGTGTCTATGAATGTCTTGTTTTTAATCTTGAATCGCTCATGGCAGTAAACCATGCCAGCGAACGTCTGCTTAAGAAGATCGGAAGTGACACTCTGACTATCCCTGCCCTCATCAAAGCACCTGTAAAGAATTTAGAACATATTACTTCCATGATGTTTGAACATATCAAAAAGCGTACCGAAGGGCACGAGCTTATGGTGATTGGTACTCTGTACCAATTTAGGCTACATTTTGGAAAATAAATTGTTCGAAAACGTTCGAATCATCAGTCAGAAGGATAGCCGAAAAATAGAACATTTAAAGAAAGCTCTTGAAGTGATTGAAAACCATTATGCTGACTGTATCACACTGGAAGATCTGGCTCAGGCAGCCGGCATGAATTCAAAATATTTCTGCCGTTACTTTAAGGATATGACCCACAGGACCCCTGTTGACTATCTGAATTATTATCGGATTGAGCAAGCCTGTTTCAAACTTGTAACTTCAAATGAATCTATTGCTGACATCGGATTAAGCTGTGGTTTCAATGATGTGAGTTATTTTATTAAGACATTCAAGAAATACAAAGGAATGACACCGAAGAAATATCTTCGCGCACCACTGTAATCAAAAATTGCGAAACAGGTCAACCCCATCATTTTTTCACGCAAAAGGAGATCCCCTTACGGAGATCTCCTCTTTTCATATCTCATTCACTCATGAAATATCCTTATTTATCTTCTTTTTCTGCAGCGTATACAGTTACCAGTTTGTTCAGGTAATCGTATCTCTCCATAGCTTCCTGCTCATTGAGAGCGAAGAGCTTGTCAGCCTTAGCCGGGTTAGCTCTCTTCCAGTGCGTTGTAACGTACTTCACCATTCAGGAAGTCCTGGTATCCTTCTGCCTTCGGAGCCTTGCTGTCAAGTGAGAACTTGTCTCCCTCTGCAGCCGGTTGTAACGGAAGTTATTCCAGTATCCACACTCTACTGCCAGCTGTTCCTCTGTCTGAGCTTTGCTCATACCCTTCTTGATACCATGGTTGATACATGGAGCGTAAGCGATGATCAGTGATGGTCCGGATAAGCCTCAGCTCAGCGATTGCCTTAACTGTCTGGTTGAAGTCAGCACCCATAGCGATCTGAGCTACGTATACGTATCCGTATGTCATAGCCATTCCTGCAAGGTCTTTCTTCTTAGTCTCTTTTCCGCCTGCTGCGAACTGAGCTGTAGCACCAGTCTTAGTAGCCTTAGAGGACTGTCCACCTGTGTTGGAGTAAACCTCTGTATCGAATACCATAATGTTGATATCTTTCTTGCTTGCAAGAACGTGGTCAACTCCGCCGTATCCGATATCGTAAGCCCATCCGTCTCCTCCGAAGATCCACTGGGATTTCTTAGCAAGGAAATCTTTGTTCTTCAGAACTTCTGCTCTCTCTTCGCAATCGCAATCGAGTGCTTCAAGAGCTGCAACAAGTTTGTCTGTAGCTGTTCCATTTGTAGCGCCTACTGTATATGTCTCAAGATACTCAGCTGCTGCAGCCTTAACTGCCTCATCTGTAGTCTTCTCTGCGATCTTCTCAACTTTTGCTTTCAGTCTGTCTCTGATTGTATTCTGTGCAAGCAGCATACCGTATCCAACTCAGCGTTGTCTTCAAACAGGGAGTTGCTCCATGCAGGTCCTTTACCTTCCGGTGTTACTGTGTAAGGTGTAGACGGTGAAGAGTTACCCCAAATAGAAGAACATCCTGTTGCATTTGCAATATACATTCTATCACCAAACAGCTGTGTGATCAGCTTAGCGTATGGTGTCTCACCACATCCTGCACAAGCTCCTGAGAACTCAAGGAGTGGCTGTTTGAACTGGCTTCCCTTAACTGTTGTCTCTTTGAATTTAGCAACAACTTCTGGTTTAACCGGAATCTCTCTACCAAAGTCGAAGAATGTCTGCTCTCCTGCATTAGCTTCCATGTTAGCCATTGTAAGAGCCTTCTCAACTTCGCCTGTCTCTTTATTCTTCTTGCCCGGGCAGACATTCACACAAGATCCACATCCTGTACAGTCGTAAGCGGATACTGTCATTGTGAACTTCATTCCCGGCATTCCGATCATATCAAGTGTCTTAAGTCCTTCTGGAGCCTGAGCAACTTCTTCCTCTGTCAGAGCTACCGGACGGATAACTGCGTGCGGACATACATATGCACAACGGTTACACTGGATACACTGATCTGGATTCCAAACCGGAATATCTACTGCGATACCACGTTTCTCGTATGCAGATGTTCCTGATGGTGTAGATCCATCAATATAATCATTAAATGCAGATACAGGGAGTGTATTTCCTTCCTGAGCATTAACTTTTGCCTGAATGTTCTTAGCAAATGCAATCGCATCAGCTCTTCCGCCATCTGCGATGTGTGGTGTAGCAAGACCTTCGTCAGCTGCATCTTTCCAGCTTTCTGGAACTTCTACTTCTACAACCTGTTTAGCACCTGCGTCGATTGCATCGTAGTTCATCTGTACGATCTTGTCACCTTTTCTTCCGTAAGTAGCCTTAGCAGCTGCTTTCATAAGGTCAATAGCCTCTTCTTCCGGAATGATAGCTGCAAGTTTGAAGAATGCAGACTGAAGAACTGTATTGATACGTCCGCCAAGTCCGATCTCTTTACCGATCTTGATACCATCGATTGTGTAGAATTTGATTCCGTGGTTAGCAATATAAGCTTTCACCTGTCCCGGAAGATGCTCCTCAAGTCCTTCCATATCCCATGGGCAGTTCAGAAGGAATGTTCCTCCGTCAACCAGCTCCTGTACCATGTTGTACTTATTTACATAAGATGGGTTATGGCATGCTACAAAGTTAGCCTGGTGAATCAGGTATGTTGACTTAATCGGTTTCTTACCAAAGCGAAGGTGAGACATTGTAACACCACCGGACTTCTTAGAGTCATAATCAAAGTAAGCCTGTGCATACATGTCTGTGTTATCACCAATGATCTTGATGGAGTTCTTGTTTGCTCCAACAGTACCATCTGCTCCAAGTCCCCAGACTTACAGTTGATTGTTCCTTCTGGTGTTGTAACAAGTGGCTTACCAGCATCAAGTGAAAGATGTGTAACATCATCTTCAATACCGATTGTGAATTTAGCTTTCTCATCGTTGTGGTATACAGCAACGATCTGAGCAGGTGTTGTATCTTTAGAACCAAGTCCATAACGTCCTGTGTAAACTGGAACTGCATCGAACTTAGATCCTTTAAGTGCTGCAACAACATCCAGGTACAGTGGCTCGCCAAGTGCTCCTGGCTCTTTTGTTCTGTCAAGAACAGAATCTTCTTAACTGTATCCGGGATAGCATCGATCAGAGCTTCTGCGCTGAATGGTCTGTAAGACGAACTTTAACAACTCCGACTTTCTCTCCTGCAGCTGTCAGGTAATCGATTGTCTCCTCGATCGTGTCACAAACAGATCCCATAGCTACGATCACGTGCTCTGCATCTGCTGCTCCATAGTAGTTGAACAGTTTGTAGTCTGTTCCGATCTTCTCATTAACCTTATCCATGTACTTCTGAACGATTCCCGGAAGTGCATCATAGAATGGGTTACAAGCCTCTCTAGCCTGGAAGAAGATATCCGGGTTCTGAGCTGAACCTCTCTGGCATGGGTGGTTCGGGTTAAGTCATGTGCGCGGAACTCGTCGATTGCTTCCATGCTTACCATGTCTTTCAGATCTTCATAATCCCATGTCTCGATTTTCTGAATCTCGTGTGATGTTCTGAATCCATCAAAGAAGTTGATGAATGGAATCTTTCCTTCAAGTGCTGCACAATGAGCAACCGGAGTAAGGTCCATTACTTCCTGTACGCTGGATTCACAGAGCATAGCTGCTCCTGTCTGACGACAGGCATAAACGTCAGAATGATCTCCAAAAATTGACAGTGCGTGGCTTGCAAGTGCACGGGCAGATACGTTGAATACTCCCGGAAGCTGCTCACCAGCAACCTTATATAAGTTAGGAATCATAAGAAGGAGCCCCTGAGAAGCAGTAAATGTTGTTGTAAGAGCACCTGCTGCTAATGATCCGTGAACAGCACCTGCTGCTCCGGCCTCGGACTGCATCTCTGTAACCTGTACAGTCTGTCCGAAAATGTTCTCCCTTCCTTCAGTAGCCCACTCATCGATATGCTCCGGCATAACGGATGAAGGCGTAATCGGGTAAATAGCTGCTACTTCTGTATATGCATAAGAAACGTGAGCTGCTGCCTGATTACCGTCCATGGTCTTCATTTTTCTTGCCATTTTATTCCTCCTTAGGTGTTACATAGGTTTTACACTGAGTTAAGTATAATTAATTCACATGTAGTTTCATTATATCTCCAAAGTCACAAAAGTCTAGAGTTATAAATATCCTCTTTTGTATATTTTCGTGTACAGAGTATTGTTTTGAGAATAGTTATCAGTGCTGGTATTGGGGATTATTAACTAAAACAGGCAGAAATAGAAAAAGTCAGAAGAGTTCTTTCTGTTGAACATTAACTCTTCTGACTTATGAATCACTATACTTTTTTCTTATTATTCTATCTATTCTTAAACAACCGGTCATCCCACTTCGGTGGTTTTTTCCCTTTGATCTTTGTTGGCACCGGCTCATACTGATCCACTTTTTTCTTCTCGTTTTTTTCTGCAATGTCTTCTGCAATAGATCAGCATAATTCCTGTCATAATCACCAGACAACCTGCCAGAAGTTCTGACACCGGAAATCCGATCCCCGGAAGAACAAGCTGATCCGTTCTAAGCCTCTCGATCCACACGCGTCCTGCCCCATAACCAAACAGGTACATAAGAAAGAGCTCACCTTCATATTTCTTATGTTTCCTATACAGAAACAATATAATAAGCAGTCCGGCACACCATAATGATTCATACAAAAATGTCGGATGTACCTGGATATAACTGACTCCATCAATTCTCTGCATATTCTCACGCATAAGTTCTGTGATATCTTCCGGCCTTACTGCATCAACCGGAAGCCTCATCGCAAACAGACAATCCGTATATTCTCCAATGCTTCCCTGTTAAAGAAATTCCCCCACGTCCAAGCATCTGACCATTCAGAAGTGCCAGTGCGATTGTATCCAAAATCTGAATGGTGATTTTTTCTTAACAGCAGCCATCACAAAAAACTGCGATCACTGCTCCGATCACGCCACCATAAATTGCCAGACCACCTTCTCTGAGATTAAAGATAGACAGAAGATTATCTTTATATAAATCCCAGGAGAAAATCACATAATAGATTCTTGCGCCTGCAATTCCTGCAATTACTCCGACAATTCCCATATCCAGATAGTCTTCCGGATTCTGTCCTGTTCTTTTTGCTTCCACTGTGGCAATCAAAAATCCAATCAAAATTGCCGCACCGATAATCATGCCGTAGTAAGCAATTGAAAATCCAAAGATGCTGATGCTTTTTCCTACATGATCCAGATAAATCCCTAAATTTGGAAAGCTGATATTGTAATGCATATTATGTTATTTCCTTTCATATCCACAGAAATCAGGAACAAATCCAGTTGTTCCTGATTCCTGTTTTTACTGCTTTTCCAATTAGAAAACAATGAATCTAACTGGTTTTCAAGCATATTCCCTATATCTGTTAAACGTTAAATCTGAACAGCATGATATCTCCGTCCTGAACGACATAGTCTTTTCCTTCCAGACGAACTAATCCTTTTTCTTTTGCTGCCGCATGAGTTCCGCATGCCATCAGATCATCATAACTTACTACTTCCGCACGGATAAATCCACGTTCAAGTCTGTATGAATCTTACCAGCTGCCTGTGGTGCCTTTGTTCCCTTCTTGATTGTCCATGCACGAACTTCCGGCTCCCCTGCTGTCAGATAACTGATCAGTCCAAGAAGATGATAGCTTGCCTTGATCAGCTTCTCAAGTCCGGATTCTTCTAATCCAAGGTCTTCAAGGAACATGGACTTCTCATCATCATCTAACTGAGAAATTTCTTCTTCAATTTCTGCACATACTACGAACACTTCGCAGTCTTCCTCTTTTGCATACTCACGAACTGCCTGAACCCCTGCATTGTTCACACCATCATCAGCAAGATCATCCTCAGATACATTTGCTGCAAAGATTACAGGTTTTGCTGTCAGAAGGTTGTACTCGGCAAGCCATGCCTGCTCATCCTCATCCTCTGTCACGAAGCTCTTTGCCATCTTATTCTCTTCCAGATGTGCTTTCAAACGGTTCTGAAGATCCAGCTCTTTCGCCGCCATCTTATCATTTCTAGAAAGCTTCACTGTCTTGGAGATTCTTCTTTCAAGAACCTCAAGATCTGAGAAAATCAGCTCAAGATTGATTGTCTCAATGTCACGCAGCGGATCAATACTTCCGTCTACATGCACAATATTCGTATTCTCGAAGCATCTTACAACATGTACGATTGCATCAACCTCACGGATATTGGCAAGGAACTGGTTTCCAAGTCCTTCTCCTTTGGATGCTCCCTTCACAAGTCCTGCAATATCAACAAACTCAATTGCTGCTGGAATGATCTTCTTTGTATGATACATCTCTCCAAGCACATCCAGTCTCTTATCCGGAACTGTTACGACACCGACATTCGGGTCAATTGTACAGAATGGATAATTTGCAGATTCTGCACCGGCCTTTGTCAGTGAGTTAAACAGTGTACTTTTCCTACGTTCGGTAATCCTACGATTCCAAGTTTCATCTTTCTATATTCCTCCTATAAATCCTTTGATTTCAAGGGATTTCAGCATACTTATTTTTGCAAGTGGGCCAATTTCGTGGTCCATTATCATTGCCATAAAGTGCTTCCTGCTACCAATTCCATTTCTTTTTTTCTTCCTCGGTAATATGAACTGAATGATACCCTTTGTCAAATTCTTTTTCTTTTTAAATCTTTTCCCATATTTCAGCTTCTTTCATAAGAAGCCCCAATACAGTACCTTGTATTATACCATAGCATTTTATCTTTGTGAATATTCATTTTCATCTAATCTCCTGTCAATGCACCTCATTCATAACCTAAAAAGCGCCGTATTGCTACGACGCTTTTGTCTTGCATAGAAGCTATTCTGTGAGATAACTGATACAGCTATGTGCTGCCACATTTCCTTCTCCCACTGCTTTTGTATACTGATACGGACGACCGGTGCAGTCTCCCGCTGCAAACAGCCGGGCAGATTTGTTTTCTGGGTGCGATCCACTTGATATGTCCATTCTCAATCTCTATCCGGAAACGAGTTTGGAGGGC
>ENA-OQHP01000654-OQHP01000654.1-human-gut-metagenome-genome-assembly--contig:-NODE-654-length-11098-cov-3.784432_pt1 | contig 11098 bp, 13 predicted proteins | sample MGYA00242563_ERZ504717 | MGnify/ENA primary metagenome ERZ504717 (study PRJEB26092, sample SAMD00036212) | human gut metagenome | host: Homo sapiens | study: EMG produced TPA metagenomics assembly of...
AAAAAATTTAATGAGGGAATTTTTGAAGAGATTAAAGAATTTTCTTACTGAAAGAGGCTATCCTCATCCTTATACTCTTTTTTTGAAGCTAAAAATATTGAACTATTTGAAACAGAATTTCTAAAGAAAAATTAAAAGAATTAACATATTTAGAGTATAGTATTAAGAGTGGTAATATGGATATGGAAATAGGGGTAGAGGATTATATATTAGAATTTTTTAAAAATAAATCAAGAATAACAGAACATTGTTAAGAATATTTAGAGTAGCTTGGCGAAAATAAATATAAAAAACACTTGCATAATATTCAGGTCAGATGTATAATTATGAAATAATTTTTGTACTGTACTTTTAGCAAAATAAGGTATATACTATATTCTGATTGGATATAATGTATATTTTTAAAAAATATATTGAATAAAATATGCAGATGCTTTGGAGGTTATTTATGATTAAGGTTGGTATAATCGGTGCAACAGGATACGCAGGCAGTGAACTTGTAAGACTTATTACTCAGCATCCAAAGGCTGAATTAGTAACAATGACAAGCCAGTCCTACGCAGGTCAGGAATACAAGGAAGTTTATTCTAATTACTCACATTTAGACTATGTGTGTGAAGAAGAACATATTGAAGAAATGGCTGAAAAATGCGATGTTATTTTTCTTGCACTTCCTCATGGCGTTGCAAGTAAGAAAATTAATGCAGATATATTAAGTAAGACTAAGATTATTGATTTAGGTGCTGACTTTAGAATACAAGATGTTGATGTATACGAAAAATGGTATACTACTCACTATTCTAAGGATATTTTACCAGAGGCTGTTTATGGTCTTTGCGAAATCAATAGAGATAAAATAAAGGGTAAGAGAATTGTAGCTAATCCAGGTTGCTACACAAGTTGTTCTATTCTTTCACTTTACCCACTTGTAAAAGAGGGTATGATTGACCTTTCTTCTATTATAATAGATGCAAAGTCTGGTGCTACTGGTGCTGGTAGAGGTCTTTCTCTTGGCAATCATTACTGTGAATTAAATGAGTCTGTAAAGGCTTACAAGGTAGCAAGCCACAGACATACTCCAGAAATTGAAGAACAGCTTTCTATTGCTGCTGGTCAGGATATAGTTCTTAACTTTACTCCTCATCTTATTCCTATGGACAGAGGTATTCTTGCTACTTGTTATGCAACACTTAACAAGAAATACACTTATGACGATATTAGAAAAGCATATGAAAGCATTACGGTAATGAACACTTTATCAGACTTACTAAGGAGGGTGTATTCCCAGAAACTAAGTGGGTTAAGGGTTCTAACTTTGTAGATATTGGCTTTACAGTAGACGAAAGAACAAACAGAGTTATTGTTATTGGTGCATTAGATAACTTATTCAAGGGTGCAGCAGGACAGGCTGTTCAGAATATGAATATTATTATGGGTATTGAGGAAACAACAGGCATTGACTATGTGCCTATTTTCCCAGCATAAAATAGGAGGTTATTGTATATGAAGGAAATTAATGCTAATGTTACAGCACCTATGGGATTTAAAGCCGGTGGTCAGGCTGTAGGTATTAAAAAAGTAAAAAAAGATATGGCTATTATTGTTAGTGAAAAGCCTTGTGTAGCATCAGGTTGTTTCACAACAAATGTTGTAAAAGCAGCTCCTGTTTTATGGGATATGGAGGTTGTAAAAAATCCAGTTTCTGGTGTAGTAGTAAATAGTGGTAATGCCAATGCTTGTACTGGTCAGCAGGGTATTGATGATGCTAAGGCTACAGCAGGTAAACTTGGTAGCCTTATTGGTGTAAATGCTGAAAATGTTTTAGTTTGTTCAACAGGTGTTATTGGTGTAAACCTCCCTATGGACAAAATGCTTGCCGGTGTAGACAAGGTATTCCCTACAATAGGCGATACAAAAGAATGTGGTGATATGGCAGCAGAAGCTATTATGACTACTGATACATATCCAAAGAAAGTAGCAGTTACTATTGAAGTAGGTGGTAAGGAAGTTACTATTGGTGGTATGGCTAAGGGCTCTGGTATGATTAACCCTAATATGGCAACAATGCTTTGCTTTATTACTACTGACTGTGCTATTGCTAAGCCTATGCTTGATAAGGCATTAAAAGACGCTGTTGCAGATTCATTTAATATGATTTGTGTTGACGGCGATATGTCTACAAACGATACAGTTCTTGCTCTTGCAAATGGTATGGCTGAAAATACTGTTATTGATAGCGAAAACGAAGATTATACTAAGTTTGCTGAAGCACTTATGTTTATTACAAAAAGACTTGCTATTTCTTGTGCAGATGACGGCGAGGGCGCTACAAAACTTATGGAAGCAAATGTAAAGGGTGCTAAGAATGTTGAAGATGCAAGAAAGATTGCTTTAAGTGTTGTATCTTCTACACTTTTAAAGGCGGCACTTTTTGGCGAAGATGCTAACTGGGGTAGAGCTTTATGTGCTATGGGTTATAGTGGTGCTGACTTTGACCCTATGGCTGTTACTATTGATTTCAGAAGTGACGCAGGTACAATTAACCTTATGAATGAGGGTGTACCTATTGTATTTGATGAAGAAAAGGCATCTAAGATTTTAGCAGAACATAAGATTTATATTGATATGAAACTTAAAGAGGGTGACGGCGAGGCAACAGCTTGGGGTTGTGACCTTACTTATGATTATGTAAAGATAAATGGTGACTATCGTTCATAAACAAGTGACAAAAATGCTTGCATTTTTGTCAGTAAGGGTACTGCGTACCCACCAATGTAGCGACCAGCCGTGTATTTTGCGTCCTTGCTACGCAAGAACACAAAAACAGTCGCCTCCTCAGTCGGGCAAAGCTCGACTTGCGGAATTGAATAAGAAAACCAAGGTTTTCTTAAAACTTTCCTTTTGATAGTCTTTGAAAAATAGTAGTTGTTTTAAACTAAATTTGGATAGTTTAGTAGTATTGGTGTTAAATTTATTAGTGACAAAAATGCTTAACTAACGGTATAAGTTCACAATTTTGGAGGAAATTTTATGAAAAGCATTATAAACAAGGCAGAGATATTAACAGAAGCATTGCCTTATATTAAGAAATTTTCTGGCATTACAGTTGTTATAAAGTACGGTGGTGCTGCTCTTGTAAATGAAGAAATAAAGTCTACAATTATTAAGGATATTGCCCTTATGAAGTTTGTAGGTTTTAAGCCTGTAGTTGTTCATGGTGGTGGCAAGGATATTAACAAGGCCCTTGAAAGAGTTGGTATTGAACCACAGTTTAAAGACGGTTTAAGAGTTACTGACGAAGAAACAATGGAAGTTGTTCAGGAAGTATTAGTTGGTAAGGTTAATAAGAGTCTTGTAACAGAGCTTTGCTTACAGGGTATCAATGCTGTAGGCGTTTGTGGTAAGGATTCCGGCTTTATGAAAGTTAAAAAGGCTACACCAAATGGCTTGGATTTAGGTCTTGTAGGCGAAGTAACAGAAGTAGATACTACACTTATTAATACACTTCTTGATAATGATTTTGTACCTGTTATTTCTACAGTTGGTGTAGATGAAGAAGGTAATAGTTATAATGTAAATGCTGACTATGCAGCTGTTGCTGTTGCTGGTGCTTTAAATGCTGAAAAGCTAGTATTTATTACAGATGTAGCAGGTGTAATGAGAGATGTAAATGACCCTAATAGTGTTATTTCTACTACTAACACCGCAGAAATAAACGAACTTATTGCTGACGGCACAATAGCTGGTGGTATGATTCCAAAGGTACAATGCTGTTTAGCAGGTGTAAATGCCGGTGTTAAGAATGTACATATATTAGACGGTAGAATTGCCCATTGTCTTATCCTTGAAATATTCACTAACAAGGGTATTGGTACATTAATAGAAAAATAAAAGTGATAGATTATAAATTGGAGGAAATACATTATGAAAACAGCTGATTTAGGCGAAAAGTATGTAATGAAAACTTACAATAGATTTCCACTTACTTTTGAAAAGGGAGAGGGAATGTATGTATATGATGAAAATGGTAAGAAGTACCTTGATTTTGTAGCTGGTATTGCTGTAAATTCTTTAGGTCATAACCACCCTAAGTTAGTAAAGGCTATTTCTGAACAGGCAGCAAAGCTTATTCATATTTCTAACCTTTATTACACAAAGCCACAATGTGACCTTGCTCAAAAATTAGTTGAAAACGGTAGTCTTGACAAGGTATTTTTCTGTAACTCCGGTGCTGAATCTATTGAATCAGCATTAAAGTTGGCTAGAAAGTATGGTGCTCCAACTGGCAGACAGGAAATTATTACAATGAATAGGTCTTTCCATGGTAGAACTTTTGGTGCTGTAACAGCTACTGGTCAGGACCACTACCACGAAGGTCTTGGCGATATGCTTCCAAACATTAAGTATGCAGACTTTAATGATATTGACTCAGTAAAGTCAGCTATTACAGACAAGACAATAGCTATTTTACTTGAACCTGTTCAGGGCGAAGGTGGTATTATTCCTGCTAAGGTTGAATTTTTAAAGGAATTAAGAGCAATCTGTGACGAAAAGGATATGCTTCTTATGTTCGATGAAGTTCAATGTGGTGTAGGTAGACTTGGTACACTTTTTGCTTACCAGAGCTTTGGTGTTGTTCCTGATGTTATGTCTACAGCAAAGGGTATTGCAGGTGGTGTTCCTTGTGGTCTTATGATGGCTAAGGAAAATGTAGCAAAGGCTTTTGCTCCTGGCGACCACGCATCTACATTTGGTGGTAACCCACTTGCAACAGCTGCTGGTAATGTAGTTGTTGATGAGCTTTTAGGTGGTTTATTGGATAATGTAAAGGAACAGGGTGCATATTTAAGAGAACAGCTTGAAAAGGTTGCTGAAAAGCACAAGGATTTAGTAAAAGATGTAAGAGGTATGGGTCTTATGCAGGGTATTGAACTTAATAAGCCTGCTGGTCCTGTAGTAGCAAAGGCTATTGATTTAGGCTTACTTTTAGTAGGTGCAGGTCAGTTTATTATTCGTTTTGTGCCATCTCTTATTGTTTCTAAGGCTGATATTGATACTGCTATGGAAATTTTAGACAAGGCACTTGAAAGTGCAGAATAAAATTTACATTTATTTAATAAAATTTAAGTAGATAATTATAGCAGAAAACCTCATATTTATGGGGTTTTCTGTTCTTCTGAACAAAAAGTTGTCCTGTGCTACAGCACTTGACTTCATAAGATTAATGTATTATAATTAAATTACTATAATTTTTTTAGGAGGAAAGATAATGGAAAGAGTTTACAATTTTTCTGCAGGCCCATCAATGTTACCATTGCCTGTATTAGAAAAAGTACAAAAAGAAATGTTAAACTATGGCGGTTCTGGTATGTCCGTAATGGAGATGAGTCACCGTTCCAAGTGGTTTGACGACATTATTAAGGCTGCTGAAGCAACTTTAAGAGAACTTATGCACATTCCTGATAATTACAAAGTATTGTTTTTACAGGGTGGTGGTTCTACTCAGTTTGCTATGGTTCCACTTAACCTTTTCCAGAAGGGCGAATGTGACCTTGTTAATACAGGTCAATGGTCTAAAAAGGCTATGCAGGAAGCACAGAGATATGGTAAGGTAAACCTTGTAGCCTCCTCCGAAGATAAGACATATAATTATATCCCAACTTTAGATAAAGCTACATTTAACCCAAATGCAGATTATTTCTACATTTGCTACAACAATACTATTTATGGTACTAGATGGACTGAACTTCCTGAAACAGGTAATGTTCCTCTTGTAGCTGACCTTTCTAGTATGATTATGTCTGAAGAAATCGACATCACTAAGTTTGGTCTTTGCTTTGCAGGTGCTCAGAAGAATGTTGGCCCAGCTGGTGTTACTATTGCTATTATTAGAGAAGATTTACTTGGTCACGCTATGGATATTTGTCCAACAATGCTTAACTATAAGACACATGCTGACAAGGACTCTCTTTACAACACTCCACCTTGCTTTGCAATCTATGTTGCAGGTCTTGTATTTGACTGGGTTAAGGAAATGGGTGGCGTTGCTGCAATCCAGAAGATTAACGAAGAAAAGGCTGGTATCCTTTACGACTTCCTTGATAACTCAATGATGTTCAGAGGTACAGTTGTTCCTAAGGATAGGTCACTTATGAATGTTCCTTTCGTTACTGATAGTGATGAATTAAATGCTAAGTTCGTTAAGGAAGCTACTGCTGCTGGTCTTGTAAACCTCAAGGGTCACAGAACAGTTGGTGGTATGAGAGCTAGTATTTACAATGCTATGCCTATTGAAGGTGTTAAGACTCTCGTTGAATTTATGAAGAAGTTTGAACACGACAATAAGTAATAAAATGCTTTACATAAGCTAATGGATGGCAGGAGGTTTTTTATTTCCTCCTGCCTATTTTTAATAGTGAATCGGAAAGATAAATCCGATGGTTTGCAAAGCAAACCACAAATTAACAAAGTTAATTTGTTCTGAACATATTTTGGAGGGTATAATATAATGTTTAAGATTTTAACACTTAATAAAATTTCTAAGGTTGGCTTAGGTCAGCTTTCTGATAACTATACAGTTTCTGATAACGAAGCAAATCCAGACGGTATTCTTTTAAGAAGTTTCAAAATGCACGATATGGAACTTCCAGAATCATTAAAGGCAGTTGCTCGTTGTGGTGCTGGTGTAAACAACATTCCTTTAGACAAGTGTGCTGAAAAGGGTATCGTTGTTTTCAACACTCCTGGTGCTAATGCAAACGCTGTAAAGGAACTTGTATTAACTGGTCTTTTACTTTCAAGCAGAAAGATTATGGCAAGTTATGCTTGGGCACAGTCTTTACAGGGTACAGAAGATATTGCTAAGCAGGTAGAAAAAGGCAAGTCTAACTTTGCAGGTCCAGAAATCAAGGGTAAGACTCTTGGTATCGTTGGTCTTGGTGCTATTGGTGTACTTGTTGCCAATGCAGCAGTTGCTCTTGGTATGAATGTTATTGGTTATGACCCATACTTCTCAATCAAGAACGCTCTTGCTCTTGACAATGCTGTTAAGTTTACTTCTAACCTTGATGATATTTATGCTGTTGCTGACTATATTACAGTTCATGTTCCAGCTACTCCAGAAACTAAGAATATGATTAATGCTGAATCACTTGCTAAGTGCAAAGACGGCGTAAGACTTCTTAACTTGCAAGAAACGAACTTGTAAATGTTGCTGATGTTAAGACTGCTCTTGAAAGTGGTAAGGTAAGTTGCTATATTTGTGACTTCCCTAATGAAGAAACTGTAGGTGTTGACGGTATTATTACATTACCTCACCTTGGTGCATCTACTCCAGAAGCAGAAGACAACTGTGCAACTATGGCAGCTAAGGAAATTATGGCTTACCTCGAAGATGGTAACATCGTAAATTCTGTAAACTACCCTAACTGTTCAGCTCCTAGAATTGCTGGTAAGGCAAGAGTTTGTGTTCTTCATAAGAATACTCCTAATATGCTTGCTCAGATTACTGCTTTCTTTGGCGAAAAGGGTATCAATATTGAACATATGACAAACAATGCAAAGGGCGATTATGCTTATACAATCCTTGATGTAGACAATGCTGATGATAGTGTTGTTACATCTGCAAAGGCTGTTGAAGGCATTGTTGCTGTTAGAGTTTTAGCATAACAAAATAAATATATAATTTTTAAGCCGTTAGATTAATTTCTGACGGCTTTTTTGTTTTTGAAAGCTATAACAAAAAATTTTGTTAATACTTGTACTCTAGTATATTTTTGTATATAATTAGATATATAACAACATTTCCACACAAATTATTTATGATATTGTGGATAAATTAAAAATTTGGGCAATTCCCACAGAAAGAAAGAGGTGTTTTTTATGGCAACAATTAGACCTTTCAAAGGTTTTAGACCAACTCCTGAACTTGTTCTAAGGTAGCAGCTTTACCTTATGATGTTATGACTTCAAAGAGGCTAGAGAAAATGGTAAAGAATGACCCTTACTTACTTTTCTCCATGTTTGATAGAGTCAGAAATAGACTTAACCTGAAATGTGGATATTTACTCTAAAGAGGTTTATGAAAAGGCTGCATCTAACCTTAATAAAATGATAGAGGATAAAGTTATTATACAGGATAATAAGCCGGTTTTTTATATATATAGCCTTACTATGAATGGCAGAGAACAGATTGGTCTTGTAGTTTGTACATCTATTGATGAATATTTGAACAATACTATTAAAAAACACGAATTTACAAGAGCTGATAAGGAACAGGATAGAATTAATCATGTTGACTATTGTAATGCCAATACAGGTCCTATTTTCCTTACATATAAAAATCAGAAAACTATTGACCAGATTATATCAAAGGAAATAGAAAAAGCTCCAATTTATGACTTTATTTCTGAAGATAAAGTGGAACACAAGGTTTGGCTTATAGATGAGGATAATGTAATTAATGACCTTGTAGAACAGTTTAAAAAAGTTCCTTCACTTTATATTGCTGACGGTCATCACAGAAATGCCTCTGCTGTTAAGGTTGGTTTAAAACGCAGAGGAGAGGGAGAGTATGATAAAAACGCAGAATTTAACTACTATCTTTCTGTACTTTTCCCTGCTGACCAGTTGCATATTATGGATTACAACAGACTTGTAAAGGACTTAAATGGTCTTACAAAAGAGGAATTTTTGGACAAGATACAGGAAAACTTTACAGTAACAGAAGTTGAGGGACAGTATAAACCAGATGCTATACATACTTTTGGTATGTACTTAGATAAAAAATGGTATAAATTACAGGCTAAAGACAGCATTATTGCCACAGATTCCGTTGGTTGTCTTGATGTAAGTATCTTGCAAAACTCACTTTTAACACCTGTTCTCGGTATTGGTGACCCTAGAACTGACAAGAGAATTGATTTCGTTGGTGGTATCAGAGGTTTAGGAGAACTTGTTAAGAGAGTGGATAGTGGAGAAATGACAGTAGCTTTTGCTATGTATCCTACTTCTATGACACAGCTTATGAATATAGCTGACGATAATAAGGTTATGCCTCCAAAGTCTACTTGGTTTGAACCTAAATTGAGAAGTGGTATCTTTATACATAAATTAAGCTAATATGAATGAAGATATATTGAAAAAGACTTGTTGCTTTACAGGTCACAGAGATATTTCTAAAATAAAGGCTATGGAGCTTAAACTTAAACTGCCTAAAATTATTGAAAAACTTATAACAGAAAAAGGTGTAATTTACTTCGGTGTAGGTGGAGCTTTAGGTTTTGATATGCTTGCAGAAAAGGCTGTTTTAAAGCTAAAAAAGAAATATCCTTTCATAAAACTTATACTTGTGTTGCCTTGTAAAAATCACAATAAAAATTGGAAAATAGCCGATAAACTGGAGTTAAATTTTATTGCAAAGCAAGCTGATAAAATTTCATATATTTCTGAAAACTATACACCATATTGCATTACTTTGAGAAATAGAAGACTTGTAAACAATAGTAAATATTGTATTTGTTACTTAAATAAGCCTACAGGTGGTACAGCCTATACTGTAAACTATGCACAGGAAAATGGTTTGAAGATAATAAATCTAGCATAAGAGAAGGTGGCTAAAATGTTAAATTTGTTTGGTGTTAATGTAGCTACTGTAATGGATAGTGAAAAAAGAAATAAAATACAGGAAGTACTGGCTCAGAATAATATTAAGTATAGTGTAAAGACAGAATATATAAACCAGAGAAATGCTTTTGATTCAGCTATTATAGGCAATAGAGGAAATAGCACAAAGCTAAAGTATATGTTTTTTTGTAAATAAAAAAGATGCAGATATGGCTGTACATTTAATAAATTCTGTGGAAAGTAACTATTAAATTTATTAGTGGCTAATAAAATTACTAATATATTGTTAATTTTAAGTAGATTACCTATAATGACATTACAATAAATAACGAATTTAGGAGGTAATCGGAATGTTAAATGAAAATGTAAAAAAGATACTTAAAGAAGTATGTGGGATTTAGCCACTTGTGGTAATAATGAATCTAATGTTGTGCCTGTAGCTTTTAAAGATGTTACAGAGGATGGAAAGCTTGTTGTGGGCGATGTTTTCCTTGAAACTACATTAAAAAATATTCAGGCAAATGGTGGCAAAATTGCTATTTCAGTATACAATGGTGAAACCTTAGAGGGCTATCAGATTAAGGTACTGCTACATATGTAACAGAGGTACAGTAGTGGATACTTTCAAGGCAATGGTAGAAAAAATGTTTAATGGTGCAGCTACTGCAAAGGGTGCTTTAATTATTAACCCAGAAAAGGTTATTGTTACAACTCCTGGAGCTGACAATAAAAAGGAAATTTAATCAATCTTACAAAGAGGGATAGAAATGAAAATAGCAGTAACATTTGAAAACGGAAATGTATTTCAGCATTTTGGGCATACTGAAAAGTTCAAAATTTATGATATTTCCAATGGAAAAATTATAAATGAAGTATTGTAGATACTAATGGAAGTGGTCATGGTGCTCTTGCTGGATTTTTGAAAGAAAATTCTGTAGATACTTTGATTTGTGGCGGTATTGGAAATGGTGCAAAACAAGCATTGGCAGAGGCAGGAATTAAGCTCTATGGTGGAGTTGTTGGTAATGCTGATAGTGCAGTAAATGACTTGTTGCAAGATAAACTTAACTTCAACGAAAATGTTCATTGTGAGCATCACGACCATAGCCATCACGAGGGACATTGTGGCGAACACAAAAATAGTTGTTCCGGAAATAAATAGAAATCATTTTTAGCATACTGGCAATATAGTCAGTATGCTATTTTGTGCTATAATTCAGATAAAAGGAAGTGTTAAAATGAAAATAGCGTTAGCTCAAATGTCAATGACAGATAAAATAGAAGAAAATCTGAATAAGTCACTTAATTTTTGTGATAAAGCAAAAGATTGTGACCTATTATTTTTTCCTGAAATTCAGTTTATCCCCATTTTTCCCTCAATACCAGAATAAAAATGTGGAAAAGTAATTGTTTATAATGAAAGTTCCAGTGAAATACAGAAAGATAAAAGAAAAGGACAAAGGAAACGAACAAG
>ENA-OQHP01000655-OQHP01000655.1-human-gut-metagenome-genome-assembly--contig:-NODE-655-length-11069-cov-1.482087_pt1 | contig 11069 bp, 16 predicted proteins | sample MGYA00242563_ERZ504717 | MGnify/ENA primary metagenome ERZ504717 (study PRJEB26092, sample SAMD00036212) | human gut metagenome | host: Homo sapiens | study: EMG produced TPA metagenomics assembly of...
TTTTTAATATGAATTTTTTTCTCATTTTTATTATTAAGTTTATTGGCTGTCAACCCGCAATGGTTTTCTTAGCGAAATTATTCTTAGGATGAATAATTATTTTATGCTTTCTATGATTTTCTTAATACCATACTCCGTGTATAATAATAAAAGACAACCTTCTAAAATTAGTTATGAATACTTTTATTTATTTTTCTATCAATATATTTTTTTAAAAATGCCATCATAAGTGGAGAAGAAGTGAATCTTCTACCTTACAATATTGACCTCAATTTATTTTATTAATTTTTATGAATAGACTTCTATTTATTACAGCATATCCTATCAATAATAAAACTGCTGGCCAAAATTATTCATTACAACTTTTGATAGATTTATCTCATGACTATAGTGTTGATATAATATACTGGAATTACCCCAACCATAATACCACAATAAAAAATATTAAAAATTTAAACGTTATAATGGAACTTAATACAAACAGTGTGTTAAAGACATTATACTATTCAATAATCAAATGTAGTTTCCCCTTATTTACAGTTAGATACAATAGTTTTGTTTATAAATGGTTAAAACAAAATCAGAATAATTACGATATGATATATTTTGATTTTAGTCAAACATTTATATATTCTAAACCCATCATTCATCCATATAAAGTAATGATGTGTCATGACATTATAGCTCAAAAAGTACCAAAGAAAAAAATTCTCATTTCTGTATAATTGGTTGGTAAGAATGACTGAAAAAAATTTACTAAAAAATGGGAATAGCATATTTACGTTTTCTGCAAAAGACAAGTTTTTAATAAAGAGTATGTATGGAATGAACTCTGAAATCGTTCCATTTTACATAGGAAAAGAAATACTTGATATTAACCTAAAAGACATTGAAATAGAGAATTATTTTGTATTTTATGGAGCATGGAATAGAAAAGAAAACTCGGACGGATTAAAATGGTTTATTAAAGAAGTTTATCCTTCATGTAAGGATACTAATATTAAAATAATAGGAGGGGCATTGGATACAGAAATTAAAGTTCTTATTTCTAATTATACTAACATCGAATACTTAGGTTTTATTAATAATCCGTATAAAATAAATAGCTAAATCAAAGGACTATTATAGCTCCTCTTTTCTCAGGTGCAGGAGTAAAAGTAAAGTAATTGAAGCATTAGCATTAGGTACTCCAATAATTGGTACAGATATTGCATTCGAGGGTATTGACAATATAATATCTGATAACAGAAAGTTTCTAATAAAAGCAAATAATAAAAAAGATTTTATAGAGAAAATAAAAAAACACTGTGATATTAACTCCGAAGAGAAATCAAAAGCCCAAAAGATATTCATAAATAACTATAATGAAGGTAAATTCATAGAAAAAATTAAGTATATTATTTAATATGATAACAGCATCACTTGTTACTTTTCATACAAAACCATCAGACCTTTTAAGACTCATTAAGTGTATCTTAAATTCAAACATATCTATTTTTTATATAATAGATAATTCTTCCAATGACAGTCTTCGTGAATATTCTCAAATATCAGAGAAAATTAAATATATACATAGCCAAAACCTAGGCTTTGGACACGGACATAATATAGCATTAGAAATGGCCTTAGCTCAAGGAGCAAAATATCATGTTATTATAAATCCTGATATATACTGGAAGGATAACGTTATTGAAGAACTTACATCTTTTATGGATAAAAATAATGACTGCGGCCAAGTTATGCCAAAAATCCTTTATCCAAATGGAGAAACACAGCTTCTATGCAAACTTATTCCAACCCCAATAAACCTGATTGGACGAAGATTTATTCCCATAAAAGCAATTAAACAAAAAATCGACGCAAAATATGAGCTTCACCACTCAGGATATAACACGATTATGGAGATTCCTGTATTATCCGGGTGTTTCATGTTTGTTAGAATGGATATAATTAAAAAAGTTGGCCTTTTTGATGAAAGATATTTTATGTATTGCGAAGATGTTGATTTGTGTAGAAGAATAGGAGAAATCTCTCGAACAATGTTTTATCCAAATGTCTCAGTATATCACGAATATGATAAAGGTTCTTACAAAAAGAAGAAACTTTTAAAATATCATATCTGCTCTACCATAAAATATTTCAATAAATGGGGATGGATTATTGATAAAAAGAGAACTAAAACAAATAAAAGATGTCTATCACAAATAAAGAATAGAAATAATAATTCAATAAAAGATAATCATAGCAAACTATAATACGATACAAATTACCATTATTACTATCGTTTTATAGAAAACAAATCTTTGCTCATAAAACGGCGAAAGAAAAGACCTGATTTATAATAATCACTCAATTTACTATTAAGAGAAATACCTAACTCTAACTTATTTGGCATAATAAATAAGGTACATTTTATATGGAAAAATCATCTAAAAATTTTTTCTACAACATATATTAACATCAATACTTACCCAAATAACAAATAATTAAAATGACAGGAAACGAACAAAAGAATGAATCTCAAGAGATTGACTTAATAGAATTATTCCGAGAATTATACTCAAACAGAAAAAAAATATACAAAGCCATAGGAGTAGGTATCGTAGCAGGCTTATTGGTGGTTTCAGCGTACCCAAAACTTATCAAGTAAAAGTAAACTTATCCCCTGAATCTGGAATCAACTCTACGAGTGGATTATCCGGCATTGCTTCCATGTTTGGTTTAGGGAACATGACTACTGGATTTGGCGAGGATGCCCTAACCTTCAATATGTTCCCAGAGATTGTAAAGACCAATCCTTTCGTATTGGAAATGCTTCAAATTCCTATCCAAACCCAAAAAGAGGACAGCATTATACTTTACGATTATCTCGATACAGAAAAGAAACCTTGGTGGAATTATGTAATAGGAGCCCCAGGAATACTTATTGGAGGAATAAAATCTCTTGTTAAGGAAACCCCTAAAGATAGCGCAAAAACTATTAACCCTTTCCGGCTGACTCCGGAACAAAGCGGAAGAATCGAAATGCTAAAAAAAGTATTGGAAGTGGAAACAGACAAGAAAAGCAATATGACGAAAGTCACAGTTTCCCTACAGGACCCACTTGCAGCCGCCATAGTAGCAGACAGTGCCGTTCATAAGCTACAAGAATATATTACCGATTACCGCACGCGCAAAGCAAAACAAGATTTTGACTTCCAACTTAGTCTGTGTGAACAATACCAAAAAGAATATTTTGCGGCCCAGCAGGAATATGCCAAATTTGCAGATGCCAATCGGAATGTGATTCTCCAGACCGTAACCTCTGAAAAAGAAAGACTGCAAAAGAACTTGAGCCTAGCAGAACAAATCTACAGTCAGTCCATGGCCCAACTCCAAGTACTTCGAGGAAAACTACAAGAGGCCAAACCTGTGTTTGCCGTAGCTGGAACCGGCCACCGTACACTTGTTCCGGCATCTCCCAAGAAATGCTCATCATCATGCTTTGCATTTTAGCTTTTGTGTTGAATCTGCATGGATTCTTTTCGGGAAAGATATTTATCATGATTTCAAGAATGAACTGAAAAGAAAGATTAATTCCACAATTCTCTATGAAACTAAAAGCAATTTTACTCTTTGCTATATTATCCGGCAGTTTGGCGCAGGCACAGACTGATAACTCTTCCCTCACCTACCATGTAGAATTAGGAGCTACTGCCGGAGACGGTACGTACGCTCCATTGTGGTTCACAGGAAACCGTTACGGATTAGGAAGCACAAATCCAAATTCGGGATATCTGCTTGCAGGAATCTCTTACGAAAACATCAAACGCGGATGGCGTATTGAAGCCGGGACTAGACATGGCGGGAGGCATCATCAGGCGCAAGATGTGTTCATTCATCAGATATACAGTGATTTTTCTTGGAAGATGCTGACACTGAGCATCGGAAGTAAGGAACGCCCGGGTTTTCCGCTGACCAAGAACACAGCACTAAGTAGCGGAATGATGGTGGAAGGTCCTAACACGCAACCGATTCCACAGATCAGAGGAGAAATCAAGGAGTTTCTAAACGTACCGGGCACAAAAGGATGGCTGGCTTTTAAAGGACACATTGCATACGGTTCATTCACAGACAATGGCTGGCAAAAGGATTTTGTACAACCAGGGCAGTATTTCACAAAGGATGTGCTTTACCATAGCAAATCGCTCATGCTGCGGTTAGGGAACAAAGAAAAGCTTCCATTGGAGTTTGAATTTGGCCTTCTGATGGCGACACAGTTTGGTGGTGACCGCTATCTGAAACTAGAAGATGGAAGTACAGAGAATGTGCTGGACATGCCGGACAATTTGAAGGCTTACTGGAAAGCTTTTTTCCCTCAAACGGGAGGAAGTGATACTCCTGAAGGAGAACAAGTAAACGTGGAAGGCAACATGTTAGGAAGCTGGAACTTCGCACTGAATTACTATTTGGGACAATGGAAGTTCCGGGCTTATCTGGAGCATTATTTTGAAGATACATCGCAGATGTTTTGGGAATATGGACGCTGGAAAGACGGACAAATCGGACTGGAAATTACTTTCCCGAAAAACCGGTGGATAACTTCGGCCGTATGGGAAGGACTTTGCACAAAGGACCAAGCAGGTCCCCTGTTATTTGATAGCTTTTGGGGACAGTTCCCTGAATACCAATCAGCGCCGACGATAATTATTACAATCATTATATTTATGGAGCTGGCAGCACCAAGGTATGGGCATGGGCAATCCATTGCTTCCAGGACCAGCCTATAATGCAGACCATAGTATTTCATTCCGGAGTAATCGCGTAAGAGCACATCACCTGGCATCAGCGGACAGCCTTCTTCGGAGTGGGGATACCGCATGCTGATTTCATTCGCCCGCCACTGGGGTACATACGACATTCCTCTTGACCAACAGCGGAAACAATTCAGTTCGCTCTATGAAGCAACTTATACACCGAAATGGGCAAAAGGATGGAGTGCTTCGGCTGCACTGGGACTTGACCGAGGTAATTACTTGGGTAATTCTACAGGAGGCATGCTAACCATCAGAAAAACAGGAGTGATTTTTTAATTGAAGAAAAGAAGTATGAAACGAATTTTCTATATAGGGCTTTGCATGATGGTACTGGCCATGATATGCAACGATTGCAAAAAGGAACCGATAAACACTGAGATTGAAGGACACTGGCAATTATTGGAATTTACTACGAAAGCGGACAATGAGGTACATCCGTGTAAACGTATCTATTACAGTATACAGCTTTGGGTAGTGGAAGTAGCAGAAAAGCAAGGGCCACAGGGATTGACTCCTTCCGCGGAAGATACCAGTACGATGAAGCAAGTAATAGCATCACCATGAACGACATGAGCACGTATGACCTTCCAGAAAACTCCCGTCCGGCTGAGGTATGGGAACTGGAGCCTACGGACTAAACAATGTGAATACGACGTTCAAGGTAGTGGAAACAAACGGGAAATACATGACCTTAGAGTCTGATTATGCCATATTAAAGTTTAAGAAATTCTAAAGCAAAAGGCATATAATCAGAAGAAAAGCCCCGGCTGTCATTGGCAGTACGGGGCTTTTTCTATATCTTTGCGCAGTAAAATTTTGATTATTTATGGAAAGAAAAGTAGCACTAATCACAGGTATTACAGGACAGGACGGATCATTCCTGGCTGAATTTTTATTGGAAAAGGTTATGACGTACACGGTACTATTCGCCGCTCGTCAGTGGACTTCCGCGAACGTATCGCACATCTGGAAGGCAAACCGAATTTTCACTTGCACTATGCAGATTTGAGTGACTCGATGAGTATTCTGCAAGTGGTAAGCAAGGTACGCCCCACGGAAATTTACAACCTGGCTGCACAAAGCCACGTACAGGTAAGTTTGATTCTCCGGAATTTACAGCCAACGTGGATGCAACAGGTGTACTCCGCGTGTTAGAGGCTGTCCGTCTGTGCGGACTGAAAGATACCTGTCGCATCTATCAGGCTTCTACTTCGGAACTTTACGGAAAGGTGGAAGAAGTACCGCAGAATGAAAACACGCCGTTCCATCCTTACAGCCCGTATGCAGTGGCTAAGCTGTATGGTTTCTGGATTGTAAAGGAATACCGCGAGGCTTATAATATGTATTGTTGCTCGGGTATCTTGTTCAACCATGAATCGGAACGCCGTGGAGAAACTTTCGTAACACGTAAAATTACGCTGGCTGCAGCCCGCATTGCACAAGGAAAACAGGAGAAGCTGTATCTGGGTAACCTGGACTCACTGCGCGACTGGGGTTATGCCAAGGATTACGTGGAATGTATGTGGCTGATTCTGCAGCATGAAACGCCGGAAGATTTCGTCATCGCTACGGGTGTGCAGCACAGTGTACGTGAATTCTGTTACCTGGCTTTCAAGTATGCGGGCATCGAACTGGAATTCAAGGGTGAAGGTATCAACGAAAAGGGTTATGACAAGGCTACCGGCAAGTGCCTGGTAGAGGTAAGCGAGGATTTCTACCGCCCGACAGACGTAGTGAATCTCTGGGGTGACCCGACAAAGGCGAAGGCTAAGTTAGGCTGGAACCCGTCGAAGACAACCTTCGAAGAGCTGGTAAAAATCATGGTGGATGCGGATATGGCGAAAGTGGCCGTAGAAAAGGCGGGAGAACAGATTCGCACAAACCTGGCAGAGTATCTGGAGAAGGGAATCGTGAAGTAATGAAGAATGAGGAATGAAGAATTAATAATGAAGATTATATGTTCTTTTGTTCTTCTGTCTCTGAAACAATAAATAATTAATTTGTCGAATATGGACAAATCAGCGAAGATATATGTAGCGGGACACCACGGACTGGTGGGTTCCGCTATCTGGAATAACCTGAAGGAAAGAGGTTATAATAACCTGGTAGGACGTTCGCACAAGGAACTGGATTTGCTGGACCCGATAGCGGTAAAGAAGTTCTTTGACGAGGAACAGCCGGATGCGGTGATTCTGGCTGCGGCACATGTGGGAGGCATCATGGCCAACCTGCAATATCGTGCGGACTTATCTACCAGAACTTACAGATTCAGCAGAACGTGATTGGCGAGAGTTTCCGTCACGGGGTGAAGAAGTTGCTGTTCCTGGGCAGTACCTGCATTTATCCGCGTGAGGCTCCGCAACCGATGAAGGAAGAGGTGCTTCTCACCTCCCCGCTGGAATATACGAATGAGCCGTATGCCATCGCAAAGATTGCGGGACTGAAGATGTGTGAAAGCTTCAACCTGCAGTATGGTACGAATTACATCGCCGTAATGCCGACCAACCTGTACGGTCCGAATGACAACTTCCACCTGGAAAACAGCCACGTACTGCCGGCTATGATCCGCAAGATTCACCTGGCGAAATGCCTGAACGAGGGCGACTGGGATGCGGTACGCAAGGACATCAACCTGCGCCCGGTGGAAGGTGTAAACGGAAGTAATACGGACGAGGAGATTCTGGAAAAGCTGGCGAAGTTCGGCATCACACCGGAAGCGGTTACGCTTTGGGGTACGGGAAAGCCGATGCGTGAGTTTTTGTGGAGTGAAGAAATGGCGGATGCCAGCGTACATGTGTTGCTGAACGTGGATTTCAAGCAGACGTATGATGCGTCAAAGAAAAATGCGGACGGTATTACTGAAATCCGTAACTGTCACATCAACGTGGGTACGGGCAAGGAAGTGTCTATCCGCGAAGTGGCAGAGAAAATCATGAAGGAAATCGGCTTCAAGGGTGAACTGCGCTGGGATGCATCGAAACCGGACGGCACACTGCGCAAGCTGACGGACGTAAGCAAACTGCACAGCCTGATGGCACCATAAAGTAGAAATAGACGAAGGTATTCACCGCTTGTATGAATGGTACCTGAAGGGTATCTGCATCAATCATCAGACAGTATAATCCGAATGGAAGAAAAAATAGAGAGACACTGGTATGCTTTCTACGTAAGAATGCATCACGAGAAAAAAACGGCAGAAAAATTAGAAATGCTCCACGTGGAGCATTTCTTACCCATACAGGAAGTGGTGCGTCAATGGAGTGACCGGAAAAAAGAAAATCAAGCAAGTCGTAATTCCGATGTTGATTTTTATCTGCACGGATGAAAAAGGACGAATTGAGCTGCTTCAGAATTTTCCGTCATTAACGGGCTGCTTGATAGACCCGGCAACCCGACGACCGGCCATGATCCGGGACAAAGAGATGGAACAGTTTAAGTTCATGCTGGATTACTCCGAGGAGACTGTACGGTTCCAGAATGAGCCGCTGGCCCCAGGGGAACAGGTAGAAGTAATCAAAGGCTCTCTGAAAGGTCTTCAAGGTGAGCTGGTAGAAATAGGAGGACACTCGCAGGTGATGATACGCATTGACCATCTGCTATGCCATCGTGGAAATGCCAGTAGGATACGTAAAGAAAGTATAAGACTGATTTCTCAAAAGAGAAAGCGGGAATATAAAGAAAACGGCGGAAGTTGCATGTTGGAAAAGCAACTTCCCGCCGTTCTTTGTTATTGGAAGAATACGTCATCAAGACGTGTGGTATTTTCTTCTTCTATCTCTGTCAGACGGTCTTTACAAGGATCGAAATCACCTGGAATATCGAAAGTCTCGTCTTGAGAGTAGCCTAATGTCTTGTCGGCATAGACTTTCTGCATATAGATACCCCAGATAGGCAGTGCCATAGAAGCCCCCTGCCCGTCGCGCATCGTATCGAAATGGATGTCGCGTTCTTCGCCACCTACCCAGCAACCGGATACCAACGAAGGAGTGAAGCCCATAAACCATCCGTCGGAGTTACGTTGGTAGTTCCTGTCTTACCTCCCATATCAGCCTTGATGCCGTACAAGCGACGAACACGGCCACCCGTACCTTCATTAATTACGGCACGCAGCATAACGAGCATCTTATAAGAAGTAGATTCACTAATGACTTCATTCACTTGCGGCGTAAAGTTGGCTATGACGTTGCATCATTGTCTTCAATACGGGTGACAAATAACGGAGCGGTACGGATACCTTTATTGACAAAGGCCGTGTACGCACTGACCATCTCTCCTACCGAAATTTCACATGGTCCAAGACAGAGGGAAACGGTAGGCTGTACATCTTTATTTAATACACCGAATGAGTGTATCAGGCGAACCAGGTCGTACGGACTGAGCTTGCTCATCAGGTAGGCTGAAATCCAGTTATTGGAGTTGGCCAATCCCCATTTCAAGGTCACAATTTCTCCATAATGCGACTTGGAGCTGTTACGGGGTGACCAGGCTTTTCCGTTCTCATCGAAGAGGGTCTGCTCTACATTACGGACTTCATCACATGGCGAGAAGCCATTCTCCATGGCAAGCGCATACAAATAAGGTTTGATGGTTGAACCTACCTGACGACGACCTACCATAGCCATATCATACTGGAAGTAGTTGTAATTAGGTCCTCCCACGTATGCTTTCACATGGCCCGTAATCGGGTCCATGGACATGAAACCTGCACGCAAGAAATGTTTGTAATACTTGATGGAGTCAAGCGGAGTCATGATTGTATCTTTTTCTCCATCCCATGAGAATACGGACATTTCATATTTGGTGTTGAATGCTTTCATGATTTCAGCTTCCGAACATCCGTCAGCCTTCATGGTACGGTAACGGTCGCTCTGACGAATGGAGCGGTTCAGAATCTGTTCCACTTCCTCCGGTGTCAGCTGATTGGTATAAGGAGCTGTCTTACGCCCTCTCTTTTCCTTGAAGAAGCGAGGCTGCAGGTATTTGGCTACATGTTCATAGACAGCTTCTTCGGCATACTGCTGCATACGGGAATTGATAGTGGTATAAATCTTCAATCCATCTACATACAGATTGTAGTTGGTACCGTCTTTCTTTTTATTCTTCGCACACCAGCCATACAACGGGTTGGTTTCCCAGGCTAAAGAATCTTCATAATATTTCTGCATCTGCCAGCCACGGTAATCGCTCCGGTCCGGTTTACGAGCTGTCATTACGCCACGCAGGTATTCACGGAAATAGGTAGCCAATCCGTCTTTATGGTCGACAGGCTGAAATTTCAGCACCAAAGGAAGTGCCTGCAAAGAATCACATTCTTCCTGAGTAAGGAAGCCAGCCTTACGCATCTGGTCGAGCACGGTATTACGACGACCGCGGGAACGTTCGTTAAAACGGACGGGGGTTATAGAGAGAAGGGTTCTTACACATACCTATCAAGGTAGCGGCTTCTTCTATTTTCAAGTTCTTCGGGTCTTTGGCAAAATACGTCTTAGCCGCTGTCTTGATACCTACGGCATTGTTCAGGAAGTCGAACTTATTAAGATACATGGTAAGAATTTCTTCCTTTGTATAATAGCGTTCCAGTTTTACCGCAATCACCCACTCGATAGGCTTCTGCAACAGACGCTCCATTACATTGTCGCTGTCGGTGAATAGAACTGCTTAGCCAACTGCTGGGTAATGGTACTACCTCCACCGGCATGTTTCTGCATGAAGATTCCACGCTTGATAACCGCACGCATGAAAGCACGGGCGTCGATACCGGAATGGTCTTCAAAACGCACATCTTCAGTGGCCACCAAGGCATGTACCAGATGGGGAGAGAGGTCTTCATAGCCCACATACACTCGGTTTTCCTTACTAAGCGACCAGGTTCCCAACAGTTTTCCGTCTTCAGAAATGACCTGAGTGGCAAACTTCAGATTCGGGTTTTCCAGTTCTTCTACCGGGGGAACATACCCTATTTTACCTTTTGCAATGGCCGTAAAAACGATGGCAACTGCGGCAATGCAGATGAACACAAAACCCCACATTGCATATACTAAATATCTTTTCTCATACTTTTTATTATATTCATTAATTAGACTTTTAAGCCGCAAATTTACAGAAAATCTTTGTAACAAAGACTTATTTTCCCGCAATATCCTCTTAAATGCGAAAACGTAGTCCGAAATATCCTAAAAACAGTGGGGATTTCTATTTTTTTACCTACCTTTGACTCCGGTATTATAAAAGTAATCAAAAACAGCTAACATGGAAAATAGAAGTTTAGTTACT
>ENA-OQHP01000656-OQHP01000656.1-human-gut-metagenome-genome-assembly--contig:-NODE-656-length-11067-cov-1.563894_pt1 | contig 11067 bp, 15 predicted proteins | sample MGYA00242563_ERZ504717 | MGnify/ENA primary metagenome ERZ504717 (study PRJEB26092, sample SAMD00036212) | human gut metagenome | host: Homo sapiens | study: EMG produced TPA metagenomics assembly of...
CGTCGCCCGGGAAAATTTTGCAGAGGTCGCAGCCCAGTTCCTGTGCAAAACCTACTTCTGATACGCTACCGCATCCCGGAGTATAAGCCACCAAACGACGGTTGCACACTTTAGCGATTTCAGGATTGAACAACGGACCTACCACGAAGTTAGCGCCCAGCTGGATGTACAGAGAAGCAGTAGCAGGATCTACGATAGAACCTACACCCATTGCCATTTCCGGACATTCTTTTGCTGCGAATTTCACTACTTCAGCAAATACTTCGTGTGCAAAGTCACCACGGTTGGTGAATTCAAATGCACGTACACCACCGTCATAGCAAGCCTTTACCACTTTCTTTGCTACTTCTGCATCCTTGTGATAGAATACAGGAACCATACCTGTTGAACCAATCTTGTTCAACACTGCAATTTTATCGAATTTAGCCATTTTTTTAACCTTAAATGAAATGTTGTTTGTTTGAGTGATTATCTCTGTACGCGACCGCTAGCGTCACCACCAGCCAGTGCTTCTACTTCTTCTACAGATACCAGGTTAAAGTCGCCGTTGATAGTGTGCTTCAATGCTGAGGCTGCTACTGCGAATTCCAATGCTTCGCCCTGAGTAGCTTTGTCAGCAAGCCGTGGATAATACCACCTGAGAATGAGTCACCACCACCTACACGGTCAATAATCGGGTCGATGTCGTAACGCTTAGAAGTATAGAATTCTTTCACCGTTGTAAATCATAGCCTTCCAGCCGTTGTGAGTAGCAGAGAAAGATTCACGCAAAGTAGAAATTACATACTTGAATCCGAATTCCTTAGCCATGGCTGTGAAGATTCCCTTGTAGCCTTCTGCATCGGTCTTACCGCCTTCTACGTCAGCATCTGGTTTGAAGCCTAAGCAAAGTTCAGCATCTTCTTCGTTACCGATACAAACGTCTACATATTGCATCAACGGGCGCATGATAGACTGTGCTTTTTCTTTTGTCCACAGTTTTTTGCGGAAGTTCAAGTCAACAGAAACTGTTACTCCGTGACGTTTTGCAGCTTCACAAGCCAATTTAGTCAGTTCAGCAGCCTTGTCAGAGATAGCCGGAGTGATACCAGACCAGTGGAACCAGTCAGCACCTTCCATGATAGCATCAAAGTCGAAGTCGCAAGAATCAGCTTCAGCGATGGCAGAGTGAGCGCGGTCGTAGATAACCTTGCTAGGACGCATAGAAGCACCTGTTTCCAGGTAGTAGATACCTACGCGGTCACCACCACGGGCGATGTAGTCAGTCTTCACACCGTATTTGCGCAATGCGTTTACAGCTGACTGTCCGATTTCGTGTTTCGGCAATTTGGTTACGAAGTATGCTTCATGACCATAGTTGGCACAGCTCACAGCTACGTTTGCTTCACCTCCACCGTAAACTACGTCAAAGCTGTCTGATTGAACAAAACGAGTATTGCCCGGTGTAGACAATCTCAACATGATTTCGCCTAAAGTAACAATTTTTCCCATTGCCAGATATTTTTATACTTATGTGATTAATAATGTAGTTCTTAACTCGTATCACAAAAACGATTCTTTCATCGGTTGCTTTTGAAATATCTATTTGTGTACGCACACAAAGGTACGGTTTATTTTTTAAAAACCAAAATAAGTTATATATTTGTATCGAAAAATTAGATTTTTTACTGAATGCACAGATTGTACAATATAATAAGGTAAGAACGCATGGAGAAACAGCAAGATAGAATCCGAATCAAGGACATCGCCCAGATGGCCGGAGTATCGGTGGGAACAGTAGACCGTGTACTTCACTCCCGGAGCGGTGTGTCCGAATCCAGCCGCATTAAAGTGGAAGAAATATTGAAGAAGCTGAACTATCAGCCCAACATGTATGCCAGTGCGCTGGCTTCGAACAAGAAATACAGATTTGCCTATCTGCTTCCTTCGCACAATGAGGGGGACTATTGGAAAGATGTGGAGCGCGGCATGCAACAGGCCATCACCCGCTTTTCCGATTTCAATGTTTCTCTGTCGGATTATTATTATGACCAGTATGAGTCGGGCGCCTTTATAGAAAGTGGTATGCGCATTCTGGACGCACAGCCCGACGGAGTTATCCTTTCGCCTACCGTGGAAGAAGAAACGGAGCAGTTTGTCAACCTGCTGCGTGAAGCCGGCATTCCGTATGTGTTTATTGATTCGAATATTGCCCGACTGGAACCGCTGGCTTTCTACGGACAGCATGCCCAGCGGAGCGGATACTTTGCCGCCCGCATGTTGCGTCTGCTGGCAAAAGGCGAGCCGGAGATTGTCCTCTTCCGTCAGATAAACGAAGGACGTCTGGGTTCGAACCAGCAGCTCCATCGTGAAGAGGGTTTCTATGAATATATGAAGGAGCACTGTCCGGACTGAAAATGTGGGAACTGAACCTCTATGCCAAACAGCCGGGTGAAGATGCTTCGTTGCTGGATGATTTCTTTGCGGCGCATCCGAACGTGAAGTGCGGTATCACCTTCAACTCGAAGGCGTATATCATCGGTGAGTATATGCAGCGTCACAGACGTACGGACTTCCACCTTATGGCTACGACCTGCTGCGTCGCAACGTGGCTTGCCTGAAAGCTGGAAGCATTGACTTTGTCATAGCTCAGCAGCCTACCGTGCAGGGATACAACAGCATAGAATGTCTGTGCAACCACCTGATTCTGCGCAAGAAGGTGAAGGACTGCAACTACATGCCCATCAACCTGATTACGACGGAAACATCGATTTCTATTTCGATGCACATGTCAACGAATAACCTGATTACATCACTATTAATATGAAAACAACTTATTTGAGAATCACCCCGGCTGATAACGTGGCGGTGGCTATTTCTCCCCTTCATACAGGAGAAACCATCGAGCAGACGGACGGGTGATTACCCTGCGCACGGATGTGCCTGCCGGCCACAAGGTGACGCTGAAGAATTTCCAGGCCGGAGAGAATATCATTAAATACGGCTACCCTATCGGTCATGTTACTACCGATGTGCCCGAAGGTACATGGGTGAGCGAGAAAGAAATTAAGACTAATCTGGCAGGACTGCTGGATTATACTTACCAGCCTGTGGAGGTGCACACGGACATTCCGGTGGAACACCGCACGTTCAAGGGATATCGCCGTCGGAACGGAGACGTCGGCGTGCGTAACGAAATCTGGATTATCCCGACCGTGGGCTGTGTGAACGGTATCGTGAACCAGTTGGCCGAGGGCCTTCGCCGCGAGACGGACGGAGGAAAGGGAGTGGATGCCATTGTGGCTTTCCCGCATAACTACGGCTGTTCGCAGTTGGGCGAAGACCATGAGAATACGAAGAAGATTCTGCGCGACATGGTGCTTCATCCCAATGCCGGAGCCGTGCTGGTAGTAGGATTAGGATGTGAGAATAACCAGCCCGATGTGTTCCGTGAATTTGTCGGTACGTATGACGAAGACCGTATCCGCTTCATGGTAGCACAGAAGGTAGACGATGAATACGAAGAAGGTATGCGCATCTTGCGTGAACTGTATGCCAAGTGCTGTCAGGACGAGCGTACCGATGTGCCCCTCTCTGAGTTGCGTGTGGGACTGAAATGTGGTGGCTCCGACGGCTTCTCGGGCATTACGGCCAATCCGCTGCTGGGCATGTTCTCCGACTACCTGATTGCGCAGGGAGGAACTTCGGTACTGACTGAGGTTCCCGAAATGTTCGGGGCAGAAACCATCCTGATGAACCGTTGCCGTACTACGGAACTGTTCAACCAGACGGTGAGTCTGATTAATGATTTCAAGGAATACTTTCTTTCACATGGAGAGCCCGTGGGCGAGAATCCTTCGCCGGGTAATAAGGCCGGAGGTATCTCTACACTGGAAGAAAAAGCACTGGGTTGCACACAGAAATGCGGAAAGAGTTACGTATCGGGTGTGATGGCTTACGGAGAACGCTTGCAGACAAAAGGCTTGAACCTGCTCTCGCTCCGGGCAATGACCTTGTAGCTGCTACGGCCCTCGCCTCTTCCGGCTGCCACATCGTGTTGTTCACTACAGGACGCGGTACGCCATTCGGTACCTTCGTACCTACCATGAAGATTTCTACCAACTCCAACCTGGCGGCGCACAAGCGGATGGATTGACTTCAATGCCGGTGTCATCGTAGAAAATGAGCCGATGGAAACCACTTGCCGTCGTTTCATCGATTATGTGATTCAGGTGGCCAGCGGAGAACCCGTGAACAACGAAAAGAAAAACTACCGCGAAATCGCAATTTTCAAGAATGGTGTAACCCTTTGATAAACAATTGTTTATTATTTTTCTTAAAACCCATAAAAAAACGCAAGTACGTTTGTCCATGAACGTACTTGCGTTTTATTTAAAACGTCAAAGCGTTTTGATTAAAATGTACTTGCGTTTAAATGTAAACGCCTTTGCGTTTTCTTTCAAATGCAAAGGCGTCTTTTTATCCCTCAATTTCACTCAGTTCCAGCCAGCGCATGGTCTTCTCGTCCAGCTCGTCATTGAGCAGAGGCAGACGCTTGGATTTCTCGGTCAGTTCGTCCACGCTGAGTGTACCGCTGCACAAGGCTTCTTCTATCTGTTTCTTTTCTTCTTCCAGTGCGGCAATCTCTTTTTCCAGCTGTTCGAATTCCTTCCGTTCCTTGAAGGTCATGCGGCGCTTGTCGTTCAGGCGGACACGCTGCGTTTTTTCTTCCTTGGGCTTGGCTGCTTCCTTTTCATGTTCAGCCTTGGCCAACTTCCAGTCACGGTAGTCGGAGTAGTTGCCAGGGAAATCGCGGATGTCGCCCTGTCCTTTGAATACCAGCAGATGGTCTACCACTTGTCCATGAAGTAGCGGTCGTGGCTCACCACGATGACGCATCCCTTGAAGTTCTGCAGGTATTCTTCCAGCACTTGCAGAGTCACGATGTCCAGGTCGTTGGTCGGCTCGTCTAGCACCAGGAAGTTTGGGTTCCGCATCAGTACCGTACAGAGGTACAACCGGCGGCGTTCTCCCCGCTCAACTTGTACACATAGCTGTGTTGTGTTTCGGGCGTAAAGAGGAAATGCTGCAGAAATTGTGAAGCCGTCAGTCGTTTGCCGTTGCCCAGCTCAATTACCTCGGCGATGTCCGTAATCACGTCAATCACCTTCATCTGCTCGTTAAACTGAAGCCCCTCTTGCGAGTAGTAGCCGAAGCTACTGTCTCACCGATGTCCAGCGTACCGCTGTCGGGTTTCTCCAGTCCCATCAGAATTTTGATGAAGGTGGATTTACCCGTACCGTTGTTGCCCACGATACCCATTTTCTCGTAGCGGGCAAAGATGTAGGAGAAATCATCCAGAATCTTCAGGTCGCCGAAACGCTTGCACAAGTGGTCGGCCTCGAAAATCTTGGAACCGATGTACGAAGCCTTGACATCCAGTTTCACGTTCGCATCGTACGTGCGCTGCTTGGCCACCTTCTCCAGTTCATAGAAGGCTTCTTCGCGGTAACGGGCCTTGTGTCCGCGTGCCTGTGGCATACGGCGCATCCATTCCAGTTCCGTGCGATACAGGTTGTTGGCACGGGCAATCTCCGCATTGGTCGCTTCGATGCGTTCCTGCCGTTTCTCCAAGTAGTAGCTGTAATTTCCTTTGTAGGAGTACAACTGGCGGTTGTCTATTTCAATGATTTCCGAGCACACACGGTCCAGAAAATAGCGGTCGTGCGTCACCATGAGCAAGCTCAGGCTGCCACGGTTCAGGTATCTTCCACCATTCCGTCATGTCCAGGTCGAGGTGGTTGGTCGGCTCGTCCAGAATCAGCAAATCCGGTTCGGTAATCAGGATGTTGGCCAGTGCTACGCGCTTCAACTGTCCGCCGGACAGATGTCCGATTTTCTGGGAGAAATCGCGGATTTTCAGTTGCGAAAGAATCTGCTTGGCACGCCGTTCATAATCCCACGCCTTTTCGTGTTCCATTCGCACCAGCAGTTCGTCCATGCCGGGGTTGCCGGGTGTTTCCATGCACCGTTCATATTCCTTAATCAGCTCTACGGTAGAGTTTCCGTGATAAAAGCAGGCCTCCAGCACCGTCAGTTCTTCGGGATATTTCGGGCTTTGTTCCAGATAACCCACGCGTAAATCGCGGCGAAGGTGATTTTTCCTTCGTCGTAACCTTCCTTACCGGCCAGGATATTCAGCAAGGTGGTTTTTCCCGAACCGTTCTTGGCTATCAGTCCGATGCGCTGTCCTTCTGCAATACCGAAAGATATGCCGTTAAAAAGGACCAAGTCGCCGAACGACTTGGTCAGGTTTTCTACTTGTAAATATGGAGTCATAATCTAATTCGTAGCTTCTAAAAATAGGATGCGGACAGGATTAGTCCATCACCGCTTCCACTTCGTTCTTTATCCGTTCGAATTCCGCTTTCAGGTCGCACGGCTGTCCGCTCTTCGCCTTGTCCCATATCAGGGAAATTGGGTTGACCATTACTTTTGAATCGCGAAAACGCAGTGCCGGAGATTCTTTCTGTCCGTCGATGACCGTTACCCATTCCATGCCGTCCATCTCGTTGACCAGTATCACGCCGAATGCCGTACCGAAGCTTTCCCACGCCTGACGCTGTTTGGGGTTGAAACGTCCGCTATCGATTACTTTCTGCAAGTTTTCCAAGTCGGCCGCCGTTCCGGTAAGTCCTTGGTCAGTTGTTTTTCACTGTGGAAACGGCCCAGTCATAATTCTCGTTTATCTGATTAATTTCCAGAATACGGACCGGAATCACTTCTTTCACCGGCTTGTCGGATACATTGCGCACCTTCAGGGAAACTACGATAGCCTCGCCAGCCTTGGGGCTCTCGCCCTTGGCCACGGTGAACGAGCACTCTACGGAAATCTCTCCCCGACCGGTTACCCAGATATGGGTGGTGTACCACACACCATTCTCCTGAAAGCTTTCGGAAGAATAGGCGCAGTCCCATAAACCGACTTTCACCTTCTTGGCCCCGCGTACCTGATGCAGCTCGTCTTCCAGACATTCGTTGGCATAGGCTGACGAATTACCCCGATAGGCAGAAATACGGAAGTTTCCGGTCCATTTGTCAGGGTTGTAAAACAGAAAGCAGTCTTCCGAATCTTCAAACTCGCACCAGTTGTCGGGATATTCCCAGTGAAAACCAGGAACCCGGAGAAATGTACTTTTTCATAACGTTTTTTGTTTTAGTATTAGAGATAAAGGTTTATTTCAGCGGAAGAATCTCAATCCAATAATCGTCCGGGTCATTGATGAAATACAGTCCCATCTGTTCATTCTCGAAGCATACACAGCCCATTTCCTTGTGGAACTTGCGTACTTCATCGTAGTCGCCTGCCACGCGGAGACAAAGATGGCTTTCGTTTTCTCCCAGTTCGTAGGCTTCCGTATGGTCGCGCAGCCAGGTCAGTTCCAGTGAGAAACCCGTGCATCCGTCGGTAAGGTACACCAGGATGAAAGAGCCGTCGGCCGCTTCCTTGCGGTGAGACTCATGCAGTCCGAGCGCCTTTTCGTAGAATTGGATACTTTTTTCAAGATTAGTTACGTTGATATTGAAGTGGTCAAATCTTCCTTTTATTTCCATTGTTTTTTTATTTTAAGTTGATATAGTGGTCTAAGTTCAATGTCTCGCCGCGACGGACAGGAGTAAGAACTTGAGTTCCTTCCGATGCGGCCAAAGGTGCAAAAGCCGAAGCCTTCTCAAAAGCTTCGTCAAAGTGCATCGGCACAAATATAGTCGTTTTTATCCGTTTCACAAATTGTAAAGGCCCTCGCATGTATTCCTTTCCTAAACGAGGTCGACCGGAAACAGTACGACATCCATTTTCGCCTTGCAGACGGCAATGTCTTCCAGTTCGCAAAGGAAAAAAGCTTCGTCACGTTTCCATTCTTCCTCCGGACTTTCATCCATCCAGTGCCAGTTGTTCAGGTCGCCGGCATGGAATACGGTAGCTCCTTCCGGAGTTTGGACTAAAAAAGAGATGCCTACGTCCGTCGAGCCAAAAGCCCGCACGGTGAGATGTTCGTCACGATAGGTGTCTCCTTTCGCCAGTGTATGGAAGTTCCCGTTTTCTTTGTCTCGGGCAGAAAGAGGAATGTCGGTTGAAAGCAAATAGACGATGTCAGGCCGAAGCGCTTTCCAGGAGAGTATCTGCCGGTTAAAGTGGTCGGCATGTGCATGGCTGGAAAACACATACAACTGTCCTTCACGTGAAAGAAGCTGTTCGTGCACGATGCCTTTGTCGGCCGACACGGAGTCTTCGAAATAGTCGAAAATAAGTGTGTAACCTTCCCCCAGCAGGGCGAAGCGCTATGATAAAGATAAATCAGTTTCATGAGATTGAGGTCTTATTTGGCCGCGATGGGCTGCACATACGCGCGGGTAGCCTTGTCTATCTCCAGGAACATGTAGTTCACCTTGCCTGAATGAATCAGGTCTTTGTGTTCATTATAAATGCGGGTGGCATATTCCTTGGATTTCTCGAACATGAATTTTGACACGCTTTCCTGTGATTTTCCCGCCATTGTGGAGTCGAGTTTCTCTTCCGGGAAGAAGTCATCCAGGTTTACGTCGCCAATCATGGACGTTTCCAGGAAATGAATCTCCTGGTGCAAACGGTCGGTGTAATAACCCACAAACATGTGGCCCGGCACGCGTACCAGAATCGGATTGATGTTGATGGCTTTCAGCAACGAAGCAAACAGTACGCTTCCATCCACACAGTTAATCTGTGCTGACTGCAGGGCATCGTCGAAGGTACGTACACGCTGGGTAAAGACCACGTTGGACGACAGGCTGCTGTTGCTGATGGAGCTGTATTTGAACCCTCTTTTCTGCAAGACATACCACAAGGCATACACCTGCTTGTCTACGACTTTCGGGTCCTTGCTCTGGTATCCCCAGAAACGGTTGACAATGCGTGAATCCAGTGCCTCGCGCAGCACCTGGCTGATGTTGGGATTGTCTTCGTTGACGTAGGCCGCAAAGAAATCGCCTGTGTCGTGAAATTTCATTTTGCTGTCGATGTAGCCTAACAGGCATTCGTTGATGCTGCGTACGGAATACGTGTGCACTGCCGAATATGTCCGGTTGTTATTCACCTTTGCCTGTATGGACACGGTAACAGGCATGGCCTGAGTATTTTCCAGCAGGGCCTGATAATTCCATATCACATCCGGGAAAACCAGGTATTCCTTTCCTGATTCCGGCAGAATGAATTCAGAAACCGAATGAGCAAAGAAAGGAGTTTCTGCTAATTCTATGTGAAGTTTGCTGTTGGCATGCGGACTGCGTATCTTAATGCCGATACACGATTTGGGATTTCCCAGATAGGTACTGTCAGCCGGTACAATCAGTTGGGCATCGGTCGTAGCCGTAGACAGGATGGTGACAGGAAAGATATTTCCTCCTAATTCGTCGGTAATTTCCAGTCCGGACGAGAAAGGTTCGTATCTGTAAATATATAAAACTGAAGCCGTTACTGTCAGAATGGCCAGTATGAAAGTGGCCAGCTTCCATTTATTCTCTCCCCAAATTGTACGCATGTTCAGTTGCATTGTCACAAAATTTCCTGTTAAACAAATTGGGAGCAGACCACAAAGGCATTTCCCTTACGGCCTGCTTCCTTTACGGTTATCTTACCGCAATACTTTCAATTTCTACCAGCACTCCTTTCGGCAAAGCTTTTACTGCTACCGCAGAACGGGCAGGATAATCGCCTTCGAAATACTTGGCATATACGGCATTCATTTCACCGAACAGCGCCATATCTGCCAGGAACACAGTGTTTTTACCACGTTGGCAGTTGTCAGTCCGGCTTCAGCAAGTACATTCTTGATATTTTCGAATACCTGAGTAGTCTGTTCAGTGATTCCACCTTCTACCACTTCGCCTGTAGCCGGATTTACCGGAATCTGGCCTGACAAGAATACCATGCCGTTTACTTCTACTGCCTGGCTGTAAGGACCGATGGCAGCAGGAGCCTTTTCTGTAAAAATTACTTTTTTCATAAGCGTTAATGTGTCAATTAAATTGTATTTTCAACGCTAAATTAGCACAATTCTTTTAATCCGTGGACAGAAACTGTAAAAAAAGTCCGCATTTATTCGTGTTTATAACAAAAAACACTTACTTTTGTACTCGCAATAATGCAAAAAGGTATTTGGAAACGTCTTCGTATCCAATCCGAATTCAATAAAAAACAATCAAAAATCATTGATAATTCAAATGTGTGAAAGAGGAAAGAGACCTCTGAACGGTTTGTCATGCTTCACACACCCAATATTAATAATTCATTTAACCTATTTATGTACAATATCATTCAATTAAACGACAAAAATTTGTCTGAATTGCAGCAGATTGCCAAAGAGTTGGGTCTGAAAAAGGTCGATTCACTGAAAAAAGAAGAGCTGGTGTATCGTATCCTGGATGAGCAGGCAATTGTCGGTGCGACAAAAAAGTGGCCGCACAGCAAAACAACGAAGAACGCAAAGAAGGACAGCCACGTAAACGCTCGCGTATCAGTATAAAGAAAGAAGGGGACAAAGTATACACGGCAACCAAAGACAAGGCACAGAAGCTGGAGGCCAATACTCCTGCCCTTCCTGCACCGACTCCTTTGTTCAAGGAAATTCCTGCATTGCCGGAGCAAACGGAAACTGTTGCACCGGTTGCAGAAAAAACAGCTCAGCCGGAAGTTGCTGCTGCTCCTGCCACTGAAGAAAAGCCTAAAGCCAAGCGTGGACGTAAGCCGGGTTCGAAAAATAAATCTACTCTGGCAAAAGAAGCACAGGAAGCCGCTGAAAATAAACCCGCTGAGGTTGCTGCTAAACCGGCTCCGCTTCCCATCGATGATGACGACATGGAACTTCCACCGCTCGACTTGAATAATAACGATTTCATTCCTATCGAAGATCTTCCGTCAGAGAAATTTGAAATACCTTCTGAATTGCTGGGTAAATTTGAGGCTACCAAAATGGAGACGCCTGTAATGCCGGCTAAAGAACCGAAACAGAAAAATCAGCAACGTCAGGCTCGTCAGAATAATCGCAATAACCG
>ENA-OQHP01000657-OQHP01000657.1-human-gut-metagenome-genome-assembly--contig:-NODE-657-length-11060-cov-1.736943_pt1 | contig 11060 bp, 12 predicted proteins | sample MGYA00242563_ERZ504717 | MGnify/ENA primary metagenome ERZ504717 (study PRJEB26092, sample SAMD00036212) | human gut metagenome | host: Homo sapiens | study: EMG produced TPA metagenomics assembly of...
AGTTATTTCTGATTCAGCGATTACACAGGAGCTGACAGAAGGAGAAATTCTTCCTCAACCGGTAGTAGACAGCCTGGCTCAGGTACTTGGAGTAGACATGATTCTTTCCGTAGACAGAATCCAATTGCTGACTGGTAAGAAAGAGATTTATTATCCGGGCTTGATGGTTCCTTTTGCTGCTTTTGATTTGAAAATGCGTCCTGTGCTGCGTGCATATATTCCTTCTCGGGTAATGCCAGTCGTGACTATCAGCAAGGTGGATAGCCTGTTGTGGGATTTGAATCCTACACTGTCTGATCATGACGTGGTGAACGAAGCCTCTCAGCACACAGGTTTTACACTCGTAAATCAACTGGTGCCTCATTGGAAGAGTGTGGAGCGCATTTATTTTGATGGAGGAAATCCAGATATGCGTGATGCGGCTGTTTCGTTGCGTGAAGGGGACTGGCAGGAAGCCGGTCGCTTGTGGAAGAACTTATACGACTCATTGAAGAAGGGAAAGTTAAAATCGCGTGCCGCATTTAATATGGCTTTGGCTTGTGAGGTACAGGGAATGATGAGCGAAGCTGTTGACTGGATTGAGAGGGCAAAAAGCTGTGCTACTAAAGGTTCGGAAGAAGAACGTGCTGCTCTCTTTTATTCTACAATTTTACAGGAGCGGACTAAGGATTTTCAGTTGCTGAACCTCCAAATGGCGCGTTTTGGCAACAAATTCAATTAATAATATCTTGTCCGATTCATTTTTTGTACATTTGAGTACATAAAAAGAATATAGCCTATGAAAATGAGTGAACAATCACGTGCTTCAATAGTCTCGGCTCTGAAAACAGCCCTTTGCCGGTATACATCAGAAGGAGATGAAACGGTCGTTACAGATATTCATTTGCAACCCAACTCAGAAAGTGGTGAGCTGATTATTTTTGACGATGACGATCAGGAATTGTCGCGTACGATTATCAATGAGTGGGTAGAGTATGAGAGTGATGATTTCTATACTGTAGTAGAACCGATTCTTCGTGCAGAGGTTGAGGCGCTGAAAGAGAGCGGAAAACTGGAGAAGCTTTGTCTGATGAAGCCTTACTCTTTTGTGCTGGTAGATGAAGACAAAGAAACGGTAGCCGAACTGCTTCTTGTGGACGAAGATGAGACCTTGTTGCTGAATGATGAGCTGCTAAAAGGGTTGGATGAAGAATTGGATGCCTTTTTGAAGGATTTGTTGGAACGTTAAATTCCGCTAGAATGGGAGAGCGAATCACATTCCGCCGCAATGAGGGGTTGCGAAGTATACACTCATTGGAGAGGGAATCCGACCGTGAATGGCAAATTTTTTAACCGTCAGCACCGTTGGAAACCGGGGATGGGAAGTGTCCTGAAATGGCGGTTCTCTCCTAATCCCCAGCGGAAGGAAAAGCTTACAATCAAATGGAATCCTAAGGTACATTATCTCACCTCTTTGGAGAAGGTGGTGGGTAATTCATTGATATGGCTCGGGCATAACTCTTTTTTTCTTCAACTGGCTGGAAAGCGTTTGATGATTGATCCTGTATATGGAAGTATTCCGTTTGTCAAACGCCGAAGTCAATTTCCTGCCGATCCATCTATCTTTCGTCAGATAGACTATCTGCTTATTAGTCACGATCATTTTGATCATCTGGATAAACCAAGTGTGGCACGTCTGGTGGCAGATAACCCTCAGCTTAAGCTCTTTTGTGGTTTGAATACGGGAACTTTGATAAAAAGCTGGTTCCCCAATCTGGAAGTGATAGAAGCTGCATGGTATGAACAATATGTCGACGGTGATTTCCGCTTGACTTTTTTACCTGCACAGCACTGGAGCAAGCGTGGTGTGAGCGATGGAGGAGAGCGCTTGTGGGGTTCCTTTATGATTCAGGGAGATGGTATTACCATTTACAATAGTGGAGATACCGGATATGCCCGGCATTTTGAAGAAATAGCCGGATTTTCTCTCACATAGATTATTGCATGGTAGGAATCGGAGCTTACAAACCGCGCTGGTTTATGAAGCCGAATCATATATCTCCATACGATGCATTAACAGCTTCGGCCGATTTGCATGCAAAGGTTACAATTCCGATGCATTATGGCACTTTGACCTATCCGATGAACCTTGTTCGATCCTCCTCATGTGTTTGCGGCAGAAGCCAAGAAGCGCGGTATGCCGGTCATTATTCCTGAGTTAGGAGAAATTATCAAGTTGCAGCCGATTCGATAGAGATTATATCATCAAGAAAATAAAAAAGTCCGGAAATCTCATCTTCTGCATGTTGTCAGAAAATAGATTTCCGGACTTTCTATTGTCAATTGTTTTGTTTTCGAATCATAATAAATCCGCCGGTCATCGGCAGCGGGTTACTTCGTGTGAGCGTTTTCACTCAACATGACGTACCCCCAGATCATAGGATCTGCATTTGCAATCTTCTTGAAAATCTTTGTTACCTTTTTCATAACTGTTATCCTTTCATTTGCTTTTTGTTAGTACCTATTGTATCTTAATCTCTAGTTTAGTTATTGTTTCTCGAGGTGCTCTTCGCAGAGGACCTTTCAAATCTTTGTTACCTATTGTTGTTATCCTTAATCTTTTTATCCTTCTTCCAGAACCCTTTCAGGTTCCTTCGTTCGTTTTATTACACTGCAAAGGTAATGCCTTTTTTTGAAAAACATGTTTTAAAGCATATAATTTTATTTTTTCCTCTTTTTATTGACATAAATCAATGTATGAGGATAAGCTAACAATAGGCCTTGTCCCCTTGTCAGTAGTATCTGACAATTTGTCTTCTCTGGTATAAAATAAGGGCTGCCACAGTGTCATGTGACAGCCTTATAAATAAATATTCCTCGGCTAAAAACTTAACGCTTCAATGCCGCAATGCTTTCTTTCAATGCCGCAATTTTTGTTTCGGCATCAGCTTGTTTCTTGCGTTCCATTTCAATGACATTGGCCGGAGCCTTGCTGACAAACTTTTCGTTGCTCAGCTTTTCATTACGCTTTGCAGGAATCCTTCCTGATATTTCAGGTCAGCTTCCAGTTTCTTCAGCTCTTCTTCTACGTTAATCAGGTTACCCAATGGTACGGCATATTCTGTAGTACCTACCATGAAGGCTGCAGCTCCTTCCGACTTGATTTCTACCTGCTTGATTTCTGACAAGTTGCAGAGTTTGGCAATTACAGAACCAAAGCCCGCTACCGGATTTTCTCCAGTTACTTCAAGTGCCAACGCTTCTTTCTGTGCGATGTTCTTCTGTAGACGGATGGTACGGATACCACTGATTACTTCTTTCACTGCTTCAAACTGTGCAATCAGTGTTTCGTTGTAAGGCATGTCTTTTACGAGCGTCTGTGTCATGATGCTTTCGCCCGGCTGACGGTCGTAAATGTGCTGCCACAACTCTTCTGTGATGAACGGCATGAACGGATGGAGCAGTTTCAGCAAGGTTTCAAAGAATGCTAATGTCTTTTCGTAGGTTACCTTGTCGATAGGCTGTCCGTATGCAGGTTTCACCATTTCCAGGTACCAGCTTGAGAATTCATCCCAGAACAACTTATATACAGCCATCAATGCTTCGCTCAGACGGTATTTTCCGAAGAGGTCGTTTACTTCTTCTGCGGTCTTAGCCAGCATAGAGTCAAACCATTCAGTGGCCAGTTTGGCATATTCCGGCTGTTCGATGTCAGCTACCTGCCAGCCTTTTACCAGACGGAAGGCATTCCATATCTTGTTGTTGAAGTTACGTCCTTGTTCGCAAAGTGCTTCATCGAAGAGAATATCGTTTCCGGCAGGAGCAGCCAGCATCATACCCATACGCACTCCGTCGGCACCGAACTGTTCAATCAGTTCCAGCGGGTCGGGTGAGTTACCGAGTGATTTTGACATCTTACGGCCAATCTTGTCGCGTACGATACCGGTGAAGTATACGTTGCGGAACGGCATGTCGCCCATGTATTCGTAGCCGGCCATAATCATACGTGCTACCCAGAAGAAAATGATGTCCGGTCCGGTTACCAGGTCGCAGTCGGGTAGTAGTACTTGATTTCTTCGTTGCCCGGGTTATTGATACCGTCGAACAATGAAATCGGCCACAACCATGAAGAGAACCAGGTGTCGAGGCAGTCATCCTCCTGACGCAAGTCTTCCATCTTCAGGTTTGCATCTCCGGTTTTTTCCTTAGCCAGTTCCAATGCCTGTTCCGAAGTTTCAGCTACTACGAAACCACCTTTCGGCAAGTAGTAAGCCGGAATACGGTGTCCCCACCACAGCTGACGGCTGATACACCAGTCTTTGATGTTTTCCAGCCAGTTGCGGTATGTATTCTTATATTTGGCAGGGTAGAACTTCAATTCGTCGTTCATTACCGGCGGCAGTGCCATATCAGCAAAATGCTGCATCTTGAGGAACCACTGCATAGACAGTTTCGGTTCGATGGCTACGTTGGTACGTTCAGAGAAACCTACCTTATTCGTATAAGCTTCTACCTTTTCCAGCAATCCTGCTGCATCCAGGTCTTTTTCAATCTGCGCACGTACGTCGAAGCGATCCATACCTACATATAGTCCTGCAGCTTCACTCAGTGTACCGTTGTCATTGAAAATATCAATAGAAGGAAGGTTGTATTTTTCTCCCAGCATGTAGTCGTTCACGTCGTGTGCCGGAGTAACTTTCAAACAACCTGTACCGAATTCAATGTCTACATAGCTGTCTTCAATAACCGGAATCACACGTCCTACCAGCGGAACGATAACTTTCTTACCTTTCAGCCACTGGTTCTTCGGGTCTGCCGGGTTGATGCACATAGCTGTATCACCATGATGGTTTCCGGACGAGTTGTAGCTACTACGGCATAACGGCGACCCTGTGCGTCGCGGTGTACGATTTCACCTTCAGCTCCTGTTTCACCGCTCATGTCGTCATCAGCTACGTAATAACGCAGGTAATACAGTTTGCTATGCTCTTCTTTGTAGATTACTTCTTCGTCAGACAGGGCAGTCAGTGCTTTCGGGTCCCAGTTTACCATACGTACGCCACGGTAAATCAGCCCTTGTTATAAAGGTCCACGAATACCTTGATTACGCTCTTGCTACGGGTTTCGTCCATGGTGAAAGCCGTACGGTCCCAGTCGCATGATGCGCCCAGTTTGCGGAGCTGCTTCAGAATGATGCCTCCGTGTTCTTCTGTCCACGCCCATGCATGTTTCAAGAACTCTTCACGCGTAAGGTCTGTTTTCTTGATGCCTTGTTGAGCCAGACGGTTTACCACCTTTGCTTCAGTAGCGATGGATGCATGGTCTGTACCCGGTACCCAGCACGCATTCTTTCCCATCATGCGGGCACGTCTTACAAGAATATCCTGGATGGTATTGTTCAGCATGTGTCCCATGTGGAGCACTCCCGTCACGTTAGGGGGAGGAATGACGACGGTGTAAGGTTCACGTCCGTCGGGTTTAGAACTGAAAGTTTGTGGTCCAGCCAATACTGGTACCATTTTCCCTCCACGTCAGCGGGATTGTACTTACTTGCTAATTCCATGGTTATAATATCTTTATTATTTATGTTTATCGTATATCGGCTGCAAAAATAATAAAACTACTTGGATTTTAGGGGCTTTGCCCGAAAACTTCATTTGTTCTGGCCCCGATAGTGTAAGTACAGGCATTTTTTCTTTACCTTTGCGTCAATAAATTATCAAATTAAGCGCGTATGAAAAAGATAGCTTTACCTACAAGAAACGGTCTGATAGACGACCATTTCGGTCATTGTGAGTTTTACACCATTTTTACGGTGGATGAAGAAAACAGCATTTCACGCACACAAGTACTCCCTTCTCCGCAAGGATGTGGATGCAAGTCGGACATCGCTTCCAAATTGCAGGCTGACGGGGTGACCGTGATGTTGGCCGGCAATATGGGGGCTGGTGCACTGGCCAAACTTTCAGCTTGTGGCATAGAAGTAATCAGAGGATGCCATGGTTCAGTGATGGAAGTAGCTGAGGCCTATCTGGCTGGAAAGATACAGGATTCCGGTGTAGGATGTGACCATCATCATGAGGGTGGAGAACATCAGTGTCCGAATCATTGATTTATAATCTCCTTTGTATGTAGAGAGAAATGAAGCACGGAATTTTATGTTTTCCTTACGCAAACCGTACGTTTCTCGTGGCGGAGCTATAAGTTTCCCGTCCGGAAACATAAGGTTTGCGCAGGGAAACATAGAAGTGTATAGTGACTTTAAAAACATTTTATGGGCGTATAAAAGATGAAAATACTGTGTTGAAGAAAGCGGGTAACGTGCATTCTTTCTTGTAAAATCTTTATATTTGCAAGAGATTATCAACTGCTTCTTTATGAATAAAATAATGAAAATATGTCTTGCAATCTGTCTGTGGGGAATGATTTTGCAAGGCAGTGCACAAACGCAGATTGCATTTATTTCAGATGCACATATTCAGGATGTGGACGGCCATGCCGAACGGGTGCGTTCTATGGAGGCACAGGTACAGTCCACCCGCTTGTTCAATGAAAATTATTACGCGCTTTTAGCGGCTCTTGACGATGTAGCCAGCAGAGATATACGCTGGGTAGTGTTGCCGGGCGATTTGACGGATGACGGACAATTTTTCAATCAGCAAAAATAAAGGAACTGCTGAATTCGTATGCCACAGGGAAGGGAATGCGTTTTTTGTGACTACGGGTAATCACGACCCAGCTCTTCCGTTAGGACATGCGAAAAGAATGCACACTTTTAGCTGCCGATGGAAGCCGTGTGACACGTGAGGATTCGTGTGCCGGTTATGTGTCGCAGATGGAATGCTATGCCGATTTCGGTTTTTTCCTCGGAAGGACGACCGCTATTGGGAAAGTCCTTTTACTTCTTATACGTATGACAAGTATGCTTACGAAGATGCTTGCCGTGAAAGTGTATTGGGTAAGCGGACCTACACATTGTGCGATTCGCTGACGGCTACGGATGCCAGTTACCTGGTAGAACCGGTAGACGGACTCTGGCTGCTGGCTATTGACGGGGGAGTTTATCTTCCAAAAGAAATGAAGGATGGAAAGTGGACCTATCAAGGTTCCAGTGCCGGATATAATCTTGTACTGAAACACAAACCCTTCTTGTTGCCTTGGGTGCGGAAGGTAGTAGAAGAAGCACGGAAACGCATAAGACGTTGGTAGCATTTTCACATTATCCGTTGGTCGATTTCAATGACGGAGTGTCGGAGTCTGTACATCGGATGTGGGGGGACCGTCGCTTCGATTTGCACCGTGTGCCGGAGGCCGAAGTGAGTGAGGCTTTTCTGCAAGCCGGACTTCGTTTGCATTTTGCCGGACACATGCACGTGAATGATTACTGGTATCTGGGAGGGAAAAGACGGAAAACACCTATATAATATACAGGTTCCTTCAATTGCAACCTATGTGCCGGCCTATAAGATTCTGACCATTGAAAGCGATGAGGCATTTCGGGTGGAAACGGTGACGCTGGACACGGTGCCAGGATTCGATAGCTTGTTTCCTTTGTATCGGGCGGAATACCAGTCGGATAGTTTGAGAGGACATTCACCTGTATGGAATAAGGAAATTCTTTCCGCCCGAACGTATGGAGAATTCTGTGATTATCAGTTTCGTGATTTAGTTCGCTTGCGATTCATACCGCGCGACCTTCCGGAATCCTGGCGGGCCTGCCTGGAATTTCACCGGTGCCGGATGCTGGAAGCCGTGTCGGGAGAAGATAAGTCGGATGATGCTGACTGGACTGACTGGTGTATGAAAGATTTGGTTCTGGATTTATATCGTCTGCGTTATGCAGAACGCCTGGCGTTGAAAGATATTCCGGAAACTCGTTTGGCGGCTTATCGTTATCTGTTTGAGCGTGTGCGTATTTCTCCACTTCGTTCGGGTGAAGTGGAGATTGTGAACGGGCTGGGTACGCTTTTTCTTGCTTTTCTGAATGGAGAACCTTGTCAGAATTTTGTGATTGACCTGGAAAAAGATACAATCACAGGCGATTAACTTCCTGAAGTGTACTATTTCCCTCTTAGTTTGCATTATTTTCCTCTTTAGGCTGGGTGTTTCTCCTTATTTTTGCCTAAAATGAGAATTAAATGTTTGCTTAAACTTTTGTTGAAACTATATTACTTATGTGGAACACAAAATCAATATGCTTGTTTCTACTGGGGTTCATTGGAGTAGGAACGGTGGAAGGACAAACTTCCGTAGATTCTTATGAGTATTCTTCTTATGTCGACCCTCGTATCGGTTCCGAGGGACTGGGACGTGTGTTTATCGGGCCGTCGTGTCCGTATGGCATGGTAAAGCCTTCACCCGACTGTACGCCTTCACCCAATAGCGGATGGTTGCCTATGCCGGAACGGGTGGATGGATTTGCTCAGGTACATGTCAGTGGTACGGGGGGAGGTCCCAAGTATGGTAATGTGCTGGTCACTCCATTTGGAGATGGAATGGACCGGGTCAACCATTATGATTACCGTGAGTATGAAACCATTCGTTTGGGATATTATGACACGCAGTTTAAGCAGAACGGCATTCGTACGGAAATTACTACTGCCAATCGTGCTTCCTTCTATCGTTTTACTTACCCGGAAGATTCTTTGAAATCGCTGGCAGTGGATGCGGGTTTCTTCTTGGGAGAAAATCCGGTGCCGGATGCACGCGAGGCGCAGCAGTTTGTCGGTTCTGAAATTCAGGTACTTTCCGACCATGAAGTAGCAGGTTATACACGTATTCGTGGCGGATGGAACAACGGAAAAGCCTATACGGTATATTTCTATGCGGAGACAGACCGTCCGTTCGTGCAGTCTCTTACTTGGAAAGGTAACCGTATTACGAAGGCACAGTCGCAGTATGACTCTGCAGAAAAGACAGGGGCCTTGTTGCGTTTTGCGAAGAACGATAAAGTGGTGCAGTTGAAAGTGGGCATTTCTTTTTTGAGCATGCAGAAGGCAAAATTCAATGCACATTCCGAAATTCCTCACTGGTCATTTGAAAAGGTACATCAGGATTTGTTAGGACAGTGGGAGCAATTGTTTCAAAAGATAGAAATCGATCCGTCTACTCCGCTTGCAAAGAAACGCATGTTCTATACCGGACTGTATCATACCATGCTGATGCCGGTAGACCGTACGGGCGAGAATCCGCTGTGGAGTGATCCGGAACCTTATTATGACGATTTTTATGCCATTTGGGATACGTATCGCAGTTCTTCTCCGTTGATAACTTTGATTGACCCGAAACGGGAAGCTGACATTGTGCGTTCGCTGGTAAACATTTACAAACGTGACGGTTATATGCCCGATGCACGTAGCGGTAACAGTAACGGCCGTACGCAGGGTGGTTCGAATGCGGAGATTGTGATTGCCGATGCCTTTGTGAAAGGATTAAAAGGAATTGATTATGAACTGGCATTGGAAGCCATGCTGAAGGATGCTACGGTACCTCCCGGTGGAAATGAAGAGCAGAAGGCCGGGGTGGACTGATTCCTTATCTGGAGTTAGGATACATACCTCATGGTATTGACCGTGCAGGTAACCGTACGGTAGAATATTCTTATTGTGATTATGCCATTGCGTTGGTAGCTAAAGGCTTGGGTAAAGAAGACCTGTATCAGCGTTATTTGAAGCAGTCGGAAAACTGGAAAAACTTGTGGCGTAGTGATTATGAGCATGAAGGGGCGAAAGGCTTTATCATGCCGCGCGACAAGGAAGGAAACTGGTTGGACTCTATTCCTTTCGGTCATTCTACTCGCATGCAGCCGAAGTTTAAATATACACCGGTCACCTTCGAAGGACCGTGGTACACTCCCTGGTGGGGCATGTTTTTCTATGAGGCCAGCTCTTGGGAATACTCGCTGAGCATTCCGCACGATGTGCCGGGCTGATAGAGAAATGTGGCGGGGCGGCCGATTTTGAGAAACGACTGGATATTTTCTTTGACAAAGGTTTCTTCAATGTCAATAACGAACCGTCTTTCCTGACACCTTGTCTGTATCACTGGCTGGGTAAACCCTGGCGCTCAAGCGACCGTATCCGTGAGATATTGCAAAGAACTACAACGACGGTCCGGTAGGTTTGCCGGGTAATGATGACTCAGGTGCCATGTCTTCCTGGCTGGCTTTCCACATGATAGGTTTGTATCCGAATGCCGGACAGGATTATTACCTGATTCATACACCGCTACTGGAGTCTACAACTTTCCATCTGGAAGGAGGAAAGGAATTTAAGGTAGTGGCCAAAGGACTTTCGGATAAAAACTGTTATATCCAGGGTGTGACATTGAATGGAAAAGACTATCCATATTCTGTTTTGCGTCACAAGGATATAATGGCCGGAGGTGAGCTGGTATTGAAAATGGGAAAGAAACCCGGAAACTGGGGAAAGGAACTGGGATTGGATAAATAAGATGCGTATGAAAAAAGATATTTACTTGGATTTTTAACGGCATGCCTGTGGTGCACGGGCATGCTGTCCGCACAGACTGCCGTATCGGATACATTGAAGTTTGTGTTCAAGTTGCATGGCCAGACCCGCCGTTATCAGGTAGTTTTCTGTCAGCAAGGAGAGAATATACAGATGAATTGGGGGATTGAACGCAACCTGCGCTGGCAGTCGGGCAGTTACACCATGACACCGGAGGCCTTGAAAAACGGAAAACAGTTGTGCTTCCTGCAACCGGAGGACGGAAATCACCTGACGCTCTCATCTTTGGAAACAGCGTATGTGTTACCTCAGAATGCATTGCAGCAGTTGAAAGAAAAGGGAAGTATGGAGTTTAACCGGACGATGTATGACCGGGTAGCCGATGAATCGGAAAAGAATACCGGACGTCCGTTATTACATGTAGTGGACCGTCATGAAGGGGGTGAGATGTGGATATGGGACAATCCGTCTCTGCCCGTGGTGTGGCGTATGAAAAACAACCCGCTGGAAATAAACTGGCAGGTGGAAGTGAAATAGGATTTGCTTTTTGTCGTACCTTTGCAGGGTAAAACAGAAAAATAGAAAATCATGCATACAAGAGAAGAAAAGATG
>ENA-OQHP01000658-OQHP01000658.1-human-gut-metagenome-genome-assembly--contig:-NODE-658-length-11049-cov-1.859092_pt1 | contig 11049 bp, 12 predicted proteins | sample MGYA00242563_ERZ504717 | MGnify/ENA primary metagenome ERZ504717 (study PRJEB26092, sample SAMD00036212) | human gut metagenome | host: Homo sapiens | study: EMG produced TPA metagenomics assembly of...
CAGAAGAAAGCGGTTATACACTGATGCCTCGCACAGACCTTTCAAGCGCAGAACACTATGTAGGTGGCGTACGTTCTACTCGTGAAGCACTGAAATGGATTTTTGCTGCGAAACCAGGTGAAGTTTCTCCGCTGTATGAATGTGGTGAAAACGACCATCTGATGGTAGTTGCTCTTGACAAGATTCATGAAGCCGGTTATCGCGACATCAACTCAGTAGCTGAAATGCTGAGAGCTGAAATCCGCCGCGATAAGAAAGCTGAAAAGATTATGGAAGAAATGAAGAAGTATAATTCCATTGCTCAGGTGAAGGGAATGAAGGATGCTGTAAGTGATTCTGTAAAACACGTTACATTCAGTGCTCCTGCTTACATTTCAGTTACACGCAGCAGCGAACCGGTTATCGGTGCTGTAGCTGCTAAGACAGCTGCCAACAAGGTAAGCGCACCTATCAAGGGTAATGGTGGAGTATACATGATTCAGGTATACGCAAAAGAAAAAGGAAGCGAGAAGTTTGATGCAAAACAAGAAGAAACTACATTGACTAACATGGCTGTACGTATTGCAGGTAACCAGTTAATCAATGACTTGTATCAGAAAGCAAAAGTTGTAGACCAGCGCTACCTCTTCTTCTAATGCTTAGTTGAATTAATAAGAATCCTAAATAAAACAGACCTTTTGAATGTGAAAGCATCAAAACGGTCTGTTTTTTATTTTAAAAAGCGAATGATTCTCTTTACACCCCCGCATCACTCAACACCACATACACCTGATAATGCGTGGTTGCCTGTACCGGAGTCAGTGACAAATACCCTTGAAGGATACGCCCATCTTGAGCAATCTTTAACGGATAGGCAGATAAACATCTGTGATGATTTTTCAAAGCTTCCCCCTCAGCCGCATAATGTTCCACCACATATTGCCCCGAAGAAGAAGGAGAGACATAACGATCAAAGAACAGGCGAGACACCACTCCCATATTCAAACGAAGATTGATTTCCACACACGGATGCACCACATACCCTCCTGCAACGCGACAAATCATCATATCTACTCCCAAATACCCTTCATATCATCCTCAACAGCTGTTGAAGTGCGGAAAGCAGACAGGTTCTTACTTCATGTAAATCTCCCGAGATACATACGCTGCCAACCGATTCTCAATTTCTGTATTCGATAACAAAAGATTAAGCTTGTAATTTCCATGGGCATCTGTTTCAAACAAAGAATAACCAGCAAAACGGACTCCATTCTGCTTCTCCACATAAAACTCCATCGCAAAATCAACCACTTTGTCATAAATGGGTTCCGCCATCACAGCTCCCTGTACCCTCAGAATACGTGCGGCCCACCCAGCCAGTTGCGCATTCCAACTGGCAGAAGATACTTTCAGCAGTCCTCTCCCACTTCCCGACCATGGAGCTTTCAAAACCAATTCTCCTCTTTCCTGAAGAAACGCTTCCAGTTCAGACAGAGATACACAGGCTTTCATCTCCCCGCAAGTCCCGTCTATCTTCAGTAATTCAGGCAATACCTCCAGACAACGCTGACGAGACGAGAGAAAACGGAAACGCCTGACAGTTTCCTCCGAAGGCAAAAAGCATTCTTCTACTCCTTCTTGTCTGAGCCGATGCACCAAGGCAGGTGTCCACCCCCAGGGATATAACGACCTGAGGCCATTCTGCCGTCCAAGCAGTACGCGGCAATAACTCATCGAGCCTTCTTTCAACCTCCATGCTTCCTCCACACACCTCTCTCAACTGCTTCTGCAAAAGAGATACAAGAGCCATATTCTCCACCTTCACACAATTTCCTTCTTCAGGCAAACCACCATGGAAGAACAGATAAATCCGCAATCATACGCATAATCTCTGCAGGAGACTTATAATAAGGAGTGAAATTGGCCATCGCCATATCATAATCCGGATTAAACAAATATACGTTCGGAAACATGCTTTTTTCAATTAAAACCCTACAAAAATACGAAAAAACAGCTCCGTATTTCCAACTTCCTCCTCTTCATCGTCGAAAGAAGAATATTTTTCTCTGAGAGTTTCTCCTGGAAAACAAATTCGCAAAAAATCAATGAAAAATATTTCAAACTTAAACCTAAAATAGGGTAAAAACAAGTAATTTTGCACTACGGAAAATATAAAAGAAGAAAGCACACCTTTTTATGCTTAAGAACAGCTAAAAGAAAGTATATTTGCATATCGATAAAACAAAAAGAAAGACAATACAACTAAATACAATACAAAAAGACACTACAACTAAAAGTAAAGAGTTTTAAACATTAACTAAAAACACGAAAGCAATGAAAAGAATGCAACTTACCGGAATCGCACTGCTTTTAATGACAGGCATTCCAGTCATTTCAATGGCACAAGACAAAGTAGAAGCTGATATTGGAGCTGACCTTGTAAGCGGATACATCTGGCGTGGACAGGATTTAGGAAATGTGAGCATCCAACCCTCTGCTTCCGTATCCTACAAAGGCTTCTCCCTTTCAGGCTGGGGTTCTGTAGGACTGGATAAAGAAGATACCAAGGAATTCGACCTTACTTTAGGATACAGTACAGGAGGATTCAGCGTATCTGTCACTGATTATTGGTTTGATGGCGGTCCTGAGTATTTTCACTATGGTGCCCACAACACTTCACATGTGTTCGAAGCACAAGTAGGTTACGATTTCGGTCCCTTAGCCGTGAACTGGTATACAAACTTTGCAGGAGCTGATGGCGTAAAAGCAAACGGTGACCGTGCTTATTCTTCCTACTTCAGCATCGCAGCCCCCTTCAAGTTAGGTGGTCTGGACTGGTCGGCAGAAATAGGTGCTACCCCATGGGAAACCAGTTTCTACAACAATGGGGCAAGCGGATTTGAAGTTTCAAATATATGCCTCGGAGCCAGCAAGGAAATCAAAATCACAGATTCCTACTCGCTTCCCGTATTTGCACAGGCCATTTGGAATCCAGCTACAGAAGGAGCCTACTTTGTGTTTGGCATAAGTTTCTAACCCAAAAGATATACTACAATACAAATACAATACAACATCAATAGGATTAGTGATTTCAAGAGGCAAAAAAGATTATACAGGATAACAAACAATACAAAATACAAATACAATTTATTATGAAAAAGATTGAGGCAATCATCCGTAGAACCAAATTCGAAGAAGTAAAGGAGGCATTATTGGCCGCCGACATCGAATGGTTCTCCTACTATGAAGTAAGAGGTGTCGGAAAAACCCGCGAAGGTCGTATTTATCGTGGGGTAGTATATGATACCAGTTCCATCGAACGAATCCTGATTTCCATCGTAGTGAGGGAAAAGAATGTGGAAAAGACCGTACAGGCCATCATGAAATCGGCCCGTACCGGAGAAATCGGCGACGGACGTATCTTTATCATCCCCGTGGAAGACTCCATCCGCATCCGCACCGGAGAACGGGGCGACATCGCCCTCTACAATGCCGAACAGGAGAAATAAAAGTTTTACAAGCTACTATACAATACATTTACAACTAAAACGAATTGATATATGGATACAACTATGATACTGGATTCAGGGAATACGGCCTGGATAATCGTGGCCACCCTGCTCGTTCTATTGATGACTATTCCGGGCATTGCCTTGTTCTATGGCGGACTGGTCAGACAGAAAAATGTCTTGAGCATCATCATGCAGAGTCTGCTCATCGTAGGAGCAGTCAGCATACTCTGGGTAGCGTTCGGCTACAGTTTCGTATTTGGCAGCAGCCTGATGGAGACTGACAGCGTCTGGAGACATTTCATCGGTGGTTTCGACAAGCTCTTCCTGCAAGGAATCACTACTTCCAGCCTGACTACAGGCCGGATTCCGGAACTGATGTTCGTACTCTTCCAGTGTATGTTTGCCGTCATTACTCCCGCCTTGATTCTGGGAGCTTTGCGGAACGGGTCAAGTTTGCCGGTTTCCTGATGTTTACAGTGCTTTGGAGCATCCTGGTGTACATACCGATGGCCCACTGGGTATGGGGAGGAGGTTTTCTCCAGCAGATGGGTGCCATCGACTTTGCCGGTGGAACGTGGTACACATCAATGCCGGCATCGCAGCCTGGTCATGGCCATACTGATAGGGAAACGGCGCGATTATAAGATTGGACATCCCATGCTCCGCACAACATCACCTTCGTCTTTATGGGAACCGCCTTTCTGTGGCTGGGATGGTTTGGCTTCAATGCCGGAAGCGGCCTTTGTGCCGACGGTATCGCCGCCAATGCCTTTCTGGTGACACACCTGGCTACCTGTGTGGCTGCGCTTACCTGGATGGCTATCGACTGGATTTACAACAAGAAGCCGACTACCGTAGGTGCCTGTACGGGTGCAGTATCAGGACTGGTAGCCATCACACCCGCTGCCGGAAGCACCGGTATTCTGGGAGCCTTCTTCATCGGACTGATAACCCCGATAGTCTGTTTCTACATGGTAGCCGTCATCAAGCCAAAGCTGAAATACGATGACACTCTCGATGCTTTCGGTGTGCACGGAGTGGGCGGTATCATCGGTTCTATCCTGACCGGTGTCTTCGCCACCCGTTTCATTACAGGCGAAGAAGGGGCGGAAGGAGCCTTTACGGTGACTGGCACCAGCTGTGGATACAAGTGGCAGCTACTTTGATTTCCATCGTATTCAGCGCAGTCATGACTTATCTGCTGTTCAAGGTCACAGACAGGATGATAGGCATCCGGGTAGACAAACGGGTAGAGGAAGAAGGGCTGGATATTTATGAGCATGGGGAATCAGCCTACAACCGATAATGATTCTTTGCTGCCGAAAAGCAACTGTCAGGCTTTTCCGGCAACACAAAAAGACAAATAACAGAATAACTGAATAACAACTAACGAAAAATTGAAGTATGATGACAAGTTTAAGATTCAATGTCGTTGAAAAAGCGTTTCAGGCCAAGCCGCAACCCGTGGCTGTACCTGACGGCCGTCCGAGTGAATATTTCGGGAAATACGTGTTCAACCGTGAAAAAATGTTCAAGTATCTGCCCAGCACCGTTTATGCCCGACTGGTGGATGCCATGGACAACGGGGCACCAATGGACAGGGACATTGCCGATGAAGTGGCCGCCGGAATGAAACGATGGGCCAGCGAACTGGGTGCTACCCATTATACTCACTGGTTCCAGCCACTGACAGAAGGAACAGCCGAGAAACACGATGCATTCGTAGAACACGACGGAAAAGGTGGCATGATGGAAGAGTTCTCCGGAAAACTCCTTGTACAGCAGGAACCGGATGCTTCATCTTTCCCGAACGGCGGAATCCGTAACACCTTCGAGGCTCGCGGATATAGCGCATGGATCCTTCATCACCTGTGTTCGTAGTAGACGACACCTTGTGCATTCCAACCATCTTCATTGCCTATACTGGTGAATCACTCGACTACAAAGCTCCGCTTCTGAAAGCCCTCCGTGCAGTCAACAAAGCAGCAGTAGACGTTTGCCACTATTTCGACCCGAATGTAAAAAAGTGATGGCTTACTTAGGATGGGAACAGGAATACTTCCTGGTAGACGAAGGTTTGTATGCCGCACGTCCGGACCTGTTGCTGACAGGACGTACGCTGATGGGACACGAAGCCTCCAAGAACCAGCAGTTGGAAGACCATTACTTCGGTGCTATTCCCACCCGTGTGGCAGCTTTCATGAAAGACCTTGAAATCCAGGCACTCGAATTAGGTATTCCGGTGAAGACACGCCATAACGAGGTAGCTCCTAACCAGTTTGAATTGGCTCCGATTTTTGAGGAGTGTAACTTGGCCGTAGACCATAACATGCTCATCATGTCATTGATGCGGAAAGTAGCCCGTACACACGGATTCCGTGTATTGTTGCACGAAAAACCGTTCAAGGGCGTCAATGGCTCCGGTAAGCACAACAACTGGTCACTCGGTACAGATACCGGTACCTGCTGATGGCTCCGGGAAAGACTCCGGAAGAGAACCTGCGTTTCATCACGTTCATCGTCAACACCCTGATGGCTGTGTACCGCCACAACGGATTGCTGAAAGCTTCCATCATGAGCGCTACCAACGCACACCGTCTGGGAGCCAACGAAGCACCTCCCGCCATCATCTCTTCTTTCTTAGGCAGCCAGTTGAGCAAAGTGCTTGACACATGGAAGACAGTTCAACCGACGAACTGATTGCTTTAGGAGGCAAACACGGTATGAAACTCGACATTCCACAGATTCCGGAATTGTTGATTGACAATACCGACCGTAACCGTACGTCACCATTTGCCTTCACCGGAAACCGCTTTGAATTCCGTGCCGTAGGTTCTGAGGCCAACTGTGCTAGCGCCATGATTGCCCTGAACACAGCCGTAGCTGAACAGCTACCGAATTCAAGAAAGAAGTGGACGATTGATAGAGAAAGGTGAACCGAAGATTTCAGCCATCATTCAGGTAATCCGTAAATATATCAAGATTAGCAAACCCATCCGCTTCGACGGCAACGGATACAGCGACGAATGGAAAGAAGAAGCAGCACGCCGTGGTCTGGATTGCGAAACCAGCTGTCCGGTCATCTTCGACCAGTATCTGACAGAAGACAGCGTACGCATGTTCGAATCTGCCGGTGTCATGACCCGCAAGGAACTCGAAGCACGCAACGAAGTGAAATGGGAAACCTATACCAAGAAAATCCAGATTGAGGCTCGCGTTTTGGGCGACCTGGTAATGAACCACGTAGTTCCAGTAGCCATTGAATATCAGAGCAAACTGATTGACAATGTCTACAAGATGAAGCAAATCTTCCCTACAGAAGAGGCCGAAAAGCTGTCTGCTGAAAACATGGCCATCATCCGTAAGATTGCAGAACACACTTCTTACATCAAAGAACACGTAGATACTATGGTAGAAGCCCGAAAAGTAGCCAACAAGATTGTAGACGAACGTGCAAAAGCCATCGAATATCACGACAAGATTACTCCGATGCTGGAACAGATTCGCTACCACATCGACAAGCTGGAACTGATTGTGGATGATCAGATGTGGACATTACCCAAATACAGAGAACTGCTGTTCATCAGATAATCCATCCCCTAAAGGATTATCTCTTATTTCTTATTGGTTGTTTGAGAAAGAGGCTGCGACCGTGAAGGTCGTGGCCTCTGTGTTTTCTTTTTGGATTGTTAGCTGAAAAGGCTTATCTTTCCACAATCATAGCCTGACAATCCTTTGAGTTAAGAAACCCCAAATTTAATTTATTCAGTTGATTTAATTTCGGCTTTCTTTCCTTTCCTTTAAAAATCTTTTTATGAGTTACACTGTTCAGTTAACCAATGGTGTACTTTTCTATTGGTATTTACAAATATATGGAACATAATTATGAGTAAACTGTACAAACCCGGCAGTTTGAAAGAACTGAGGGAGCTAGTGAACAATGAGACTGTTTGCCTCGGCGACATCGATACATCTCTAATAACGGATATGAGTTGGCTGTTCTGCGATTCAAAACGTACCGACTTCGACGGACTGGAAACGTGGGACACATCGCACGTCACTACGATGGAGCGAATGTTCCTCAGGGCGAAATATTTCAACCATCCCATAGGAAACTGGGACGTTTCGTCCGTAACGAACATGGAATGCATCTTTTGCGGCTGCAGCAATTTTAATCAGCCGTTAGAGGATTGGGACGTATCGTCCGTAACAAATATGGAGTCGATGTTCGGCTGCTGCAGCAGCTTTAATCAGCCGCTTAATGATTGGGACGTCTCAAAGGTCCAAAAAATTTCATGTATGTTCTGCGAAGCCGAGAAGTTTAACCAGCCGCTCGACAAATGGGATACATCGGAAGTCCGTGAAATGGCGTGGATGTTCGCCGGCTGCACCAAATTTAATCAGAATATCGGCATGTGGGATACATCGAACGTAATAAGGATGGAAGGGATGTTTGAGGGGGCGGTCTGTTTCAACCAGCCGCTGAATGATTGGGACGTCTCGAACGTGCGGTATATGTTACGCATGTTCGACGGTGCAAAAAGCTTCAATCAGCCGCTCGACCGCTGGAACGTGAGCCGCGTAGAAGATGCCGAACGTATGTTTAAAAACGCACGCAGTTTCAGCCAGTCGCTCGATATGTGGCTGATACCGCGGTTCTGCGACATAAGCAATATGTTCCTGTACGCTCCGAAATTCACCGACGTCAAGACGTTGACGCTTTGCTTCCACCTTGCTACCAAAAAGAACTGCCGCGCAAGGCTGAAAGAAAAACTGGACAAGCTCCACCCGGCGGAAGTATACACGGAACTCTCACGCTACGGCAGCGAACACACCGCGGAATATATGCGCGAACTTGAAGCGGCCCATCCGGAGCTGATAGGTTCCGTCCGCACCAATGTGGGAGACGTGAAGTGCAAGCCCCGCTCCAAACGCGAGCTGATAGAACTTCTGGACATGGGTGCAAAAATGCCGCTCGCCAATATCGACACATCTCTGATAACCGACATGGAAGGCCTCTTCCGAAAGTCTAAACGCAGTAACTTCGCCGGTATCGAGACATGGGATACATCAAATATAGTAACGATGAAGCACATGTTTGCCAGCGCAATCTACTTCAACCACGACATAAGCAGCTGGGATGTCTCTAACGTACGGGATATGTCCCACATGTTCGAAGGAGCACACAGATTTAATAAGCCACTTGAAGCCTGGGACGTGTCATCTGTTACGGATATGAGTTTCATGTTCAACGAAGCCGAACGCTTTAACCAGCCTTTACGGAAATGGAACGTGGTCAGCGTAACAGACATGAGCAACATGTTCTCCTGCGCAGAGCACTTCAACCAGCCGCTCGATGGCTGGAACGTTTCAAAAGTTCACAGTATGAAGTACATGTTCTACCGTGCCTTCTCCTTCAATCAGAATCTGAACTCGTGGAATGTCTCCAGCGTTACTGACATGTGCTACATGTTCGATATGGCAAAGAGCTTTAACCAGTCTGTCGGTGCATGGAACGTATCAGCCGTCACAAATATGAGAGAGATGTTCGTGCGCGCATCAGCATTTAACCAACCTCTGAACGATTGGAATGTCTCGAACGTACAAAACATGCGTGAAATGTTCTGCGAAGCTCGAGCTTCAACCAGCCGCTGAACGACTGGGACGTCTCAAATGTGCAAGATATGCGCGAGATGTTCTCCAAAGCCTCGAGCTTCAACCAGCCGCTGAACGATTGGAATGTCTCGAACGTACAGAATATGTACTGTATGTTCAACGAAGCGAAAAGCTTCAATCAGCCACTCGACCGCTGGGACATCTCCAATGTCAAGGATATGGCCTATATGTTCTGCGAAGCGACCTCGTTCCGATATCCGATAACGGCGTGGTCACTGCACAACCAGTCTACGCAAGGTATGTTCCTCAGGCTGCCTGGTTACTGCGACATGGAGTCGCGCGTCATGTGTCTCACCCCTCATGACGATAAAGCACTGAAATACGACCTGGAAGATATGATACAACAATTCGGAGAAAAGGCGGTTCATGACGCACTGCGGCTTTACGGTGCCCAATACGGTATTAAAGAGGATTAGATGAAATCTAATCCGTCAACACTTTCCGACAAGGATTCCATGTAATCTAAAATCAATTCCTGACCTCATCATATCAAACATTAATTTTACAATACGTTGATGTTGATAGATAGTTTCTGACTTCGCATCACTCTAAAAGGGTGACGCGAAGTCAGAAAATTCAAACTTTTAATAGTTCTTGTTTTTGAGATAGATAACAGCGAGTAGTCCAAGTAATATCACATATAAATATTCAGCGGTCCAATATACAGAAAGAGATGTACTGAAATAGCTTATTGACCATAAATAAATCTGATAAGCTACAATAGTTACAGTCTGAAATATGAAAGTGATACGCGTAGCACCGGTTCCGGTTACAGCATTCATATATACATAACCAGGTAAGGCAAAAGCATAATTCAACAGGGCTACTATAAACGGTAAACGAGCCATCTGTATTAAGTTTCCATTTCCTGAATAAATATAAAAAATATAATTGCTGAAAATAATACAAAGAACAATAAGGGGGAAACCTATAGCATATCCTAAACGAATAATTCTGTTACATAATGGGATAACCAGATGCTTTTGTCTTGCTCCCAACAGATTACTAACCAATGAACCGGTAGTTGCCGCCAATGAATTAACTATCACAAAAAACAGAGTAGATATACTACGTATGACATTCGTTGCCGCCAACTCAATCTCTCCCAAGTGTTCAATGGCTACGAAGAAAGCAAACCATGAAGCCACCCCTATAAACGGGGTGAACATACTCCAAATAGAAACTTGACAGACATGGCGCAATATATTTTTATCAAACTGCCAGTTCAGGCCATAAACCTTTCTGTCCATTTTTCGTAAAACATGGATAGACAATATTACCAATGAGCATAATTCTGCAAATGAAGATGCTATTGCAGCACCGGCTATTCCCATATCGAAATGAAATATAAGAAGCCAATTACAAGGTATATTTACCAATACGGCAGTAAAGGCAGCTGTGTTCAAAGGCTTTGTTAGTGTGATACCGACCAGGAAAGACCGTAACGCAAGAAATGGAAAAGAAAACATCAATCCCCAAATGCGCCAGTCCAAATAGTTAATAACCGCAGAATATACTTCTTTTGATGCAACCAGTTGGATTAGAATCATGGGTGAAAAACTTTCGAAATAGTACACAACAAAACTGCCAAACCCACCATGAAAAGCAATCCCTGAAAGAAAGTCTTACCAGTTTCCTGATAATGTCGCTCACCATTACGCCGTGCAATTACCACTTGCAACCCCAAACTGAATCCGAAGCCGAGCATGTAAATGGTAAGATACCAGATTCCGGCAAGTGCAGATGCTCCTAATTCTATTTCACCTACATGACCTAAGAAAATGGCATCAGTTATATTTATAAGTTGTTCGATAAGAATGCTCATCATAACCGGAAAGTTGATGAGCCATATATTTATACGTTATAATTCATTGTTCAACAT
>ENA-OQHP01000659-OQHP01000659.1-human-gut-metagenome-genome-assembly--contig:-NODE-659-length-11047-cov-2.767582_pt1 | contig 11047 bp, 18 predicted proteins | sample MGYA00242563_ERZ504717 | MGnify/ENA primary metagenome ERZ504717 (study PRJEB26092, sample SAMD00036212) | human gut metagenome | host: Homo sapiens | study: EMG produced TPA metagenomics assembly of...
CAGTCGCGGCAAGGTGTTCCAGGATTGTAGGCATGGCTTTCAATGTTTAAGGATTTGACTTCATCAAAACTCCTTTACGGCTTCCGTATCCGGTTCTCCGAGTTTCCTGTTCCCCTTCATCCGGAATACCAGCTCCGGGCTGCGGCCAGAATACCGGTTGTGGGCGGCAGGTCCGCCTTGAACATCCTTTCCACGGCCGTGAAGCAGGCAGGGGGATGGGGCCTGCATGAGAAGGACACTTTCAGGAGAGGCAATTACGGCGGAAAGCTGTACTTTTTCCGTAGTGTTGGTGAACAGCCGGACAAGTTCCGGCTTTTTCTGTACGGCGGCAATCTGTACTTTTTCTGTCGGCTCTTTGATCCTTTGGATTGCGTCCGGATTGTCCAGAACTGCTGCAAGTTGTGCATGTTCCGGCAACAGGTTGTTTTCATTTGGCATGGTAGTTTCTTTTTATGTTATATTTCGGATACAATGATAGGAGAATACACTGCAATTGTATTGCGCTTAATAAAAATTAAGAAGGTGCATCGTGTATTACGACACACCTTCCATTTTTATTGGATTTCCATTCTAATTACAAAAGACCGATACTGTCATTGTATTAATACCCGGGGTTTTGCTCAAGATTCGGGTTATTATCAATAGCTCCCTGAGGAATTGGATTGTATCGATTATGCACTTTGAATACACGGTCTTCAATCTTCTTGTCAGTAGCAGGGGCGTTCGTGTCAATCTCCGCACGTTTCGTCGGATCAGTCTCGGCATAATTTACAGTTCCGACAACCCTTTCCAAAACACCATTCAGGACTGTTTCTGCAACCATCTTTCCATTATCATCTTTCCAGCGCAGAATATCAGCCCGACGCACACCTTCCCCGGCCAATTCCACCCCACGTTCACGGCGGATCAGCGGCGTAATGTTTCCTTTGAAGCATACTTCTCACGATCCACTTTCGGCATTCCTACACGTCCACGAATCAGATCCAGTTTGTCATAAACATCTGCAGACGGACCAGAAAGTTCATTGACTGCTTCCGCATAAGTAAGCAACACTTCTGCATAGCGGATTACAATAGGGCAGGCATTCGTGTTCCAAATACCATTAGCATATTGTTCATCCAAATATTTTCTCCAGGTTAAGGCGGTCTTTGAAGCATTGTTCGCAGAAGGAGGATAGTTTGCATTATCCTTACCATTGATTGTCTTGTCCAGTGTATTGACTACAGTGCCATTCCAGTCCATTCCTGGGTATATAATGGTCATGGCCATACGTGGATCGCGACCGGCAAACGGATGGTTTGGGTCATAAGAGCCGGATTCCTCTTTGGTCAAGCCGTCAGCCATTTCATAAGTATCCACCAGGTTCTGAGTCGGAACAATGGAGGACCAGCCACCGTCACCATTATTATACATCTGGCCTATTGTGCCCAATTCCAAAGTGGAATTCACATATTGAACAGCCAAAATAATCTCTTTTGAGTCCTGACCGGCAACTTTGAACAAATTACTGTAGTCCGGTTCCAGATCGTACTGTTTCAAATTCATGATGGCCTCGGCCATTTCTTTTGCTTTCACATAATCACCATAATACAGTGCGCTGCGCATTCGGATTGCCATAGCAGCGCCCTTTGCGATCCGTCCCCTTTCAGAGGGAGATGCATTCAGTTCACCGATGGCTGTGTCCAATTCTGTATTGACGTAATTTTTCACTTCCTCCTCCGACTTGCGGGGAACTTTAGCTTCATCTGCTGAGTTATAGTTGTCAATCACAGGCACTCCTCCATACCACCAGTTCATAACAAAATAGCGATAAGCGCGAATAGTACGGACCTGACCGATCAAATCGTTTTTGGTCTGCTCATTGGAAAATGGGATCTCCTTTACCTTTTCCAGGAATGTGTTACAACGGCGGATGACTGAGAAATCATAAAAGCTTGCAACAGCCCCTGACGGAGTCATTGTACCGTTGCCAATGGTCTTATAGTTTTCCCATTCAAAGTTGTTATATCCAAAATCCGACCCGCAGTCGAGATATAAGATATTGCCACCATCTTCCCAGCTGGAAGTATCGTAGTTATTACCGCCATAACACCCGATAGCAAATTTTTGGGCATCATCCTCGGTTTTCCACGTAGTGGCAGGAGACAGGGCATCCAATGGAGCTGTATCTAGAAAATCAGAGCAAGATGTAATCATTGTCACCGCTCCTATGATCATATATTGTTTCAAGTATTTCATAATTCCATTTTTTTAGTCTATAACAATTTAGAATGTAACATTAACGCCGAATGCATGAGTACGTAATAGAGGATAGGAAGACAGCCGTTGGCTTGTGGATTCAGGGTCTATATTGATCTTCATCTTATCAAAAGTCAATAGATTCTCTACAGAATAGTAAATACGGATATTCTCAACACCAACCGAATTCAACCAGCCTTTCGGCAAAGTATATCCCAACTGCAAATTTTTCAGACGCAAATAACTTGTATCTTGTAACCAAAAATCCGATTGTACCGAACGGCTGCTACTGGCCGAGTTTGTATCGTAAAAAATACGTGGCATGGAGGCATCATGGTTATCGGGTGTCCAGGCATCTCTCCAAATAGTAGCCGGATGAGCAGCGTCACCCGAGAAATTACCATACACCTCGTATCCGTCAAACAGGCGTTTCACACCCGCCGCACCATTGAACATCAATGATAAGTCAATTCCTTTCCAGCCCGCATTTATATTGAATCCGTAAATAATTTTAGGATCGGAACTTCCACAATATTCACGGTCATCAGCTGTCAGTTTACCATCTTTATTTGTATCCACATAACGCAAATCGCCTGCCTTGAAAGTTTTACCGAAAGGATTACCGTATTTGGCCGTATATGCATCAGCTTCTTCTTGAGAATTAAAAATCCATCCGCCCTATAAATATAATAGGAATTCATTGCTTCACCTACCTTATTACGCTGGCTGTAACCATCAGTAGCATCCAGGTACTTGTTAGGGTCGCCGCCTCCCAGATCCAGAATTTCATTCTTATTGTAAGAGAAATTGCCCGCAATTCCGAAATCAACCTGACCTATTTTTGTATTGTAGCTTAAATTTATTTCTATACCACTGTTTCTCATAGAGCCTACATTATCCTTATAGGCATCCAAAGCAAATTCTTTAGGGACTGTCACATCCATAATTATACCAGTAGTCTTCCGATTATAATAATCCAGAGAACCATTCAGTTATTGAATAAAGTAAAGTCAACGCCGACTCCCCAAGTAGAGGCTTTTCCCATGAAATGGTTTCCAGACGATATTTCCGTTGATAATAACCAGAATTCAAAGAGCCTCCAAATGCATATTTGGAATCGAGATTATACGTGTTCAAGGCAGGATAATAGTCATTATTACTGCCACTCAATGCATCCTGATTACCCAGCTGCCCCCAAGAAGCTCGAATTTTCAGTCCGGACAACCAGCTGTCTTTTGCACTTTCCATAAATGCTTCCTCGCTGATGCGCCATGCACCCGAGAAAGAAGGAAAATATCCCCAACGGTGACCTTCCGCAAAACGGGAAGAGGCGTCCGCACGAATGTTGGCTTCCAAGAGATATTTACCTGCAAAATCATAGTTAATACGGGCAAACCATGAAATCATTGCCAATTCAGCTGTATACTTCATTGCTTTGGGTAGAAGCATCACCGGCATTCATATCCGTCAATTCATTATTAGGGAATTTCTTGCGGACGGCTTTCTGATATTTATAATTATATTTTTCCGTATGCCATCCCAACAGACCCTTAATATTATGCTTGCCGAAATTTTTATTGTAGTTCAATAAGGCGTCATAGTTTGTGCGGTCCCATTTATAAAAACGCTCGTCCAACTGACTGGGATCAGATTCTTTATTCTCATTATACTTTATATATTTTTGGAAATAATTGTAATTTTGTAAATTGTTGACGTAAGCACTTGCAAGGTTAATTTTAAGCCATCAAATATTTCATAGTCTACAGCGGCCATCCCCGAAAAATTATAATTGTCACGGTTCACCTTCATGCCCGAATCTAACCAGGCAATGGGACTGCGTCTGAAATTGTGCCCCAAGTGCCGTCATCATAGCGGGCTACAATCCAAGGAGCGATCAAATTCAACTGCCTGATGATCTGATCCGAGCTACCCCCGTAGTAGGCGGAACTGGCGTCACTGTAATCATTTTTAATGAAAGACAGGTTCATGCGCGCACTCAAACGTTTATTAATCTTCATGTCCAGATTGGTACGCGCATTAAACTGTTCACGCCCTGCGTTAGGCAAAATACCTGTTTGGTTCAAATATCCCAGCGAGGCCATATATTTTACATTTTCAGAACCACCGTTGATATTGACATTATGGCGATGTTGAACACCCGTCTTATATGCCAGGTCATACCAGTCGGTATCCGGATAGAGCGGGTCATTCCCGTCTTTAAACTTTTGCAGCTCGGTATCATTGAAACGCTTCGACATACCTTCAGCCTCCAATGCCTGATTCAGCAGGGATGCGTATTCGTATGACCCCATACGCTCAATCATATTCGTTGCATTCTGGAAACTTAGATAACCACTGTAGGAAATTTTAGTCTGTCCGGTCTTGCCGCGTTTGGTAGTTATCAAAACAACACCGTTGGCAGCTTTAGAACCATAAATTGCTGCCGAAGCAGCATCCTTCAATACAGAAATGCTTTCTATGTCATTAGGGTCGACCGCACTCAATGTACCGGTTTCAATGCCATCCACTAAAATATAAGGTCCCGCTTCATTCAATGTGCCGATCCCACGAACACGGATTTTGCCGGCATCCTGCCCCGGTGCCCCGTTGGTTCCTGTAATAGCAACACCCGGCATCAAACCTTGCAAACCACTGGATACATTCTGAATAGGACGATTCTCCAACTCTTTGCTGTCTACCATAGCAACAGAACCTGAAAGATTCGCCTTTTTCTGTGTGCCATAACCTACTACCACAACCTCACTTAGAGTCTTTGAATCTTCTTTCAAGATAACATTCAGCGGGCTGCCGTTCCATTTAATCTCTTGTGTCTGATATCCCACATAAGAGATTACAATCACATCTCCTTTCTTAATCCCATCGAGGCTAAAATTACCATCAAATCGGTAATTGTTCCGTTAGTGGTACCTTTTACTACAACAGAGGCTCCAATAACAGACTCTCCGGTAGCATCTTTCACAAGTCCTTTGCATATTCCCGCTTGCTGTGTGGTCGCGAAAGAATTTGCTCCAGAGGCCGTAGCTGTAGAAATTGTTCCGGAGAATAAAGTTCCAAGGAATAATACCATACTAACAGATTGCAGTCTTTTTAACATAATATTGAGTTTTGAGGTTTATTAAAACTATAGATATTTAAAAATTTAATAACTATAATTTCAATTTGATTTAAATTAACGTCGCAAATATATAATAATTTTTAAAGAGACGCAATAACAGATGAAAAAAGTTTGAGTTGAAATGGAAATTATACAATTATATAAGTATCCGGAAGTTGGTCCCCATTATGGATTATAACAAATTTGATAACATGTCTTATTGAAGTTTGTACTAATATTCTTGACCACCTGTCAGGGTCATTGCTTCAGGATTAAACTGAACGGGGACTGTTTGGGGACTCTTCCGGTATTGTAGCTCGCCATCCAAAAACATTGCATGGATATTGAGCGAGTCAGGGGGCGAGAACGATGCAGGAACTGTCACTCCATTGATAATTTCTGGGCAGTACTTGTTTATATACATTTCTTCTGGAAGCCCATTGGAGTGAATATTGGACCATTCAAAGTTGATGTCAACAGCATACAAAGATGAAGAAGCACATAATTCATGTGAGATCTTTATTCTAAAAACATCAAACTAAAAAACCGCTCCTACTTGTCACAAGCCGGAACGGTTCAGATTAGTTACGTTTTGACAATCTACTTTATTTCTCAAGAACAAAACAATGGTGGATTTGTTCACAACAGCTTATCCGAAAAGAAATGCACAGTAGGAAAACACAAAAACTCCCCAGCTTATCACAAGCCAGGGAGTCATAAGGGAAAATCCCCATACGCCCTTATTCCTAATGGTAACAACATGATGAAAACCCTATCATACACTGTCAGGACGACATGGGATGCACTTTTCTCCTGTTTCTTCACATATGAAAAAAGACAGAAAAGATGTATTCAGTCCCGTTTCTGTATTCTGCAGTCCTTTACGTTGCAATAGTGCAGGAAGGGGTCAGCCCTTGAACCTGTACATGTGCCTCACGGCATGTTCATATGACATCTTTGAATAACATCAATCGGACCTTCACAGGCCTGAAAGGGAAAATGAAATACTGCGGTCACTTCAACAGAAACATACAGACACATCAAAAGTACAGTTTAACAAAAAACAAAATAAAGGATCGAATTGTTTTGAAACACGGGATGTTTTATATATTTTAACAAGAAGATAATGGAATATATTCTTCCTGCAATACGGGAGCTTCCTTCACGGCAGAAGGAAGCGGCAACATATCCATATAATCCGAAGGTTCGCAACCGCCTGGAAAGGAGTAGTGAAAGGTCTGACAAAGCCGGCCCATAAGTTCACTCAGGAAGATAAGGCAGCGTGTGCTCCGACAATAAGAATGTCTGTAAAAAATGGAATACCGTGCACTGTATTCCACCATACCAAAAAGAACCGGTGAAACAGCCGGAAGGAACGCCTGGCATTATGTTTCTAACAGTAAGGGCGGAAAACATTGTAGAAATCCTATTACCGCCTTGAACGTATACGGACGACAGCCCGAAAACGACACCTGCAAAGAACAGGCAGATGAATACAAACAGACAGGTAAGTTTTCTCCAAAGTATCCTCCCCGGCTGACTCTGATAACCCTCCCGGCAAACCGGGAGGGGATCCACATACACACTCCATGCATAAGCCCTTCCCGCATTTGCTGCATAGGTTGACCGCATCCCTGTCCGAATAATAGCAACATTTCATCCGCACGTTATATACATATAAATATTATAATAAAATCACAGAAATTGCACAGGTTTATAAAATTATTACCGAAGAATGAGCATTCCGTATGGCAGGTATAATATTATATGAAAAATGCCTTTCCGGACCGTCACGGACCAGAAAAGGCATATTCTCATTATAGGAATAGGATACGGCTATATACGCATGATATTTGAGACTGATAACATTAGGTATAAATTGTTTCCGTACCGTATCCTCTATTGGATAACGAGTTCATGCCCGTATTGTTCATCATATGTTTTTTCAGTCACATAACGGCCAGATACCATATCCAAATTATAATTTATACACCAGTCTTTGATACAAGAAAGGGAAACTGTCTGAAACATATAGTCCAGACAATCCCTTTCCATATCACGGTACAGGTAAGCTCTCTTGCAATACCGGCACATGTGCCTCGCGGCATGCTGATCTAACATCTATAAATAAAACTTCCGAACTTCCGGCTTATCACAAGCGGGAAAGACAAAAATAATTGGTGGAAGCGAGTTAACACAGCTTGTTATTTTTATATAACATATTTCTGATAGAAAGTTCAATCTAAATTTGGCTTTAATATTTTTTTAATAAATAAAAAGAACGGATATTAACGAATAAACTATATGGTTCGTTTTTTTCTTTATTTAAATTCTGTCAATAAATACCGATAAAAAGGTAACATGTACTTTGGTCGCAAATATTATGATCAGGCCGCTTTGGTTTCAATTATGATATTTAATGAAAGGACGCTTGCAATGAATGCATCTGCCAAATGAAAGAAGGTGTGCATTTTGCACACCTTCAAGTGGAATTTAAGGTGGTGTGGCCGTTTCAGGCCGCTTCAGTCATTTCCTTGTACAGCATGATGTCCGTATAGGACGAACTGTAGTTCATTCTGGCCGTGAGGGTGGATATGCCGGCCCCCTTGAAAGGATTGCCGGTTTCAGGATGTTCCTCCATCCACCGGCAGAAATCCAGTATGGGGGATTTGCCGGAAGTGAAATAGATGAAAGGGTGTCCTTCCAGTACCAGCAGGACATCCAGATAGTCCGTAAGTTTCCAGTCCATCCTGTATGTGCTGATGTCCGTCGCCATGTAGGGGGATCTATCAGAAAGACCACATCCGGGGAGTCCCTGTACCTGTCCACCAGCTCCCTGTAGTCACAGCATACCACCTCGAGTCCGTCAAGATAGCCCTCGCAGCAGTAGTCGCTCAGGCGCATATTGTTGTAGAAATTCAGTTTTCCGAGCTCCCCGATGTTCCTGCATATTTGCCGGAGAACAGCAGGGAGGAAGAGATGGTGAGATAGTCCACAAAGCCGGTGCTTTCCTCCCGGCGGATACGTTCCAGGAACATACCGTGCATCTTCTTGGAGAGCATCCTGTGGCGGGGGATTCCTTCTGAGAGGCGGCGGAGGTCGGAAAGCAGGGCGTTCGTCCGGCTGATGTTCTCCAGACGCTCGCGGTAGTTGTCGTGGTCATTGTAGATTACGGTTGCATCGGGTCTTTCCCGCTTGGTGATGTGCGAGAGCAGTCCGGAACCGCCGAACAGATCGACGAACACTGTCCTGTCACTGAAACGCTTCAAGACTTTTCTGAATTCCGATGCGAACATGCGTTTCTGTCCCACAAAAGGAAGCGGGGCCTGACTGTAGTGGTACTTTTTCATTGCTGTAATCATTCTGTCGTGTAAGAGTGTTTATGTTTCGGATACAAAGTTCATTTCTTCTCCCCATGAAAGCAAAAATTCCACTCTTTTCATACTGCATGGAACGTACATTCTTTTTTGAACCGCCCGAGAATCTCATACACCTTTCTTTCGGAAACGCCATGTCTGGCCGAGAGAAAGGCCACACAATACGTCACCTTTTCACCTTTGCGGCGCATTTGTTCGTACTCCTTGTACAGGTCGATATATTTGTAGTCGTCCGGCTTGTAACCTGTCCCGGCCAGACGCTCCAGAAGCTCCCTATTAAAATTTAGGATCTCAAACAGTGTCATAGCAAATATTTTTTCTATCTTTGCAGAGCCAATCATTATTAAACACAAAAACGAAGCCACGACAGAGGGTATTTGCCCCCGGTCGCGTGGCTTCGCTCGTGTAGTTAATAAGTGATTGGCGTTACTTTTTAACAGGCCGGGGGCTTTTTTACTTTACTTCCCATATAAAAATCCCCGCAGATCTTTTTTTTATTATGCGTATATGTGACAGGCTTTGCGTCTTTAAGGCTGCAAGATATACTACAAGGCTGCAATTTCGTTGCAGCATGACTTTTATTTTCAGAAAAACACGTTTGTTTCTATGGAAAGTGTACTTATTTATATATTAAAGTAAATAAGTAATATACATGATTATGTATATTTTCATATTTAAGTATGTAATGTGAAATATATTTAAAGTATAATACTAATAAAGTAAATATGTAGAAAAATATTTGGTAAACATTTCAAAATGCGTATCTTTACATCGTAATAATCAAGGAGATAGACAAATCATGAAAACAATTACGACAGCATGTGTAAACCACAAGGGCGGTGTGGCAAAGACCACTTCGCTGCTGAATCTGGCGGCCGGAATCGCACGGCTGCACGGAAAGAAGGTATGTATCATAGATGCGGACCCGCAGGCGAACACGACGATGGCGGCGTTCGGGGAGGAAATGGCAAGTCTTCCCCAGGATGTCATGCTCGAGAGTGTGCTGCAGGAAATCATGCAGGACAGACCCCTGGAGCTGAAGCCTCTCACGTGGTTGGACAGGGTGGATGTGCTGCCGGCGTCCTTGGACCTGGCGGCCACGGAAGTGATCATGAATACCACCCCCGGGAGGGAATTTCTTTTCAGGGAAATAATAAGAGGCCTGGAAAAGAAATATGACCATATTCTGATAGACTGTCCTCCCTCATTGGGCATCATCACACAGAACGCGCTTATGGCGAGTGATTTTGTGATCATACCCACGGACGGGAACTATTTCGCCATGAAAGGAATCGAGAAGATACATTATATCATCGGCCTGCTCAGAAGGAAACTCGGCGCGGAGGTCAGGATTCTCGGTTACTTCATGACAAAATACAATGCGGGAAGAAAGCTGGACGTGGACATCAGGGAGAGTCTGATAGAAACATTGGGGGAGAGCGTGTTCGAGACAACCATACGGAACAACGGGGCAAGGGATTACCGGAGTCTGACTGAGGAATTCCTTAAAAGGATCAGGAAAATGAACAAATAATAAAGGAGAAGGAATATGAAAGAATTCAAGTCGAAAGGGATTTCCTTGGAAAATATGGTGGGAGCAGACCCCATGAAAGAAAAAAAATGGCGAGGACACCGGGAAAGGCGTATAACCAGACCATTGTCCTGACCGAGGATCTGGTATGGGAACTGAGGACATTTGCCGCGGACCACCGTTACAGAGGGGTAAAGACTGTCATAGAAGCGATGATAGGCTGCTTTCTCAGGGAGGACGGGACATTGGACCGCGACAGGTTGGAGCAGTTCTGGAAAGAATACGTAAAGAAGTAAAGTTTTATATTACTTTTGAAGTAAATAATATTTCAAAGTAAGATACTTATAAACTGAAAGAAGTAATACAATGAAAATTTTAAGGTATATATTGTTGGGCTCACTCACATGTGCATTATCCGCATGTGAAAAGGATGAGATCCTGCCGGAACCTGAACCGCCGGTTGTCACCCCGGGGGATGATCCGGGAAAGGATGAGGAAGAAAAGATACGGCTCGGAATAACCGCATCGTTGCAGGCGATGCAGACAAAAGGAATCATAGAGGCATTCCTGCCGGGACATGAGATGGGGGTGTTTATCTGTACTACTGACACCGGCTCTCCATATGTATATAATGTGCCTTATGCCTTTGACGGTAAAAATGGAATGACCGGCGGGGACGCTGCCGGTAGAGGGTGATTCGGAGGTGGCCGCTTATCTGCGTACAACGGACAGGCATCAGGGACAGGCTCATCCCTTTTGAACTGGCGGACCAGCACGACATCCTGT
>ENA-OQHP01000660-OQHP01000660.1-human-gut-metagenome-genome-assembly--contig:-NODE-660-length-11044-cov-1.189979_pt1 | contig 11044 bp, 19 predicted proteins | sample MGYA00242563_ERZ504717 | MGnify/ENA primary metagenome ERZ504717 (study PRJEB26092, sample SAMD00036212) | human gut metagenome | host: Homo sapiens | study: EMG produced TPA metagenomics assembly of...
CGACTTATTCACCGGACACGACGACTTATCTGTTGCAGAATTCACTATAACGGTGATTTTAAATCTTGCAAACGTCTGAAAGAATCCGAAGACTGGTAAGGAATGGGGATTTTCAGAAGAAATTTTCACTGAAAGGGACCGATGTAGCAGGAAAGACACTCGGGATCATCGGTCTTGGAAAGATTGGAAAAGAGGTAGCAAGAAAGGCGGCACTGGGACTGGATATGAGAGTCATTTCCTAATGTGTCGCGTCCGGAAGGGAAAGATATTCCAGAGTATATAGAAATTGTGTCCTGGGAAGAACTTTTGCAAACATCGGATTATATCAGTCTGCATGTGCCGGGAGGAGAAAAGAACCAGGGAATTATTTCAAAAAAAGAGTTTGCCATGATGAAGAAATCCGCTTCCCTGATTCAAGTTTCCAGAGGCGGCGTTGTTGATGAAGAGGCGTTAGCAGAAGCAATTAGGAACAGTCAGATCAGAGGTGCAGCAGTGGATGTGTTCTCAGAAGAACCACCCCAAAAAGACAATCCATTATTGAAACTGGAACAAGTGATTCTGACACCGCATATTGGTTCCAATACGGTGGAATGTATGGATCGGATCGCACTGGATGTGGCGGAAGATGTACATCTTGTCCTTTCCGGAGAGAATCCGAAACATCCAATTAAAAGATAGATTATGACAGAAGAGGAAAGGCAGCGGGAAAATGGAAAAAGTGACTTAGATCCGGCAATTAAATTCGGAGCCGGGAGATACAGACAGGAAAAGAATTTACTTGAAGAGTAGTGGAAAAGAAATTTCACGTTTTGGAAAGAGAGCATTTATCATTGCCGGAAACAGAGCGTGGGATGCAGTGAAAGAACGGATGATTCCGGGATTTGAGAAGGCAGGACTTGAGTATGAATTGCACCTGTATGGTGGAAGTGTTCTTATGAAGCTGCCAGGGAATATGCTGAAAAATGCAAAGCAGAAAACTGTGATGAGGTAGTCGGAATCGGTGGCGGACTTGTTATGGATTTTGCAAAAGCAGTCGGTGAATATGCGGATACCGGAGTTGTCAACATTCCGACATCAATCGCAACCTGTGCCGCATTTACAACAATGAGTGTTATGTATACGCCGGAAGGTGCGAAGAAGGACTGCTGGAGATTCGAACATGAAGTCGATGCGGTTCTTGTAGATCTGCAAGTGATCGCAGAATGCCCAATCCGTTATGCGGCAGACGGAATTTTGGATGCGATGGCAAAAAAAATCGAGATACAGAACGGCAAGCCGAAGATGTATCTCAGTGAAAATAAAATCGATCTGTTCAGTGCCTACAAGATGGCAGAGTATACTTACGAGGTGCTTGTAGAGTATGGTGCACAGGCAATTGAAGATATCCGTCATAAGAGACTGACAAAGGCAGTGGAAGATATCACATTTATCAATATCGCTGTAACCGGTGTGATCGCGAACATCACGAAAAGCTTCTCACAGTCAGCACTTGGTCATATGATGTATGACGGTGTGCGGACTTATTTTACAAAGGAAGCAGAGCATGCGCTGCATGGAGAAATCGTGGCAGTGGCACTGTTTACACAGCTTTATTACAATAAATTAAGTGAAGATAAAGAGGCACTTCGTCTGTTCATGAAAGGGATGGACATGCCATTAACTTTGCAGGAGCTTGGAATCGAGCCGACGCAGAAGAATCTTGATATTCTGGAAGCGTATCTGATTGATTCTCCTTATGTAGAGCAGTCAGAAGAGAGCTTTAAGCTGCTGCATGAAGCAATGAAACAGATGTGTTAAAAGAAAGGAAATAATAGAATGAAGTAGGATTTATTGGACTTGGAATTATGGGAAAACCGATGAGCATGAACCTGTTAAAAGCAGGAAATGAGCTCGTTGTATTTGATTTTAATGAGACAGCAGTTGCAGAGGTTGTTGCAGCAGGTGCAAAGGGAGTAAAAGCGGAGCTGAAGTAGCAGCAGAGTGTGACACAATCATCACAATGGTTCCAAACTCACCACATGTACGTGCAGCATGTCTTGGAGAAGGTGGAATTGCAGAGACAGCAAAACCGGGAACAGTTGTAATTGATATGAGCTCTATTGATCCGGTAGAATCTAAAAAGATTGGCGCTGAGCTTGCAGAAAAAGGAATTGAACTGATGGACGCACCGGTAAGTGGTGGGGAGCCGAAGGCAATCGACGGAACACTTTCTGTTATGGTTGGTGGAAAGAAAGAGACATTTGACAAATATTATGAACTGTTGATGCAGATGGCAGGTTCTGTTGTATATGTTGGAGAACTTGGATCAGGAAATGTTGCAAAACTCGCAAATCAGGTAATCGTTGCACTGAATATCGCAGCAGTATCCGAAGCACTGACACTGGCAAAGAAAGCCGGGACAGATCCGGAGCTTGTATATCAGGCAATCCGTGGAGGTCTTGCAGGTTCTACAGTTCTTGATGCAAAGGCACCGATGATGATGGATCACAACTTCAAGCCGGGATTCCGTATTGAACTTCACATCAAAGACCTGAACAATGCGCTGAACGCTGCACATGCAGTAAATGCATCTCTTCCGCTTACAGCAGAGATCATGGAGATCATGCAGTCCTTAAAGGCTGACGGAAATGAAAAAGATGACCACAGTGCAATTGTAAAATACTACGAAAAAGTATCTAATGTGTCTGTAGAAAGAGAAAACTAAGATTAACCATTGTAAAAATATAAGTTATTGCCGGTCATGGGAAACTGTGGTCGGCATTTTCTATCTGAATAAAAGGTCAGGAGGAAGAACAGAATGAAATTACATATTATCGACGAGGCAGAACGTTGCCTGAAATGTAAAAAACCACTTTGTCAGCAAGGGTGTCCGATTCATACACCTATCCCACAAATCACTCAATTATTACTTGAAAACCGTTTGATGAAAGCCGGTGAAATCCTTTTTGCAAATAATCCAATGTCCGCTGTCTGCTCCACCGTATGTAACCATGAAAATCAATGTGAAGGCCATTGTGTTTTAGGAAGAAAGAGCAGTCCAATCCATTTTAGCAGTATTGAGAATTTCATTTCAGATTCTTATCTTGACAGGATGGAAGTGCCGAAAATAGAGAAAAACGGAAAGAAAGTAGCGGTGATCGGTTCAGGACCGGCAGGAATTACAGTTGCTATCAAGCTTGCATTAGCAGGTTATAAAGTAACGATTTTCGAAGAACGAAGCAAAATCGGCGGTATGCTGCAGTATGGAATTCCAGAATTCCGTCTTTCAAAATCTGTGATCGACCGATACAAAAAGAAAATGGAAGAATTGGGAATCCGGATTCGCCCGAATACCGTGATCGGAAGTGCAATCGTGATCGATAATCTGTTCCGCGACGGATACAGCAGTGTCTTTGTAGGAACAGGAGTATGGAGACCGAAGGCAATCGGAATTAAAGGAGAGAGTCTTGGAAATGTATACTTGGGATTGATTACCTCAGAAGACCGGAGGCACATCAATTGGGAGAGAAAGTAGCTGTTATCGGTATGGGAAATGTTGCGATGGATGTAGCCAGAACTGCATTGCGTCATGGTGCAAAAGAGGTTACACTGTATGCAAGAGGAAAACGCATTTCCGCAAGCTCTCATGAGGTGTCTTATACAAAACTGGAGGGCGCAGACTTTGTGTTCGGAAAGGCAATAGGGTCGATCAATGAAGCCGGTCCGATGTTTAAAACAAGTATATTTGATGAAAACAATAAAGTGATTGGATATGAAGAAAAATTAGATCAGGTAGAAGCAGACTCTGTAATCATTTGCGTGAGCCAGGCACCAAAGAATAAGCTGGTACTTACAACGGATCAGTTAAAAACGACAGAGAAGGGACTTCTTCTGACAGATGAGAACTGCATGACAACACATGAAGGTGTTTTGCAGCAGGAGATGTTGTACAGGGAGCGAATACGGTGGTTCATGCTGTAGAGGAAGCAAAACGGGCTGCTGAAGGGATGATTCGATATATGGAAAGGGAAGAAAATGAGTGATTTATATCTTACATTAAAAAATGGAATGAAAATGCCGCGTCTTGGTATGGGAACCTGGATGCTTGGTGAACATCTGTCAATCTACCAGCAGGAAAAGAAGGCGCTTCAGGCAGGGCTTGATGCAGGATTTACTTTAATAGATACAGCTGAAATGTATGGAAATGGACTTTCAGAGAAATTAATCGGGGATACGATCCAGGGATATTCTCGAGAAAAACTCTTTCTTGTTTCAAAAGTATATCCGCACAATGCAGGATGTCCGCAGATTTATGACAGTATTGACCAGACATTGCATAATCTTAAAACAGATTATTTGGATATGTATCTGTTGCATTGGCGCGGAAGTATTCCGTTGGAAGAAACAGTGGATGCAATGGAAGAACTGGTGAAAAAAGGCAAGATCAGAAGCTGGGGCGTATCCAATCTAGATACATCAGATATGAAAGAACTGTTTTCAGTTCCAAATGGAGATCACTGTCAGGTGGATCAGGTATTGTATCATCTGGGATCCGTGGGATAGAGTATGATCTGATGCCTGGCTGGAAGAACATCAGACACCGATTATGGCGTATTGCCACTTGCACAGGCTGGAAGCTGCAAAGAAGCTTGTTAAAGAACAAAGAAGTGCAGAAAATAGCAAAAGCTCGTGGCATTACACCGATGCAGGTACTTCTCGCATTTGTTCTTCGGAAAGACCAGGTGATTGCAATTCCAAGAAGTGGCAGAACAGAGCATGTACTTCAGAACTGGGCAGTAAAAGATGTTGTCCTTACAGATGAAGAATACGCTGCTCTTGACCGTGCATTTCCAGCACCGGAGCATAAGACCTATTTGGATATTGTATAGAATAAGCTGTGCGAAGAAGTATTGTGAAAATATAACAAAAACGCGTGGAAACGATTACATTGTCTTGAAATAAACAATGTTTGTCAACGAAATCAATGACAAAACGATGAAAAACAGAAAAAAATTAAGTGAATCTGTCTCTAGAAAAAGAAATCTCTGAATGCTATTCTGTTAGTGTAATAAAGGAAAAAAAGAATAGAAATTTTAAAGAGAGTTTATAGGAGGCAGGGGAATGAGAAGAGTTTTGCAGAATCTGATCATCGCATTTACAGTTATCTTTTTGTTTACAGGCATGTTTTATATAGAAAATCAGAATATGTGGAAGCAAGTGGACAGTATACAAGTAACATAACAATCCGTAACACTTCACCGCTTGAACTAGAAAATGTTCAGGTTAAGTTCAACGGAGCAGAAACAGTAACAATCGGGGCAATGCAGTCTGGAGAGAAAAGAGTGATTGAGATTCCGGAAGAAGCAAAACCGGCAGTTACAGTCCAGGTGAGCGGAACATCTGAGTTGGCCGGAAAATTCGCCGGACATTTCAGCGGAAGAATCACAGACGGAACAGAAGCTATGATTTATCTTGAAGAAGATATGACACTTGGAGTTTCATCGAATGTGATAGATAATTGAAGAGAACAAGACTTATAAATTTCAAAGTCTTTCATAATATGAAGAGAGTGGACAGCAGAAATTAGTTTTGCTGTCCACTCTTTTTATGATATTATGTAATTGTTCAGAGCCAAGCAAAATTTCAAAAACAGGTATAAAATGCTTGCATTTTTAAGACTGTTTTTGAAATTTTATTTGGCGGATACGCCACACCGACGAAATGCGTAGCATTTTGGAGGTTGACTCTGAACAGTTATCTTTATTTTTCATCTGAATCCTCTTTGCCTTTAAATGGAATCACTTCGCATTCATTTGAAGCTTCTTCGTCTTCGTCTGAATCTTCTTCGTCATCTTCTTCCTCAAGAAAGCTTTTGATTTTAGATAAACAAATTTTGATTTTCCTAAACGGAATTTCACTCTTTACGTCTGTTTCATCTTTCTCTGCATCCGGCACAAAATTCTCTGACGACTGTTCCTCTGTGTCCTCTGTGTCCTCTGTAATCACAGGCATCGCGATTGTCTCACCCAAGTTTCGGACTCTTCTGAGCTATCTCTGTTTTCGGTCACTGACTCTGTTTCAGTCGCCGCACTTATTTCTGTAACTCCTTCTGTCTCAGCCGTTTCATTTATTTCAGATGTTACTTCTGTCTCAGCTTCTTCTGTAGTTGCATCTGTCTCAACTGCTCCTTCTGCTTCTGTAGTCAGATCTGCATCCGTCTCCTCTTCTGTTATGTCCGTTCCAGCAATTCCTTCTAACAGCGCATCAACCGTCTTCTCTTCCTCAGTCACTTCTTCCGCTTCAGGTTCCGGCTTCGGTTCACACGGCATCCCCACTGTAAAGCAGCTTCCGGATCCCAGAATACTTCTGCATCTACCAACCATCGTGTACTTCAGCAATCCATTTACAACAGAAAGTCCCAGTCCAAAATGACCTTCTCCGGCACCTAAAGGATCTCCTCTGAAAAACCGATCCCATACGTGTGGCAGATCCGTCTCCGAAATTCCAATTCCCGCATCTGCAATCTTACAGGTAAACTCACTGCCTTTGCTTTCAACAACAACTTTGATCAGTCCAATCTCTCGACTATAATCAATGGAATTCTCCAGCAGATTTAACAGCATCTTCCGATAACAGTTCTCATCCACTTCTGCGTAAATCTCCGGTTCAATCTCATATTCTATCTGCACCGGTTCATCTGCTTCCTGAAGTCTGCTGATCTGACCTTCTATAATTCCTGTTGTCAGTTCACTGATATTCATGCGTTTTTATAAGCTGGCTGACATCCCTGATCCGCCTTTGCAAAAAATGAGACTTCCTGAATAAAATCTGAAAGAATCTGTGCCTTCTTCTGCACTAATTCAATCTGCCAACGCTGACGCTGGGACAGTCGCCAGTCGCCAAGACACCATGCGCTTCTTGTAAGAATCACACTGACCGGCATCCACATCTCCTGTACAACATTTTCTGCAAAATGTCCCTCTTCGCGCACATCCTCAAGTAATTCATTCAATGTCAGCTGCAGTCTCTCAAATTCCGCATCAGATTCTTCCAGTTCCAACTGTCTGGAGAAATCTTTTGTTCTACAGATTTCCGCCGCTGACTCTGCCAGATCTGCAGTCCGTTTCAGAACCTCCATTACCAGAAAGTATCCAATTGCAAGAGATGCGATGAAAACGATTGGAAGTACCACCTTCGCCATCGCTTTTGCTGACTGCGCATCTGTTCCACTTATCACTGTAGCAAGAAACAACGCAATGCCTGTTGCCACGAATATGCACCCTGTATATTTTAGTGTTAATTTTATTTTCAAAGATATTTTTTTCATTCGTACTCCTCCAATGGAATCTCTGACATTCCAAATTAGATTATAGCACATTTTAAAACAGTATGTTGTGAAATTCTTCTTAAATAAAAAAGTTTTTATTATGCTTTTCCGCCTTGTATTTCTCTCTGATTTGCCCTATCCTAAAAAGTAAATATATCAGCAAAAAAAGATTTTTAAAACAATTTGAAAGAAGGAAATATCTATGAACAATTCAGTTTCTCAAGAACTATTAAAATTTCTTCAAAAGAGTCCCACAGCATTTCATGCTGTTGCACAGATGAAAGACGAACTTCTCAAAGCTCGTTTTACTGAATTAAAAGAAAATGAACGCTGGAAGATAGAGCGTGGCGGGCACTATTCGTTACACGAAATGACTCTTCCCTGATTGCGTTTACAATTCCGGAAAATGGTATTAACAAGATGCACATTCTGACAAGTCATAGTGATTCTCCGACCTTTAAGATCAAAGAGAATCCGGAGATCGAAGTAGAAAAACATTATGTGAAATTAAATGTAGAAAAATATGGTGGCATGCTCTGTGCACCCTGGTTTGACCGTCCGCTCTCTGTTGCCGGACGCGTTATAATAAAAGATAAGACAAACGGACAATTCACGAGCAAACTCGTCAATATTGACCGGGATCTTGTTATGATCCCGAATCTCGCAATTCACATGAACCGTGAGATCAATAGCGGTTACAACTACAACGCACAGAAAGATCTTCTCCCACTTTATGGCTGTGGTTCTCCTAAGGGAACTTTTATGGAACAGATTGCTGAAGCTGCGGGGTAGAAAAAGATGAAATTCTCGGTCATGATCTATTCCTTTATAACCGACAGGAAGGTTCCATCTGGGGGGCTTCTGAAGAATTCATTTCCAGCGGCAGACTTGATGACCTGCAGTGTGCCTTCGCATCACTTCAAGGTTTTCTTTCCGGTGAGAAAAAAGACTGTATGGCTGTACACTGTGTTCTGGATAATGAAGAAGTTGGAAGCGGTACGAAACAGGGCGCCGCATCCACATTCCTTTTGACACACTGATCCGTGTTCACGAAGCACTTGGATATGATGGAGAAGATTATCGTGTTCATCTTGCAGACAGCTTTATGATCTCTGCGGATAATGCTCATGCGGTTCATCCAAACTATACAGAGAAAGCAGATCCGACAAACCGCCCTTACCTGAACGAAGGAATCGTGTTGAAATTCAATGCAAACCAGAAGTACTGTACGGACGCCGTATCTGCTGCCATGTTCCGTGACCTATGTAAGCGGGCAGATGTTCCGGTTCAGACATTTACAAACCGTTCTGATATGGCCGGTGGCTCTACCCTTGGAAATATTTCCAACACTCAGGTTGCGCTCAATACCGTTGACATCGGACTTCCGCAGTTGGCAATGCATTCCCCTTATGAAACTGCAGGTGTGAAAGATACTGAGTATCTGGTACGAGCTGCAAAAGAATTCTTCTGCTAGTAAAAGAAGAAGCAGGGATTTCATTATGACGAAATCCCTGCTCTTTATTTTTTACAAATGCTTTTTCAGCGCATCTACATAATAAGACGCATAACGACTGAAAATAATATTTTTCTTTTTAATAATACCGATCCTCATCGTTTTATCAACATCTAATGGCTTCGCTATAATACTGCTTCCATTTAATTTCTGGTCGATCACACCACTGCTTACTGTGAATCCGTTTAATCCGATCACCAGGTTAAATAAGGTCGCCCTGTCTCTTACCTGTATACTCTTCGGGAAATCAAGCATGCTTATAAATTCCTCTGAAAAATAAAACGAATTATTGTTTCCCTGCTCATAGACAAGATATGGATATGGTCGTAAATCTTCCATGGAAATCATTTCTTTCTCTGCCAGTGGATGATCTTTACAGATAAATACATGCGGTTCTGCAACAAACATTTCCTCAAATTTCAACTGATTATTCTTTATCAGCTTCAAAATCACATCTTCATTGTGTTCCGAAAGATAAAGAACCCCAATCTCACTTTTTCCGCTCGCCACATCTTCAATGATCTCGCCCGTCTGTGTCTCTCTTATAATAAAACTATACTGGTCTGCATCATATTCTTTGATCAGATCAACAAAAGCATTTACCGCAAACGAATAATGCTGGCAAGACACAGAAAACTTGGTGTTCTTCTCTCTCCATTTCCAAAATGTTCTTTCATATTGTCAGCCTGCTCTAAGAGCATCCTTGCAAAGGACAATAGCTCTTCGCCTTCTCTTGTAACAGTAACGCCTTTGTTAGACCTTGTAAATGCAGTCACTCCCATCTCTTTTTCAAGATTATGAATTGCTGCACTAAGCGACGGCTGTGAAATAAAAGCTTTTCTGCAGCCTCCGTAATATTCCCACAATCCGCAACCGTAACTAAATAGGTTAATTGCTGTAATGTCATGTTCGCTCACTCCTTATTGAAACTGATATCCGGGCTTATCATAAAAGTATTCCCCATAACCATGTTGAGACAAATGGCTGTAAAAAAACATAATAACACCTACTGAACCACAGATCAAATAAAAATCATTAATTTTTGAATCTGATAAAGTTCGCTTTGTAAAGTTTTTTGTTACAAAACGTACAATAAAGTAGCCGATCAAAGTACCGATGCTATTTGTAATGATATCATCTATATCAGTTGCTCTGCCAGTAAAAAGTTGAGAAATCTCAATAAAAGACGTTGCAACAATTCCGGCCAGGGCAACACTTTTTATACTTCTGAACTCTTTCCATAACATTGGTAAAAAGAAACCAAACGGAACGAACAAGAGTACGTTCAAACACGCATTAACAAAATCTGACAACATATAAATAAACGGAATCAGATTCACTGTAAGCTCCATTTGCAGCATCGTAATATTCGGGAATCCCACTAATGCTAATACTACTGCCAGATAAAATCCAAATATCAGATAAACCATCGTTCGTTTCCAGCTCTGAAAGAAAATCTTCTCATATATGCACCAAAGCGGAATTATAAAACTGCGGCTGCAACAAGTTCAATCAGGGCGTTGTATATTCTACTCATTTTCCCCTCCACGAATTATATTTTACACAACTCATAGTCTATCATATCAGGCCTGGTTACAGTAGCTTTATAATCCTTAATTAAACTTAATTTTTCATTAAGATGAAGTTACTGTTCACACCATGTGCGACCAGCAACGCATCTTGCAAGTTTTCATTATCCTCTTGCGTCCTGGTGTCAGATATGTTATATTGAAAATACAAAGAAGGGAAACCGCAAGCGGCTACCCGTAATATTGTATTCAAACTATATTTTTATAGTCGTTCAACTACTGCGAATAGTTGGCGGCTATTTTCGTTTACCCTTGAAAATCTCATAACAAAGACCAACAAGGGCAACAATGAATATACAAAACTGAATCAGATCAGAATATGTAATCATCTTATCGCCCTCCTTTCTTTCGTTTTGGAGGGTGTTTTATCCCTCCGTAAAGAAGGGTAGCCGCCTGGCTTTGGTTTCCCTGTCTGTATATTATCACGTTGATACCGGACAGGCAACCGCCTTTTTCTATTTATTCCGTTATGCGAACGTTCGGGGTTACTGTTCACTCCGTTCACAGCAACTTGGTCAAAATTCATTCCAAATCACCTTCAGTGATGGAATTTTGCCCCGTATGTCTCGGGATTTTGCCATATTCATGGCAAAACACCTCGCGGGATATTACCTGTGAACAGTAACCTCCTGTTTC
>ENA-OQHP01000661-OQHP01000661.1-human-gut-metagenome-genome-assembly--contig:-NODE-661-length-11040-cov-2.369743_pt1 | contig 11040 bp, 12 predicted proteins | sample MGYA00242563_ERZ504717 | MGnify/ENA primary metagenome ERZ504717 (study PRJEB26092, sample SAMD00036212) | human gut metagenome | host: Homo sapiens | study: EMG produced TPA metagenomics assembly of...
TCTGGCCTCGTCCATAGTGACCTGAGCAAAGAGGCCGTTCGGCCTTATTTATCATACCGTTCTCCTCCAGCTTCATGGCATTACGGTAAATGTTTCTGCAAGTCCTAAAAAGGTTTGCTCGCGTTACATCCACCACTCTTTGCGCCAGACGCAAAGCATAATAAGTTTCCACCAACTCCGATAGCAAAGTAGCTCCCGCCTCTTCCCTACCTGCTTTGGCCAAATCTACCATACGGTTGCCGATACGGCTTGCAAAATTCGTTTTCCGCCTGTAAAAAGCGGCCACATCACATTAGCATCTATGGTCGTCAGGTTACGTTCTAATAAAGGAAAAGTAAGGGTATGCGCACCTATATTATCAAGAATAGAAGAAATAAATTTATCATCGGGCACAATGGAATGTACAAAGTCTTTTGCCGGATCGGTAATTGCCTTAAAGGTTCCTTGACCTCAATATGGTTGGACAAATGGACGTATGCACCCGATGCATTCAAAGACGGATACCAAAAAGCATTCATCTTTTGTCGCTCACTGCGTGCTATATCTACAGCCTTATCCGCCATTTGCAACGTGCGGCTGCCCTTGTTCATCAGGCTGGCAGATTGTTCCAATGTTAAAGATAATTCCCCGTTTTGAGCTGATAATGAAACCGGGAACAAAAGAACACATAAAAATATTTTATAATGCATACACTGTTTAGTTTCTGTTATGTTGTAATAAACAGAAACCAAACAGATTGTTTGAACAGGATTATTTATTAAATAACTCGAAAGTGAATTTAAAACCAAAGGTATCAAATTGCCCGTTGATAGTGCTTACAAAAGCCCCCACATCAAATATATGTGTGCCGATGCCATAACCCAACTCGATATATGGATTAAGATGTGGCATGAACAGGATACCACCATACAAACGCTCCTGCTGGACTAATCCCAGCCAACGGTTTAAGGGTTTCAAGAAAATAAAAGGAGACTCATAGGTGAAATTCCCCCGCCAGTACTGACGTGAGGAGTTATACCAACGTCCGTCCAGCAATTGGAAAGTGCCACCAATATCATCATTCCATCCTTCGGGAAGATTACGACGGGCAAAGTTAGCAAAATCCACGAAATACATATCTTCCTGCTTGGTAAACATCCCCCCCCCAATGCGATAACCGATACTTCGGATTCCGCTCAGTTTCAAGTTTTGCTGTATATCAAACTCCCAACGTTCATGAGCACCCGTACTCTTGAATACACCTTTAATGCCCCGTTCATAATCCAGCATAAAAGTAGGCATACTGGAACCTACATTCATCTTCCGGCGACCGTTCATGTAATAATACATACCGGGAGTCCATTCAATACGTATACGAGGTGCAAAACTATTGTATTCTGATCTGATACCTCGCAATGCAGCCCAATCCTTATCGGGCAACGGCTTTTCAAGAATGACTTTCGAATTATTTATCAGATACCTCCAATGTACGGAAACACCTGCTTTAATAAACAAGCCGTTCACTATTTCTATATTATGGAACAGATTGAGATACACATCCTTGAAATAGTCCAATTCCAATTGGTCAAAATTAAAGGTACTATCGGGCAATTGCTTTAGCTGATCCAATACGACACTACTATATATGCGGTTACCGTTACCTACACTAACCTCAAAACTAGCCTGCTTTTCCGGCCAATATTGCCAATCGGCATCCGCTTTCACATAAGTTCCTTATGTGTAAATTATAACCTATCTGCGGACTGATTCTAAGTATACGTCCATCATGAAAAAGCCGACTGTATTTAAACTTCTGCTTATACGAAAAGCCCCTGCTGTGGCTATAATCCAACAGCACCGGATTAATAAGTGGAGAACAATGCACACTCCCCATACTGGACAAATTCACATTGTAACTACTGATAAGCATGTCACCCAACTCCCCCCAAAACTCCAAATGTTCATTCTTCTTTTTTTCGGTACGCGTAAAAGCGTATCCTGACGTAAAGCATAACTTCTATACAAAGAATCCTCCAAAGCGGACAGCGGAATGGGACGCAGCTCATTGAACTTTTCCTTATCTGTTATCAGCTGTTCCGAATCACAAGTCAGCTTATAGGATTCCGTCAGGTCATGGCGATGCTTCTTTTGAGATTTACGCCGGGCGGCTCCTTCATAAAATTTAATTTCATTGTATTTCAACCAGGCTCCCATATCCATTTCCAGATGGTTACCTATAAACTTAAAAACAAGATTCAAATCAAACTGCACCGGCAGAAACTCCACATCGCCCTCCTCTCCCATCTTGACACGGACCTTGAAGCGGATCACATCATAAACGCCTTCAATATAAAGTTCACGAATAGTCCATATCTGATCACTAACCCACATATATCCACTGACCAACTGTGTACCACGGAATTTGGGAATAATAAGTATTTTATACCGCTGGCAATCGGGAGGACCGGCTATAGAATCCAATAAATAATGATAATATCTGCTAGATTTCTTATCCAAAGGAGAAAGAAGTTTATCGGACATCAATGAAGAAGAATAGATATTCATGTTCAAATAATCCATCACATCCGTTATCTGTCCCCTGTTACGTGGAAATGTAGTGGATACCGCTTTTATCTTACGGTCGTATATATCAGGGGCCGTATAATGCAGCTCACTAAGAGATTCCATAAGGTAATCATTGATGTGTTTTTCGAAACGAAACATGGACGGTACATAGCGGATAAGGTGATTGCGCTTATGTACCTTTACTTTTCCTTTTATATATAAATCAGCCTTATACTCATCAATGATACGGGAATAGAACGGCGAAAACTGGAAAATACACTGAAGAATGGAATCGGACACCATCGGCTTGTCGGGCATATCAACCTTTTCCCTCTTAGCCTGAACAGCTAAAGGTAACAAAAGACAAAATATAATCAAGCTGACAATCCGTATATAGTGCATCAATGTACTTTCTTTTCATTGTTTGAAGAGCAAATATAAACAAAAACCAACAGGCTGACGCATGATAATACTTAATTAACATCCTTAACAGAAATGAAAAATGATTAGCGATATAGCGAATTATTAATCAAAAAGCAGTATTTTTGCAGCCAACAACCAGTAAAAGAAAGACAACATGTCCAAAATGAGATTTTTTGCTCTACAGGAGTTAGCCAACAGACGCCCCGTTAAAGTTGACTACCCCTCTGAAAAGTTAGCTGATTATTACGGCAACCACGTATTCGACCGTAAAAAATGCAGGAATATCTGCCTAGTGAGGCTTATAAAGCAGTAATAAACGCAATCGAGAAAGGTACCCCTATCAATCGTGAAATGGCCGACATGATAGCCAATGGCATGAAGAATTGGGCAAAGACCTTTAATGTTACCCACTACACTCATTGGTTCCAGCCTCTGACTGACGGAACTGCCGAAAAGCACGACGGCTTTATTGAATTCGGTGACGACGGTAATGTTATAGAACGCTTCTCGGGCAAACTGCTTATCCAACAAGAACCGGATGCATCCAGTTTTCCCAACGGCGGTATCCGGAACACATTTGAAGCACGTGGCTATACGGCATGGGATGTTTCTTCTCCGGCTTTCATTGTAGACAGCACACTTTGTATTCCTACTATCTTCATCTCTTATACAGGCGAAGCACTCGACTATAAAACTCCTTTGTTGAAGGCATTAGGTGCTGTAGACAAAGCGGCAACTGAGGTTTGCAGAATGTTCGATCCAAACGTAAAACGCGTATTCGCCAATCTGGGTTGGGAACAAGAATACTTTTTAGTGGATACCGCACTATATAATGCACGTCCGGATCTTTGCCTGACCGGACGCACCTTGATGGGACACTCGTCTGCCAAGGACCAGCAGCTAGACGACCACTACTTCGGTTCCATCCCTCCACGTGTAACCAGTTTTATGAAAGAATTGGAACTGGAATGTCACAAACTAGGGATTCCGGTAAAAACACGGCATAACGAAGTGGCTCCCAACCAATTTGAGCTAGCTCCTATTTTTGAAGATGTAAATCTGGCCAACGACCATAACCAGCTGGTAATGGACCTGATGAAACGTATCGCTTCCAAACACAATTTTACTGTACTGCTCCACGAAAAACCATTCAAAGGAGTAAACGGATCGGGCAAACACAACAACTGGTCACTTTGTACAGACACAGGCATCAATTTGTTCTCTCCTGCCAAGACTGCGGAAGGAAATATGCTTTTCCTGACTTTCATAGTCAACGTACTGATGATGGTCTATAAAAACCAAGATTTACTACGTGCCTCTATTGTCAGTGCCGGAAACAGCCATCGCCTGGGAGCAAATGAAGCCCCCCCCGCTATTCTGTCTATTTTCCTAGGACGTCATCTTTCCCATATGTTGGACGAAGTAGTGGCACGTCTGAATGACGCCGAACTGACCCTGATGAAAAGAAAGCATTGCAATTGGGTATCGGGCGCATACCTGCCATATTGCAAGACAATACAGACCGTAACCGTACCTCTCCTTTTGCCTTCACCGGAAACCGTTTTGAATTCCGTGCTGCAGGCTCATCTGCCAACTGTGCCGCATCAATGATTGTGATCAATGCCGCTATGGCACACCAGTTGAATGAGTTCAAGACCCAGATAGATAAATTAGTAAACGGAGGGATGGAACAGGAAGAAGCTCTGTATAAGGTATTAAAAGAAACCATCATCGCTTCACAAAACATCCGTTTTGAAGGTGACGGCTACTCGGAAGAATGGAAAGCAGAAGCCGCGCGACGCGGATTGACCAATATCTGCCATGTACCGAAGCCATCCTGAAGTTCAACGATGAGCAATCTCGTGCAGTACTGATAGGCGAAAAAATATTCAATGAAAATGAATTGTTCTGTCGTATAGAAGTGGAACTGGAAAAGTTTACTAAAAGGTCCAGATTGAAAGTCGTGTACTAGGCGATCTAGCTATCAATCATATTGTTCCCACAGCTGTAATTTATCAGAACAGACTATTAGAAAATCTTCGTGGTCTGAAAGAGATATTCTCCACCGAAGAATACGAAGAGCTGACCGAAGACCGGAAGAATTTGGTACGTGAAATTCAAAACCGCATACTTGCTATTAAAAAAGCCGTGCACAATATGACAGAAGCCCGAAAAGTAGCAAATCATTTGGGAAGCCAAGTAGAGAAAGCCTTCAGCTACGAGGAACAAGTGCGTCCATATCTGGAAGAAATCCGCGACCATATTGACCATTTGGAACTAGAAATAGACGATGAGATTTGGCCATTACCTAAATATCGTGAATTACTGTTCACCAAATAAAATTTCACAAAAAAAAGAAAGGATAGGAGATAAGAACCTATCTTTTGTTATTTTTGAAGATAAATTAATAATATATCTTTCTTTTTTCTTCTGATTACTTCGTCCTTTTATTTTTTCTTCTTATATTTGTGCTCTATAACACGGTTTTATAGCACGTTTATGGTTAGAAAAGAATTATCAGAAACTGAGATTGCTGAAAGTATACCAGACTTATGGCAACCTTTAACACAGGAACAAAGAGAGTTCTTGGCTCAGAACTTTACGATACAGAAGTATAAAAAGAATGAGAGATATACTGCGAAGGAGAAACTCCGATGCACCTTATGTGTCTTCTTAGTGGAAAAGTAAAAATCTACAAAGAAGGTGTGGGAGGACGTAGCCAGATTATCCGCGTATTAAAGACGAAAGAATATTTCGCATACCGAGCTTTTTTTGCCGAAGGGAACTTCGTGACAGCTGCTTCCGCTTTCGAGCCTTGCACTATCTGCCTTATTCCCATGCCGGCCATTATGAAACTGATAAAAGACAACTCTGAATTAGCTTTGTTCTTTATCCGCCAACTTTCTATAGATTTGGGAATTTCTGATGAAAGAACCGTAAATCTTACGCAAAAACATATTCGTGGACGATTGGCGGAATCTCTGTTATTTTTGAAAGATACTTATGGAGTAGAAGAAGATGAATCTACACTAAGCATTTACCTTTCACGAGAAGATTTGGCAAACTTATCAAATATGACTACTTCGAACGCAATCCGTACGCTTTCTAACTTTGCAACTGAAAAACTGATTACCATCGACGGTAGAAAAATTAAAATCATTGATGAAGAGAAACTAAAAAAATCAGCAAAATAGGATAAAATCTAATATCAATTCATACTTCACACACACAGGCGTCCGTTTTTCCATAACAGACGCCTGTTTTTTCTCTACTTACAAAACCTTTTTCAATACCAGCTGTTATTAAAGAAACTAAAACCAAGAAACTATGAGTAAAGGTAAATTATGGGGAATCATCCTCCTTATTTTATTTGTGCTGGGATTCGGTATCTGGCTTTATACCAGTCTGACGTAAAAAAGATGTAGACCAGGAAGGCATAGGTGTGTTAGACGACATGACTATACCCGCTGTGGACTAAATAATAATAAACACTAACTTAAACTTTACATTATGGCTAAAGAATCTGTGAATATCCTGAAGGATAAAATTGACATTGTGGACTTATTGGCTCAGCTGAATGCAGCTCTGTCCGAAGAATGGTTGGCTTTCTACCAATACTGGGTAGGTTCATTCGTAGTAGAAGGCGCTATGCGCGGTGATGTACAACGCGAGTTTCAAGAACATGCAGCCGAGGAATATAACCATGCAAAATTATTGGCCGACCGTATCATTGAATTGGAAGGCGTACCCGTACTTGACCCTAAACAATGGTTTGATTTAGCTCGCTGCAAATATGATGCGCCCGTAGATTTCGGTTCGGAAATCTTGTTGAAACAAAATGTAGAATCCGAACGTTGTGCCATCTACCGCTATCAGCAAATTGCAGAATTCACAAACGGAATTGACTTCACCACTTGTGATATTGCCAAACATATTATGGCAGAAGAAGAAGACCATGAACAAGATTTGCAAGATTACTTAAATGATATAGCCCGCATGAAGGCTTATATTCTAAAAAAATAATCCACATCTGCTTCTATTCTTTTTTCTGTTTTGACGGAGAAAGAAAGGTAAGGCCGGTTTCTACTGCAAAAACCGACCTTATTTTATACTATTCATGCAAGTTGCCCCATAGTCCAAATAAATTAACCCATCTTACCTGTGAATCCCCAACGAATAACATTTATAACACTTGGCGGATTCTTACCAGTTTGGTCAATAGCCCTTCCAGCAAATCCAGTTTCAACATATTCGCTCCGTCACTCTTAGCGACAGAAGGGTCTTCGTGGGTTTCCATAAACAAACCGTCCACTCCTACCGCTATGCCAGCCTTGGCTACCGTTTCAATAAGCTGCGGCATACCACCTGTCACACCGGCAGTCTGATTAGGTTGTTGCAAAGAATGTGTCACATCCAGAATTACAGGAAAACCTAAAGTCTGCATTTCCGGAATACCCCGATAATCTACAATCAAATCCTGATACCCGAAAGTCGTTCCCCGCTCGGTCAGCATAACCTGATCATTACCCGCCTCCACCACTTTGTCAGCAGCAAAACGCATGGCGCCAGGTGATAAAAATTGTCCTTTCTTGATGTTGACAATCTTTCCGGTATGAGCTGCCGCCACCAGCAAATCAGTCTGGCGACACAGGAAAGCAGGAATCTGCAACACATCCACATATTCAGCGGCCATAGCAGCTTCTCCAGCACTATGAATATCGGTTACCACAGGAATTCCAAAAGTTTCCCGTACTTTACGAAGTACTTTCAAGGCCTTTTCATCACCTATTCCTGTAAACGAATCCAAACGGGAACGGTTAGCCTTACGATAAGATCCTTTAAACACATAGGGAATACCCAGTTTATCTGTTATTTTCACAATACGATCTGCTATTCGGAGAGCCATTTCCTCTCCTTCGATCACACAAGGACCAGCCAGTAAAAAGAAATTATCTGTCTTTCTTAAATCTGAAATTGTCATTATCTTACGTCTATTCATTGAGATATCTACTCTGCCTCTATCCTTAAAGCAAGAAATGGATATCTATAGTTTTTAATTAGGGATAATCAAAGTTATAGCTTCCGGCTGGATCGTAATTTCCAAAGGAAAATGGCGGTCTAAAATACGCCCGTCCAAACTGACAGAAGCATTCTGCGCACGTAGTACTTTTACTTTCCGTGTACGATAAGGTTTCACCATTTTATGATTTAAAATACGTCCCTGCAACAGCATCCACATACCCGAGAAAAGTTGAATTAACTCCGGACGATAAATAACCGACACATCCAACCAGCCATTATAAGGAACTGCACTAGGTGTCAAACCGTATCCACGGGCACTTCCCACACATACCGTCATGATACGTCCACGAATATGTTCGCCATTGATACAAAGATGTGTACGGTACAATTTACGTTCAAACAGCAACAGGAACATGGAAGCGGCAAAAGACAACTCACGTATTCCCCAAAAACGGCGGGTACCATCTGAGATCTGTACAATACGCGCACCTAAACCTATATATATGGCATTCAGGAAATAGCGGGAGGTGTGCTTCTCTCCATCAAAATAATTACAACGCCCCACATCAATTTTCCTCAGACGACGATTGATAATCCAATCTACCGCTGCTTTATAATTATCTTCATCCAACCCCCAATATTGGCAAAGTCATTACCAATACCATTAGGAATGATTCCAAAAGCGATATTTGTCTTATCCTCCACCATAGAAGTCATAATACCGTTAATAGCATCATTGATCGCTCCGTCTCCACCTACAATCACAATGGTTCGATAACCATTATTAGCCAAGGTACGGGCGAGTCGTTCCACCGATCCAAAACCTTCGGACTGTACGTAGTCAAAAACCACCTTACGGTTTTCCATATAGCTACGTATCTCATTCCAACGCTTCTGAGTCTTACGGCTTCCGGCTTTCGGATTATAAATAATCCCCCATCTGTTTGGTTCTACAGCCATAACATTTAGTTTTTAGTGTGTAACAAATTAATGATTTTTTCCACCTTATCTTCCATAGGCAGGCAAGCATCCAGCCAATGTATAGTGAACCCTCGCCGCTCCATGCCCCGGAACCAGGTCATCTGCCGTTTGGCAAATTGATGGATAGCTATTTCCAATTGATGAAACATTTCATTGAAAGAAAGTTTACCCAAGACATATAAAGTCAAATACTTATATTCCAATCCGTAATAAATCAAATCCTCGGAAGAAATACCACTATCCAACAAAGCCTTCACTTCGTTTACCATCCCTTCATCCAAACGCTGCTTCAAACGGTGGGATATTTTTCACGACGTAACTCACGAGCTATATCTACTCCAATGATCAAACTATGAATTTGCGGGAACTCACGGTATTCCGCTGATTGGTGCTTGTAATACTCTTCTATTTCAATGGCCCGGATAGCCCGCTTTACAGTATCTACGTCCGTAGAGTTATGAAGTTTCCTGTAAGTTGACAACAACCGGGTGAGTTCCGCTAATGATTTATCTGCTAACGAGTCCCTAAGTTTGGGATTCTCTGGAACAGGAAGCAGCCTATATCCCTTCAACACGGATTCAAGATACATCCCCGTACCTCCGCATAATATAGGAAGTTTGTCTTTCCATCTCACTTGATCATAAGCATTCAAAAAATCACGTTGAAATTCAAATACATTATATTTATATCCGGGGTCTACAATGTCTATCAGATGGTAAGGTATTTGCTGTCCATTCACGACATAGTCTTCCAAATCCTTTCCCGTACCTAATCCATCCGGCGATATACCTGCCGGCTATCTCCACTGATAATTTCGGTATCCAACTTGTAAGCTAAAGCCGCTGCCAAAGGAGTCTTTCCTGAAGCGGTAGGTCCTAATATCGTTATCAAATCGTACTTTTCCATCCTAAGTTTTTGTAACAGTCGCACAAAGATAACGAAAATGTGCAACTTAGCACGCAAAACTACATAAAAAAAGCCGTCTGAATTACTTCAGACGGCTTTCGCTATATGGTTTTTAACTGATTAGCAGTTTACAGAAGCCATGTGAGCAATCAAATCCAATACTTTGTTAGAGTAACCGATTTCGTTGTCATACCAAGAAACCACCTTAACAAAAGTATCAGTCAAAGCGATACCAGCTTTAGCATCGAAGATAGAAGTACGAGTATCACCCAAGAAGTCAGAAGAAACAACTGCATCTTCAGTGTAACCCAATACGCCAGCCAATTCACCTTCAGAAGCTTCTTTCATAGCTGCACAGATTTCAGCATATGTAGCCGGTTTAGCCAAGTTAACTGTCAAGTCAACTACAGAAACATCCAAAGTCGGAACACGCATTGACATACCAGTCAATTTACCGTTCAATTCAGGAATAACTTTACCTACAGCTTTAGCAGCACCAGTAGATGAAGGGATAATGTTACCAGAAGCAGCACGACCACCTCTCCAGTCTTTCATAGAAGGACCGTCAACTGTTTTCTGAGTAGCTGTTGTAGAGTGAACTGTAGTCATCAAACCGTCAGTGATACCCCATTTGTCATTCAATACCTTAGCGATAGGAGCCAAACAGTTAGTAGTACAAGAAGCGTTAGAAACGAACTGAGTACCTTTAACATAAGTCTTTTCGTTTACACCGCAAACGAACATCGGAGTATCATCTTTAGAAGGAGCTGACATAACTACATATTTAGCACCAGCTTCAATATGAGCCTGAGCTTTTTCTTTAGTCAAGAACAAACCAGTAGATTCAACTACGTATTCAGCACCGATTGCATCCCACTTCAAGTCAGCCGGATTTCTTTCAGCTGTTACGCGGATTGCATTGCCGTTCACGATCAATTTGCTATTTTCTACGTCAGCTTCGATAGTACCGTCAAATTGTCCGTGCATAGTGTCATACTTCAACATATATGCTAAGTAATCAACCGGGCAAAGGTCATTGATACCTACGATCTGAATATCGTTTCTGTTCTGAGCTGCACGGAATACAAAACGGCCGATACGACCAAATCCGTTAATACCTACTTAATCATTTGTTTAAATTTAAAGGTTTATAATATAGCTTTT
>ENA-OQHP01000662-OQHP01000662.1-human-gut-metagenome-genome-assembly--contig:-NODE-662-length-11037-cov-0.954445_pt1 | contig 11037 bp, 19 predicted proteins | sample MGYA00242563_ERZ504717 | MGnify/ENA primary metagenome ERZ504717 (study PRJEB26092, sample SAMD00036212) | human gut metagenome | host: Homo sapiens | study: EMG produced TPA metagenomics assembly of...
ACTGTACAGGTAAAAAAGCAGTTGTCATCGGACGAAGCCTGGTAGTAGGAAAACCGGCAGCCATGATGCTGATCAAGAAAAATGCAACAGTTACTGTATGTCATACAAGAACTGTTGATATGCCATCTGTTGCAAGAGAAGCAGACATCATTATCGTTGCGGCTGGCCGTGCAGGTGTTGTAGGCGCTGAATATGTAAAACCAGGCCAGACAAATCATCGATGTAGGTATCAATGTAAATGCAGAAGGAAAACTCTGTGGAGATGTTGATTATGCAGCAGTAGAGCCAATCGTAGATGCTATCACTCCGGTACCGGGCGGTGTAGGAAGCGTAACTACATCTGTTCTGGTAGGACATGTAGTAGAAGCAGCAATGAGAAAATATATGTAAGCGCAGAATTATATTTCTGAATTTTGAAATTTTCAATTAGTTAAAACAGTGGGAATCCCACAGATAAGAGCCGGGAGAACAGTTTCTTATCTGTGGGATTTTCTCTTTGTTAACCCTTGAAAAATCCATATTTCTGTTAAAATATCTGTAGTGTGATTTCAGGTGTGCATTTATTGTCTGATCAGATAGAAATCTGCTTTCAGATATTATGAAAACTGTAGCAAATGGTACAGGGAGCGTTACCGGAAAAATCACATGTAATGTGATTAAACAGTCGTACAAAAGTAGTCTGTACAACAAGAGGAGGAAAACATGAGTAAAAAACCTACCGTTTAATGATTTTAGATGGCTATGGATTAAATGACAAATGCGAAGCAAACGCAGTTTGTGAAGGAAAGAACACCGGTTATGGATCAGCTGATGTCTCAGTGTCCGTTTGTAAAGGGTAACGCAAGCGGCATGGCAGTAGGTCTTCCGGAAGGACGAGAATGGGTAACTCAGGAAAGTTGGACGATGACTGAACAATTGGGGCGCTGGTCGTATCGTATATCAGGAACTGACAAGAATCACCAAAGAGATCCAGGATGGCGATTTCTTTAAAAATGAAGCACTGCTGGCAGCTGTAAAGAATGCAAAAGAGAACAACTCTGCGCTGCATTTTATGGGACTGTTATCTGACGGTGGTGTACACAGCCACATCACTCATCTTTTTGGTCTGCTGGAACTGGCAAAAGAGAAGGTCTGGAAAAAGTATATGTACACTGCTTCCTGGATGGACGTGACACACCTCCGGAATCCGGTAAGGATTTTGTGGCTCAGTTAGAGGAAAAGATGGCTGAGATCGGCGTTGGAAAGGTAGCTTCCGTTATGGGACGTTACTATGCAATGGATCGTGATAAGAGATGGGATCGCGTAGAGCTGGCTTACAGAGCACTTACAAAGGGTGAAGGTAAGGCAGCTGAGAGCGCTACAGCCGGTATTCAGGCGTCTTATGATGATGGAAAGGCAGATGAATTTGTAGTTCCTTTCGTTGTAACCGAAAACGGTGCTCCCAGAGCTTCCATCAAAGATGGCGACTCTGTTGTGTTCTTTAACTTCCGCCCTGATCGTGCAAGAGAGATTACTCATGCATTCTGTGACGATGAGTTTGACGGCTTTGCAAGAGAGAAAAAACTGGATCTGGTTTATGTTTGCTTTACAGACTATGACGAGACCATCACAAATAAGCTGGTGGCATTTAAGAAGGAGCAGATCACCAATACCTTCGGAGAGTTTCTGGCTGCTCACGGCAAGAAGCAGGTACGCATTGCCGAGACAGAGAAGTACGCTCACGTTACCTTCTTCTTTAACGCGGAGTAGAGGAGCCAAATGAAGGAGAGGATCGTATTCTGGTGCCTTCTCCAAAGGAAGTGGCTACCTATGATTTAAAGCCTGAGATGAGTGCAAACGGCGTATGCGACAAACTGACAGAGGCTATTCGCTCAGGAAAGTATGATGTAGTGATCATTAACTTTGCAAATCCGGATATGGTGGGACATACAGGTGTTGAAAATGCAGCCATCAAGGCTATTGAGACGGTAGACGCTGGTGTAGGAAAGGCCGTAGAGGCTGTAAAAGAAGTGGACGGCGTACTGTTTATCTGTGCAGACCATGGAAATGCAGAGCAGTTAGTGGACTATGAGACAGGCGAGCCATTTACCGCTCACACCACAAACCCTGTTCCCTTTATCCTTGTAAATGCAGATCCTTCCTATAAGCTTCGCGAGGGCGGCGCTCTTTGCGATATTGCCCCGACCTTGATTGAACTCATGGGACTGGAGCAGCCGAAGGAGATGACAGGTAAGTCTCTGTTGGTGAAATAAAATCAAATGATACAGGCTGAGATTAGCCGGTAATTAAAAGCCCCCGGAGAGAGCATATAAAAGGCTCCTCTGGGGTTTTTGCAGTGGTGCGCCTGAGGTTCAGACTTTAATTTTTTTCATCTGCAGTCCGATGACCCCGATCATAAAAGCGGCTGTTCCGCCGATGATCCAGCCAGTGACCGTTTCGTGAAAGAAGAATACGCCCCAGAGAATGGCGAATACGGCCATCATGCTCTGGATCACGGGAACCATATAAAAGGGCACCAGGGGGATGGCTTTGGCATTGAGGTAAAAGCCCATTCCCGTGATAAAGCCGAAGGCAAGGATGGCAAGGATGCAGGCCAGATCCGGACGGATAAAAGCTATTTTTCCCTGTAAATACAGCTCTGCGGCCGGGATCAGGGAAAAAAGACCGGACAGGGTAAATATAGCCAGATTGCTGTCGATAATATCCAGCCGTCCAGCTACCATTTTCTGGGAAAGCACATGGCAGCCTGCACAGATACCGGACAGGATAAACAGGCCGGTAAAAGGAGATTTTCTTTAAAAAATACATCCAGAGGACGGCCGTTTAAAGAGATGCACAGAACGCCGCCGATGCAGAGAAAGATACAGAATCCCTTTCTGGGGGACAGCTTCTCCTTAAAGCACAGTACGCTTGCCAGCGTCAGAAACAGGGTCTGGGCAGGCTGGGTCACAATATTTCCATAGGAAAGTCCGTGGCTTAAGGCGTAGTTTTCTGTCAGATAGGCCATCCATTTGATAAAGGCTCCGAACAGGATCCATTTCCAGCAGGATAAGAGGGCCTGTTTTAAGTTTTTTTGAAATGGCTGCCTCAGGATACACTTTAAGATGAGCAGCCACACCACTCCAATGAAAAACGGAAAAGGTAATCCATGAAGCATTAAAATAAGGCTGATCGGTTTGACGCAGTACCGCCGAAGCTGAACATCAGGCAACGCAGAGCAGATAGACATATCCCATAGCTGATTTTCTCCTTCAAATCTATTTGACACTATTATAGCAAAATCTGGAAAAAAGGGTAGGAAAAAATTCTTTCCCCTGCCTCTTCCATTTTCCATTCAGATACGTTACAATAAAAAGATAACTGCCCGGAGAAATTACTCTGATGGCAAGAACAAAACAGGGGAGAAAGGAATATGAATACGAAAAAGGGAATGAAAGCGGCAAAGCTGTTAAAAAGCTTTCTTCCATATTATGGAAAGTACAAAAAGATCCTGATCCTGGATCTGTTCTGTGCGGCATTGACCACGCTGGGAGAGCTGGTGCTTCCTCTGATCCTTCGGTTTATCACCAATCAGGGAATGCAGGATCTGGCTTCCTTAACCACAGGCTTGTGGTAAAAATCGGCCTTTTATATCTGATCCTGCGGGTGATCGATTCGCTGGCTGCCTATTATATGGCATATACGGGCCATGTGATGGGCGTATATATTGAAACAGATATGCGCCAGGATGCCTTTGAGCATCTGCAGATGCTCTCGGACAGCTACTACAGCAATACTAAAGTTGGACAGATCATGTCCAGGATCACCAGCGATCTGTTTGATGTGACGGAATTTTCACACCACTGTCCGGAGGAATTTTTTATTGCCATTTTAAAGGGAATCGTATCCTTTGTGATTTTATCAGGAATCAATCTGGAGCTGACGCTGCTCATTTTCCTGATGATCCCGATCATGATCATTTCCTGTACCTGGTTTAATCTGAAGGTAAAAGCGCCTTCCGGCTTCAGAGAAATCAGATTGGCGAGCTGAACGCCCAGATTGAGGATACGCTTTTAGGAAACCGGGTGGTTCGTGCCTTTGCAAATGAGCCGGTGGAGATTGAAAATTCGGAAAAGGCAACCGGGAGTTTATGAAGATCAAAAAGCATACCTACCGGTATATGGCGGCCTTTCAGATTACCACCCGTTCCTTTGACGGCCTGATGTATGTGCTGGTGATCGTGGCCGGAGGCTTTTCATGATTAACGGAAAGATCGCGCCGGGAGATCTGGTCGCCTATACCATGTACGTGACCACTCTTTTGACAACCATCCGCCGGATTATCGAGTTTGCGGAGCAGTTCCAGAGAGGAATGACCGGGATTGAGCGTTTTCAGGAGATTATGGATGTGACTCCCGATATCAGGGATAAAAGGGAGCAAAGCCTCTTTCCGATGTAAAGGGAACAATCGAATTTGACCATGTAAGCTTTGAATATGCAGACGATCATACCCAGGTACTGAATGATATCTGTTTAAAAATCCGTCCAGGCGAGAGGATTGCTTTAGTTGGCCCTTCCGGCGGCGGAAAACTACACTCTGTAATCTGCTGCCAGATTTTATGACACAACAGGGGGAACTATCTCCATTGACGGAATGGATGTAAGGGATATTACCCTGAGAAGCCTGCGCTCCAATATCGGAGTGGTACAGCAGGATGTATACCTGTTTTCCGGCACTGTATTTGAAAATATTCTCTACGGACGCCCCGGCCGCTTCCAGAGAGGATGTGATCAAGGCTGCAAAAATGGCGGGGGGCTCATGAGTTTTATTACGGAATTAAAAAGACGGCTACGATACCTATGTGGGCGAACGGGGCGTAAAGCTTTCCGGCGGGCAGAAACAGCGCATCAGTATTGCCAGGGTATTTCTTAAAAATCCGGCAATCCTCATTCTGGATGAGGCCACCTCAGCTCTGGACAATGAGAGCGAGTATCTGGTATCACAGTCTCTGGAAAAGCTGGCTGAGGGCCGCACTACGTTAACTATCGCCCACCGCCTGACGACCATTCAGGGGGCAGACCGGATCCTGGTGCTTTCCGGCAATGAGATCGTGGAGGAAGGAAATCATAAGGAACTTCTTGAAAAGAAGGGGATGTATTACCAGCTTTATATGACAGCCAACCGTTTGAATCAGGGGCTTAACTGAAAGGAGGATATGTTATGAAAATAGCAGCAGCTACGGACAGCAACAGCGGCATTACCCAGGATCAGGCAAAGCAGCTGGGAGTCCATGTGCTTCCCATGCCCTTTATTATTGACGGGCAGATGTACTATGAGGGTGTGGATCTTACCCACGAGGAATTTTTCAGACGGATGGAGGAGGGAGCGGATATTACCACCTCTCAGCCGTCCCCCGGTGAGGTGACTGATTTCTGGGATAAACTTTAGAGGAGTATGACGCAGTGGTGTATATCCCCATGTCCAGCGGTTTAAGCGGTTCCTGTCAGACCGCCATGCTTTTAGCAGAGGATTACGAGGGAAAGGTATATGTACTCAATAACCAGCGCATTTCCGTGACCCAGATGCAGTCTGTGCTGGATGCCAGAGATTTGATAAAAAAGGGATATGCGGCTGCACAGATCCGCAATATTTTGGAAGAAACAAAGTTTGACAGTTCCATCTATGTTACAGTGACCACTTTGAAATATCTTAAAAAGGGAGGGCGCATCACTCCGGCAGCCGCTATGTTGGGAACTCTTCTCCAGATTAAGCCTGTCCTCACCATCCAGGGGGAAAAGCTGGATGCATTTTCCAAGGCCAGAACCTTAAAGCAGGGAAAGACCATTATGATGACCGCTCTTAAAAAGGATCTGGAAACACGTTTTCACGATCCTGAGGCACGTCATACCTGGCTGGAGATTGCTTATACCTGCAGCGATGAGATGGCTCAGGAATTTAAGGAAACAGTGGCAGAAATCTATCCGGATGCCAATATCTGCATAGCGCCGTTGTCATTAAGCATTGCCTGCCATATCGGACCGGGCTGTCTTGCTGTGGCCTGCAGCGGCCATTAAGGAGCTGGAGTAGATTGAAAAAGAAGAAATGGCTTGAGCGGTTTAAGCTAAGGGGAAAAAGCGTCATGATCCTATGGTGATTCTGATGATCCTTACTGCTTTGGTTCCCATGCTTTTGCAGGCAATGATCAGCGCAGGGCCTTTAACCAGACCCAGCTGGAGGCGAAGGGCATTGAGATACAGAATCAGTGTCTGATCTTAAGCAGCCGCCTCATGCGTTCAGGTTATATGACCTCGGATAAGGGAAATACCATGGAGCTGGATACCCGTATGCAGACGATCGCAGATATTTATAACGGGCGGATCGTAATTGTAAACAGCAGCTTTAAGATTATGAAGGATACTTTAACCTGGCGGCAGGGAAGTATTATGTTTCAGAAGAGGTTATCCGCTGCTTTAACGGGGAGACAAACAGCCGTATGAATCAGGAGATGGGTTATCTGACCCAGACTATTCCCATCCACAGTGCTTCCGATAAAAAGAAGGTTACGGGAGTGATGGTGGTTATGGCTTCTACGGAAAATATTTCCGCACTGACCGACCGGGTTCAGGGAAGCACCCAGCTGTTTTTGCTGTGCATGATCCTGGTGGTGGTGGTCTGTTCCATGGCAGCCGTGTTTTTCCTTATACGGCCTTTTAAGCGGCTTCTGGCTTCCTTTGAGCGTGTTTCCTACGGAGATTTGGACACCGATATCATGGAGGATGCTATAAGGAAACAATCCAGCTTTCACAGGCAGTACAGAAGTCGCTCAGAAAGCTTAAGGCAGTAGATCAGTCCAGACAGGAGTTTGTTTCCAATGTATCCCATGACTGAAGACCCCGATCACCTCTATCCGGGTGCTTGCAGATTCGCTTATGAGCATGGAAGAAGTGCCGGCAGAGCTGTACCGGGAGTTTATGGCAGATATTTCGGATGAGGTAGACCGGGAAAATCAGATCATCACTGATCTGTTAACGCTTGTGAAAATGGATAAATCTGCCCAGAGCCAGATGAATATTACACAGACGAATATAAATGAAGAGCTGGAGCTGATCTTAAAGCGCCTGCGTCCCATTGCCAAGCGAAGCAATGTAGAGCTGATTTTAGAAAGTATCAGAGAGGTAACAGGAGATGTGGATCGGGTGAAATTTTCCCTGGCTGTATCGAACCTGGTAGAAAATGCTATTAAGTATAATGTGGATTCCGGCTGGGTGCGGGTCACTCTGGATGCAGATCATAAATATTTTTATATTCGTGTAGCGGATTCCGGAATCGGGATTCCTCAGGACTGCATGGATCATATTTTTGAACGTTTTTTCCGCGTGGACAAGGCCAGATCCAGAGAGGTGGGGGCACAGGCCTTGGGCTTGCCATTACGCTGAATGTGATCCAGATGCATCATGGGATCATTGATGCGGAAAGTACACCGGGAGAAGGGACAACCTTCAGTGTGCGCATTCCCCTAAATTATGTGTCCAGACAGGAGGATAAATCATGAGTACCACAGGAAAAAGGGAAGATTCTCAGTAAAGATCCTTCTGAGACTGTTCTGTCTGACAGGGATTTTATTCCTTTCCGGCTGTCATCTGGAGAAGGAGCCTGTGGCAGCTCCGAAGGAAGGACGATATCTGGTTTACTATCTGAACGGTTCCGGGGTAAATCTGATTCCCAGGTGTATGAAACGGAGGAAACAGATCCGCTTGCCCTGTCTGATGAGCTGATGGAGCAGCTGCGTTACGTCCCTAAGGATCTGGAATGCCAGACTGCTTTGGGAGACAAGGCAGTATTCAGGGAAAGCCGTCTGGACGCAGGGTACTGTCGCTGTATTTTGATGTGAGTTATGTAAATATGAAGCCAGAGCAGGAAATTTTATGCCGCGCGGCTCTGGCGAGGACGCTTACCCAGATACCGGGCGTAGATTATATCAGTATTTACTGTGGAGATCAGCCGCTGATGGATGGTCAGGGAAATCCGGTAGGCGCTGTGTCTGCCTCCGATTTTATATTAAATACCAGTAATGTAAATTCCTATGAAAAAACAGAGCTGAAGCTGTATTTTGCAGATAAAACGGGAACAAAGCTGATCTTCTGAGACAAGAGAGGTTGTCCACAATATAAATACCTCCATGGAGCAGCTGATCGTGGAACAGCTTTTAGCAGGTCCGGCGGAAGAAGGCCATCTGGCGGTGCTCCCATCTGACTGCAAGATTTTAAGCATTTCTGTTACGGATAATGTATGCTACATCAACTTTGATTCCTCTTTTTTGAAAATGGAGCATCCAGTAAATGAATATCTTCCATTTATGCCATTGTCTCTTCTCTGGCTGAGATGACAAGCATTACAAGGGTTCAGATCATGGTAAACGGTTCCCAGGATGTGATGTTTCGGGATGTGGTATCCTTAAACCAGACCTTTGAGTTAAACCATGAGTATATCCAAGAAGAATAATGAGGTAAAATGAATATGAAACGGCCGATTGCAGGTATTGCAGCAGGTTTCGTACTTGGAGAGGTGCTGGTCCTGCAGATGCAGGAGGCTGTGAATGTGTGGCTGACGGTGGTCCTTTTGATACCGGCACTTTTTGTGCGGTTTTAAAATGGGGGACGGCAAAAGAAAGACGGACAGGCAGGAGTGGTATTAAAAAAAGCTCCTGTCTGTTTTTTTAATTAGTTTGGCTATGGCGGCGGGAAGCGGCAGAGGAGGTATGTTAAAGAACCGGCTGGATCATGAGGAAGGACTTGTAAAGCCCTTTGAGGGAAAACAGTGCCGGATCAGAGGCACTGTGGAAAAACGAAGCTGGAAGGAAGAACGGCTGACACTGGAGCTTAAAGAATCAGAGCTCCAAAGCGGAGAGAGGAAGGAAACGTTTCGCCGTATACTGTTGTATATGGATTATGGCAATGTGCCGGACTGGGAAAATGAACTGGCAGCAGGGAAAACAGTGGAGATTTCAGGACGGCCTGAGGTGGTAAAAGGGCCTCTCAATCCGGGAGAGTTCGATTTTCGTAATTATTACCGTTCAAAAGGAATTGCCGTAAAGATATATGGGAAAACATATTTTGGCTCTGAGGGTTCGGCGTATCCCTGTCCGGCCATGCTTGAACGGATAAAGGAGCACTGTGCTCAGGTCTTGAAGAAGTGCTGTACTCCGAAAGATGCGGCTGTGTTTATGGCCATGCTGTTAGGCGATTCAGGCGAAATGGAAAAGGAGCAGAGGGAGCTGTATCGGGACAGCGGGATCGCTCATCTTCTGGCTGTAAGCGGACAGCATCTGTCCGTGATCGGCGGCGGGGTTTATCTGATCTTAAGGAAGCTTGGATTTGGCTTTACGGGAGCCGGAGCTGTTGGGGCCTTTTTGGTCCTGAACTATGGCCTTCTCACCGGAGGCTCCGGCTCTGCCATGCGTGCTGTGATCATGATCCTCTGTCTGTGGCTGGCTAAAAAGAGGGAAGGACCTATGACACCCTCTCTGCACTGGGGATGGCGGCAGTGCTGCTTTTGTGGCAGCAGCCCTATCTGGTATTTCAGAGCGGATTTCAGCTTTCCTTCTTGCCGTATGGGCCATTGCCGGGCCGGGAATGGGGCTTTGCAGGCTTCTGGGGCTGGAAAAGGCTGGCAGAGGGCGCCGCTGTAAGCCGTGTGCATTCAGATGATCCTTACACCTGTGATGCTGTGGCACTATTTTAAATATCCTTTTTATGGTATGGCGTTAAATGTACTGATTCTTCTTTGTGCCGATGCTGATGGTTTCGGGTCTTCTTGGGTCATCGGGCTTGGAGGCTTCAGGCACAGCTTTGGGAAGAGGGGCTGGAGGGGCAGGTCATTATATACTGGGGTATTATGACTGGCTGTGCAGCCAGTCCCGGAAGTTTCCGGGATACAGTCTGGTACTTGGAAGACCCGGATGGGAAAGGATAGCGGTGTATGTGCTCTTTACGATCGTTCTGTTTGCGGGACTGCGGGTTTGGAACGGGAAGAAGGGGAAGACTGGCAGGTCAGTGAAGCTTGCGCTGTTTTTTGCGCCTTTTATTTCAGCCTTGTAATCTTTATCCCTATGCCTGTAAGGGGAATTGGCGTTCTGTGTATGGATGTGGGACAGGGAGACGGATTCCTTTTGCAGGCAGGAACCCACAGCGTGCTTATAGACGGAGGAAGCAGCAGTGAAAAGAAACTGGGAGAGATGACGCTGGAACCCTGTTTAAACAGTATGGGAATCAAACGATTGGATGTTTCTGTAGTGAGCCATGGGGATAATGACCATATAAGCGGCCTTATGTATCTTTTGGAGCAGAAAACGGTTTGTCCGGGGCTTCTCCTTCTTCCTGCCGGAGGGAAAGGACAGGAGATCTATGAACGTCTGGAACGCTTCAGAAAGAAGCAGGAGGGAAAACCCAGTATATGGAAACGGGAGACGTGCTCCGTGTAGGTGAGCTTAAGCTTACCTGTGTTTACAGTGGAGAGGGCAGCGATCAAACAGACCGTAACGCCACTCGCTGGGTGATATGGCGCAGACAGTGGAGATTTCGATATGCTGTTTACGGGGGATATGGGAAAAAGGGAAGAGGAGCAGCTTCTGATCCAGGCAGACCGCAGAGAGGGAGCATGGATCAGGGAGCATCTGGCCCATATCAATCTATTAAAGACGGCTCATCACGGTTCTTCCGGCTCATCCTGTCTGGCCTTTTTGGAAGCTGTTACGAACGTCCGGCTGGCGGTTATTTCCTACGGGAAAGGAAATTCCTACGGCCATCCGGATCCGGGAGTCGTAAAGAGGATGGAGCATCTGGGAATTAAGGTACTTACGACCGGCGGAAAGGGGAGCATCCGGATCCGGGTTCCATAAAACAGAAATGGCAGTTGACAAAAAAGATTCCATTTTCCATAATAAAACGGTGCGTATGATTGGACCGAGGGCAGAAAATATCCCGGACAAAGAATCGCTATTTTACCTCAGAATACAGGAGAATTAACATGGCAGATATTAGAATGATAACAGATATAACG
>ENA-OQHP01000663-OQHP01000663.1-human-gut-metagenome-genome-assembly--contig:-NODE-663-length-11031-cov-1.645726_pt1 | contig 11031 bp, 16 predicted proteins | sample MGYA00242563_ERZ504717 | MGnify/ENA primary metagenome ERZ504717 (study PRJEB26092, sample SAMD00036212) | human gut metagenome | host: Homo sapiens | study: EMG produced TPA metagenomics assembly of...
CGGACAGGAAGGGGCTTCTATCGAAAGTTTCCGCAAGGCAAATACGGATTTGAAAAATATTCATATCAAAGTAGAAAAAGCTATACGCCATTTAACTGCTTGCATCTGTTCTCCTTAAAACTGGCATCTATGGGGATTGTGTTTATCTGTGCATGGCAGACACTTAACGGGCAAATGAGTCTTGCTTATTTCCTGATGTTTGTTCTGTTTTCTTTCGTAATCTTTGGAAGTGTGGAAAACATTAACGACGCGGCTCATATGCTGGGTCTTATAGATTCCGCTATGAATAAGCTGGAAGCTCTGGAAAATGCAGAATATATCGACCAAGACGGAAAGATATTACACCGACCTCGTATGACATTACTTTTCAGGATGTATCCTTTGGTTACGATAAACGGACTGTATTGCATGATGTGAATTTCACGATTCCGCAGAATACCACAACAGCGATTGTAGGTCCCTCCGGGAGCGGCAAGTCTACCCTGTGCAGCCTGATTGCACGCTTTTATGATGTTGACGCCGGAAAAATCACTTAGGAGAAACAGATATTCGAGAATTTACCTGTGACAGCTTACTAAAAAATATCAGTATGGTGTTCCAGAATGTATATCTGTTCCGGGATACAATCCGTAACAATATCAAATTCGGCAGCCCGGACGCTTCGGAGGAACAGATGATTGCCGCTGCAAAAGAAGCGCGCTGCCATGACTTTATTATGGCCTTGCCAGATGGATATGATACCGTCATTGGGGAGGGCGGTTCTTCTCTTTCCGGCGGTGAAAAGCAGCGAATTTCGATTGCCAGAGCCATGCTGAAAGATGCGCCGATTGTTATTTTGGATGAGCCACGGCCAGCATTGACCCAGAGAATGAGCATTTGATTCAAGAGGCTATTTCCGCACTGACACATGGTAAAACAATCATAACGATTGCCCATAGACTGGCGACGATTGAAAATGCGGATCAAATTCTTGTCATTGATGGTGGAACCGTCGTGCAGAAAGGAACCCATAAGGAATTGCTGGCTCAAAGGGGAACCTATCAGGAATTTATTAAGATTCGGGAACAGACTGAGGGCTGGAGGATTCAACAATAAGCATAAAGGAGGAACTGATGAAGATTCATGCGTCTGGGGAGGATTATCTGGAGGCTATCCTTGTTCTACAAAAGAAAATGGGCATGGTCCGCTCCATTGACCTTGCCCGGCACATGGGCTTTAGCAAACCGAGTATCAGCCATGCGGTAGGCGTTTTGAAAAATGGAGGTTTTCTGACCGTGGATGATGATGGGTTCCTTCATCTGACCGTCATAGGTCGGGAGATTGCCGAGAAAATCTATGAACGCCATTTGTTTTTTATGGAGCAGTTTATCGCTGCTGGCGTCGATCAGGAAACAGCGGAACAAGACGCCTGCCGGATTGAACACGCCATCAGTGATACATCTTCCGAAAGCTGAAGGAGAAAGTACAAGGAACCGATTAGCGCACATCGGCTCCGCTCTGCATAATAAGTTATCTGCCCCGTCCGGGGAAAGAAAAAAACCGTTGACCGGGGCAGATAATTTCGTGTGCCTATTTTAAGGTTTGATTCCCCATCGGCGGTTTTGAAGGACATTTCAAGGCCGCCGTTTCTTTTTGCCCTCAAAGAGATGACGCGCTGGCGCTGGCAGATACGGGCGGCTTACAGGAGGGAGCTGCATGATGCGATTCTGACCGCCGACAAATTCTGACTGTATTTTCGCAACCGTCAAAAAAAATCCAGGCTGTCCAGTGGGTACAGTCTAAACGATGGATGCGAAAATCGTTGCTTTTTAACTGAATATCGTACTTTTTGCGCTCGAATAGCTTTGTGCTGTCCGGGCGCTTTTTTGTTGCCCCGGTGCCGCTCCCCGCCCCTTCCGTTTTGATCCGGTCCTGTCAACCCGAACGAAACGAAAGGAGCACATACAATGAGCAGCAAAAATATTTTTTTGAAATTTTTCCAGGGGAACCAGCCAAAAGGTGCCTCCGGCAGACGAGTAGTGGGCGAAAGGGGAAGTAATGACCTGCCTCCCGGCAAGAAGGGAGGTGAGACAATGACACCTGACCGCCACTACGAACACAAGCAGCACGCCTTTGACAGCTTCTGCAAGAAAGTGTTGAAGTGCGAGGCCTACAACGGTTATCGGGAGATCAGCCGCAGGCAGTCGCGCGAAGTCGCTTTCAGCGAGCTGCCGGAGGATTCGATGGAGCAGCTTGCGTCCTATGACCGGTATCCCTGGGAATACACTTCCTTCTGTCGGGGGAGATGTGATCCTGATCGAGGATGACCGGCTGGCCGAGGCGCTGAACGCGCTGCCCCAGGATGGAAGGGACATCCTCCTGATGTACTTCTTCCTGGACATGGCAGACCGCGAGATCGCCGAGCGTATGAACATGGCACGCCGGACGGTCAACGCCCGCAGGCAGAAAGCCTATCGGCTGCTAAAGGAGCTGATGGGAGGTGATGTAGATGGTTAAATCTGCAAGCACACGGGCGGCCCTGCTTCCTTACCCTATCATCGCCGCCGCTGTCCGGGGAGAGCCGGACGCGGTAAACACGGTGATCCGCCACTATTCCGGCTACATAGCAGCGCTTTCCACCAGGACAAGCTATGACGTCCATGGCTGCCCTTATTCCTATGTGGATGAAGAATTGCGCCGCAGGTGGAAACGAAGCTGATTATCGCCATCCTGGATTTTGACCTGAACTGATCCGGGAATGGGGCGTTGCGTGTTTCCCTTTCCGCGCGGTGCCCCGCACCTTGACAAAGAAAGCCCGTTGTGAGGCCAACGCCGCAGTATAAGGCAAACGGATACATTCCTGTTTGTGCCGAGCCATACGGCCGGTGCGCCATGACCTCGTTTCAAGTCCGCAGGACGGGACCACTGTAACGGGCGAGCGAACAGCACCAGACCGCAAAGCAAGCGTGGCGGCTTGCAGGCGACGACGCACGGGCAGGGTCAAAGATACTCGCGCATTGAACGCCCACAAAGCATTGTGCGCCGCACCCATCAGCATGGGCCGGGGTTAGACTCCCGTGGAGCTGTGCCAGCAGCCGTCCGTAAGCCTACTTTTCTTTTTTGAAAGTTTATGGATAGATCGTAAACTTTTCAATTAGCAGCAGACAAACACGGAGCAGCACGGTAAAATGATGGTGGAAGTTATATTACCCACACATATTCGTGCTGTTCCTTTTCATAACTGAAAGGGGGTTCTCATGTCTCGAACATGGAACGGCACGAAGAAAGAAACCCCTGAAAGAAGGACGTATACGGTTGACGATATTGCTCAAATCCTGGGCATCGGAAGAACTTCCGCATATATCCTTGTAAAAGAAGGGCACTTCAAAATCGTGCGAATTGGTAACGCCATACGCATTTCCAAGCGGTCATTTGACGAGTGGCTTGACTCCCTCGACCTGTGATCCAAGAAAGGAAGAACGATATGGCATCTATAATCAAGCGAAAGAAAAACTATTCCGTTGTTTACAACTATGTGGACGAAAACGGAGAAACCAAACAGAAGTGGGAAACCTGGCATACCCACAAAGAGGCCTTGAAGCGCAAGGCGGAAATCGAAAATCAGCAGCACACGGGAACTTTCTCCCGCCAAGCAATCAGACGATCACCGAGTTTCTTTATGATTTCGTATCTCTTTACGGAGAAAAGAAATGGGGCGTGTCCATGTATGACAGCCAAACGGCGCTGATTGCGAACTATATCAATCCGATCATCGGTGATATGGAGGTACAGGCAGTTACGCCCCGTGCGGTTGACGGTTATATCCAGACCTTGCAGAAAACCAAGTCGGTGTCTACCAAGACCCGAAAGGCCGTTACCACCTATGTCAGCGACAAGACCATTGAAAAGATTATCAAGCTCCTGCGGTGTGCGTTTAAGCAGGCGGTACGATGGGAAATCATTGCAAGAAATCCCTTTGACAATGTGATCCTCCCGAAAACGGAGTACGCAAAACGGGATATCTGGACGGCGGATATGATCCGTCTTGCCCTGGACAAATGCACGGACAGCAAACTCTATGTAGCAATGAACCTTTCCTTTGCCTGCTCTCTGCGTATGGGTGAAATCCTGGGACTTACCTGGGAGAACGTCCATATTTCCGATGAAGATATTGCGGCGGATAATGCCTATGTCTACATCGACAAGGAGCTGACGAGGGCTTCCAAACGGGCGATTGAAACGCTGGGTGAGAAGGATATCTATTACATCTTCACTCCGCTCATGCCGAACACCAGCACAAGAATTATCCTAAAAAGCCGAAAACTGACTCCAGTATCCGTAAGGTGTGGCTGCCGAAAACGCTGGCCTACATCCTGCGGGAATGGAAGAAGTCCCAGGACGAGTTGAAAGGCTTCCTGGGCGACGAGTATCAGGACTTCGATCTGGTGGTGGCACTTCCCAATGGACGGCCCTGCGAGGATCGGATCATCCTCAAAGAGTTTGCAAAGCTCCGTGAGGACGCAGGCTGCCGAAGGTGGTCTTTCATTCTCTCCGTCATTCTAGTACCACCTACAAGCTGAAACTGAACCACGGTGATCTGAAAGCTACCCAGGGCGATACAGGCCATGCCGAGATCGACATGATAACCAGTATCTATGCTCACATTCTGGACGAGGATAGAAAGGTCAATGCTCAGAAATTCGAGACAGCTTTCTATGCCAAGCCTGATCTTCGCAATGTCCGTCCGCCGGAGGAACCGGCAAAATCGGAGCCTGCGACCCTGGACCTTGAAAGCCTTGTGGAGCAGCTTCAGAAGTCACCGGAGCTGGCAAGTGCGCTCGCAGCCCTGATAGCGGCGCAAGCCCCGGTAAAGTGATCCGAAAAATCGAATTAGCAAAACGCAGAATTTTCTTAGCAAATTTCTGAAAAGCGTTCGAGTCCAATTAGCAAATATACATCATGCGGCGTATAAAAATCTCCCGGTAACGGAAGTGAAATTACCGGGAGAAGGAGAAACAAAAAACGCTGCAAACCCCGAAAAAAGGCTTGCAGCGGTGCTTTCTGGCGTCCCAGAGAGGATTTGAACCTCCGACCCCACGCTTAGGAGGCGTGTGCTCTATCCAGCTGAGCTACTGAGACATTTTTAAGATTTATGCAATTTTCATTGCTCGAAGGAATCGAACAATCTGCCGCTTAGGAGGACCTCGTTATATCCATTTAACTAAGGGAACAGGGTGCCTTTTTTTGGCTTAAACACGGGGTTTTTGCCATATGGTTTCGGTGCCATATTTATGATTTTCAGTCGATCGAGTCGAACTGTTAACCATCCAATGTGTAATTGAGTGTCAGTACTTACGATACCTTTTTGGAAAACAGGTTACTGTCAATAATAACTGTCTGGATTCAAATCGGACTCCTTTTTACAATTTCAGAAAATCGTAAGGGAAAGGGGTTACTCTTTCCTTAGGAGGACCTCGTTATATCCATTTAACTAAGGGACAATTGTATCTGTATTCCAGACACAGTTAATATCTTATCATAGAACCTACAAATTCTCAACCGTTTTTCATCTATTGGAAATGAACCGTGTTGATGGAAATACGAGAGAAACTTGATGTAATCGGGATATCGTCTGAACAGGTAGACAAGAATCAAGTAGTCGTTAAGCATGTTAAAATAGATGGGAAACACTGTGGATGTATGACGAGACGGGACGATAGTTATATTGTTGCCGTAACAGTGGAGGATTCTGTTTATTTACAGGGAACTCTTTTAGCAATACTGATAGTGGGCACTTATCTGGTATTGGCGACATGCTAGATGATGTATATGCTCTCGAAAGTTATAAAAGAAAGGGGTAGAAGAAAATAAAGCCGGTGCAGGATTCATTTCCTGTATCGGCTTTACTGCTCCTATCAAGACTCTCTATGTTTCTCAATATAATATGGAACGCAGGTTGTGAAGAAGTCAAGTAGCGTATCTGCATAAGAAGTATCATCTTTTGGAATCGCATGAAGTACCTGTTGAATCGCGAATCCATCAAGTGTAGCCATAAAGATAGAAGCGAATTGTTCTGCAAGCTTACGATCATCAAGTGCAAATGCAGAAGCAAAAAGCGTAGCAGCCTGATCCAGGATCGACTTCAATCCGGAGGTATATTTCTGGGAAAATTCTGAATCACATTTCATTGCATCTGATAATAGAAGTAAGTATAGTTTTTCTTCCTGAAGGCGTTTGAAACGAATCCGAGCTTCTTTTTCTACATTAGAAAAGAGAGAATCTATGGTGATTTTCTCGTTTTCATTTTCATGAAAAATACGATGCGCAAAATGAATCGAATCAGTGACAATCTCATCAAATAAATCCTGTTTATTCTTATAGTAATAATAAATCGCGCCGGTTGTCATATTGGCTTCGGCAGCAATCGAACGCATACTTGTCTTATCAATTCCGAACTTTTCAATCTGTCGGATCGCAGCTTGTTTGATCTGTGTTTTGGTTGAATTTTTTTTGTTCATTCATGTGTTTCTTCACCTCAAAATGAATTGTGTTATTGCGCACAGTATACATGTTGTGACAGGCTCACCAACCTTGAAAAGATTATAGCATAAAAAAAGATAAATGTAACATCGATATTTGTTTGACAAAGCACATAACAAATGTTATGTTGGTCTTATAGGAAATTATTATAATTTATGAAAAGATTTATGAAAAAGGAGAGGGAATATGACAGACAAATTTAAAGGCTGGTATCCGGACTATATTGAGAACGAAAAAGAACGTGAACCAATCTTAAAACTTGCCAAGATGATGACAGGGCGTGCAAAGAAAAAGCTCGGATTAGAGAAGATGACAAAGTACGATCCGGAGTATTGGGGACTGGCACTTTTGTGTACGGATGAGCAGGCTGAGATCGCAATGAAGATGGGGGTGCGCCAGCCGAAAACTTTAGATCAGATGGTGAAGGTGACAGGCAAGGACAGAGGTTATCTGGAGAAACAGTTAGAGGAAATGGCAGAGGTTGCGCTGGTGGAGTATAATTGGGAAAATCCACAGCATGAGAAGCAGTATGTACTGCCGATCTTCGTACCTGGAAGTGCAGAGTTCTCTTGTATGAATGCAAAGATGTTAGAGAAGCATCCGGAGCTTGGACTTTTCTTTGAGAGAATGAGTCGTATTGCATTGGAAGGACTTGCACCATTTATGCCTGAGGGCGGTGTTGGAATGCATGTTATTCCGGTAGAGAAGGCGATTTCAACAGAGAATCAGTCTCTGCCAATCGAGCACATTTCACATTGGCTTGAAAAGTATGAGGGAAAATATGCAGCGAGTCCATGTTCTTGTAGAAGATCTCGTAAAACATTCGATGAGGGATGTGCGGATGATCCGGAAGAATGGTGTATTGCGGTGGGCGATATGGCAGATTATATCGTTGAGACAAATAAAGGTGGACACTATATTACAAAGGAACGTGCGTTAGAGATTCTGAAACAGGCAGAGGACAATGGTTTCGTACATCAGATTACAAATATTGACGGTGAGAATAAGATTTTCGCCATCTGTAACTGTAATGTAAATGTCTGTTATGCGCTTCGTACTTCACAGTTATTTAATACACCGAATATGGACAGATCTGCATATGTTGCAAAAGTTGAGACAGAGAACTGTGTGGCTTGCGGACGTTGTGTAGAGTACTGCCCGGCAGGTGCTGTTAAGCTTGGTCAGAAGCTTTGTAAGAAGGATGGTTCTCAGGTAGAGTATCCGAAGCATGTTCTTCCTACAGAGAAGAAATGGGGACCGGAGATGTGGGACGAAGACTATCGTGATAAGAACCGCATCAACTGTTATGATACAGGTACAGCTCCGTGTAAGACAGCCTGTCCGGCACATATCGCTGTTCAGGGTTATATCAAGATGGCAGCGCAGGGAAGATACAGAGATGCCCTTGCACTGATCAAGAAGAACAACCCACTTCCGGCAGTCTGCGGACATATCTGTAACCGTCGCTGTGAGGACGCATGTACACGTGGAACAATCGATCAGGCAATTGCAATCGATGAAGTTAAGAAGTTTATTGCAGCTCAGGATCTGAATGCTGAGACACGTTTTATTCCGGAGAAAGTAGTTCCGGCAACAAAAGGATATTTCGATGAGAAGATTGCGATCATCGGTGGTGGACCGGCAGGTTTATCCTGTGCATTCTATCTTGCTGAAAAAGGATATAAGCCGACTATTTTCGAGAAAAATGAGCGTGCCGGCGGTATGCTCGTATACGGAATCCCATCATTCAAATTAGAGAAGGATGTCGTACAGGCAGAAATCGATATTATCAAAGAGATGGGGGTAGAGATCAAGACTGGTGTAGAAGTTGGAAAAGACATCACATTAGATGAACTTCGTGCACAGGGATACAAAGCATTTTACATTGCAATCGGATGTCAGGGCGGACGTCTTCCGGGAATCCCGAATGATACAGCAAAGGGATGTGCATCTGCGGTTGATCTCTTAAAAGAGGTGAATGCAAATGAAAATACGACATCAAGGGTGACGTAGTTGTCATCGGTGGTGGTAACGTAGCAATCGACGTAGCAAGAGACTCTAAGAGATGTGCAAGTGACGATACAAAGGTAAATATGTTCTGTCTGGAGTCCAGAGAGACAATGCCGGCTCCGTAGAAGAGATAGAAGAAGCTGAGTCAGAAGGAATCGTTGTAAATCCGGGCTGGGGACCGAAGGAAGTTCTTGTGGACGAGAACGGCGAGGTCCGCGGTGTTGTATTAAAGAAATGTCTTTCTGTATTTGATGCAGAAGGAAGATTCAATCCGACATATGATGAGAGTGAGCTTATGACAGTAGAATGTAAGCATGTATTCTTCTCTGTTGGTCAGTCAATCGTATGGGGTGATCTGTTAAAGGGAAGCAAGGTAGAACTTGGACGCGGAAATGGAGCAGTTGCAGATGAGCTTACTTACCAGACAGCAGAACCGGATATTTTCGTTGGTGGAGACGTTTATACAGGACCGAAGTTTGCAATCGATGCGATCGCGGCAGGAAAGCAGGGAGCAATCTCAATCCATCGTTTTGTACAGCCACAGTCCAGTCTCACAATCGGACGTAACAGAAATGATTTCATCGAATTAGATAAGAATGACATCAAGGTGGAGAATTATGATAATTCCAGCCGTCAGATTCCAGGACTTAATGATGCAATTGATACAAAACATTCTTTCCGTGATGCGAAGCTTTTATTTACAGAAGAGCAGGTGAAAGCGGAGACAGCGCGCTGTCTTGGATGTGGAGCATCTGTTGTTGATCCGAATAAATGTATCGGCTGCGGACTTTGTACAACAAAATGTGAATTTGATGCAATCAAGTTACATAGAGAACTTCCGGAATGTAGCAGAATGGTTCCTTACGAGGATCGTCTGAAATTTGTTCTTCCGAACATGGTAAAACAGTCCATCAAACTAAAATTTAAGAAGAAATAAATTTGAAAGAAATTAAAGTAACTGTTCAGAGCCAACCTCCAAAATGCTACGCATTTCGTCGGTGTGGCGTATCCGCCAAGGAAAATTTTAAAAGGAAACAAGGGGGAAAAGTAAATGGGAATACTTTATAATGTACCTGACTTAAAAACCTGGGGAATTATGTTTTTTATCCTCGTAGTCCTGATCGCACTGAATGAATTAGGACGTGAAACAAAATGGGGTGGAATCTTACTGTTTGTGATTGTTCCGGTTGTGCTGACAATCTTTGTATGGCCGACAACCTGTGCGCCGGGAAATGAGTACGGAACCGGAAACTGGTTCAACTGGGCAAGACTTACTCTGCACTTGCAGGCTGTGTTGGTTTCATGCTGATGCGTTATAATTCCGAATGCGACAAAGCATAAATGGGTGATTCTGCTTCCCGCCACTGATTCTTGCAATCAATATTTGTGAGGCAGTTTTCCGTGATTTCGAGGCATACAGCTTCCATGCATTGCAGGCGAGAAGATAAACAATCTCTGGGTTATGTCAGGACCGTGGAACATCATGAACGGAATCGCAGGTATTTTAAATATCCTGCTGATCTGCGGGTGGACAGGTATTTACATTTCTAAAGAGAAGAGTAAAGATATGATGTGGCCGGATATGGACTGGATCTATATCCTCGGATATGATCTTTGGAACTTTGCATATACATATAACTGTATTTCAGACCATTCTGTATACTGTGGTGTGATTCTGCTGTTATCCTGTACTATCCTGCATTCTTTATCAAGAAGGGATGCTGGTTACAGCATAGAGCACACACACTGGCACTTTGGATTATGTTTATCATGACAGTTCCACAGTTTGCAGACAGACTGGCGCCTGTTCCGACAACACATAATCCGAAGGCATTCTTTGCTGTAAGCTTTCTTTCTTTAGTTGTGAATGCGGCAGCAGTTATTTACCAGTCAGCGTAATCCGCAAGAATAAGTTGAATCCGTTTAAGGATGAGATTTATACAGACAAAGCATTTTACAAGAAAATAAATGCAAGAGAATAAATAAATCCGTGCTGGAAAAATCTAAGACAGTGAATCGATGAGAACAAGATTCACTGTCTTCTTTTTGAATTTTCATTCCACATAAAGAAGAAAATATGATAGACTAAATGTGTATAGGTTCATTCATTTACCAATGGAAATCTGATAGGATGGAAATATGAAAACGAGGGGGCGAGAAGCATATCTTATGGGGAAATGTCTTAAAAAATCAAGAAAAACATTTAATATATGATATATTTGCAGATTTTGGCTACTTTTCATTTGGATTTGGCAAGAAATGCATCTTCTTTTCGCCTATAATGCAATTGTAAACGAAAAGGAGGTGTTTAGAGATGATGAAGAGAATTAAAAGATGGCTGCATGAGATTTATGAAGAAGATATTAAGTTCTTTGGACAGATGAACGGAATGTACTTTAGATAAGCAATAGAAAAAGAAAATAAAAGAAAAAGGAGAAAGAAAATTATGAGAAATTAGCAAAAATGGTTTGAAGAATCACTAAAGTTATGTTAAAATTAATA
>ENA-OQHP01000664-OQHP01000664.1-human-gut-metagenome-genome-assembly--contig:-NODE-664-length-11009-cov-1.056515_pt1 | contig 11009 bp, 13 predicted proteins | sample MGYA00242563_ERZ504717 | MGnify/ENA primary metagenome ERZ504717 (study PRJEB26092, sample SAMD00036212) | human gut metagenome | host: Homo sapiens | study: EMG produced TPA metagenomics assembly of...
CAAACACAATAGACTCTGTCTTCGTTTCAAGCACATTGCTTATTAAAAGGGGATGAGTCTGCACAGATGCGGACAATTAGAGGAATTCTAATTGGTCTTTTTTTGTGCATTCACAACAAAGAGAGGAGGAACCTATGCTATTTTACAACTGCCGTACAATTTGTCTGCGCTATTCAATTTCAATGAACCAGACACAAATGAGGGGGCGATGGAATCTTCGGATGAAGATTTTTTCGACCTTTTTGATTTTCTGCCAGAAAATACGGTGACTACCAATTATCTGGCCAAAGGAGAGGACCGGATCCAGTCACTGCTCCGGATCAAACCCGCCGGACTTATTCCATGAATGACTTTTTCAAATTATTTTCCAGAGACCAATTCTGGAAAAAGAGCAACAGCCGAAAAGATTTCACGGAATATCTGATCAAGACCTACTGGAAAAAGGTGATCGATCCTTTGTAAATACCCTTTACAAAGATTTTCTGGCCGGTCAGATCACGGAACAGGAGATTTCTGAAAAACTGCAGGAGATTCTGGGATTTAGCATTTCTCTATCGCAATGCCATGATGAGCAGGTAACGAGGCTGGTTGGAGCAACCGGTATGCCAACGGACTGTATTTTTCAAATGACTGTATTTGAAAATGAATACTTTCTGGTCTTCGGAAAACTAAAGCCCAGAAACCGGAACCGCAAAATCTATTTGAAAGACGATAAGAGAAAATGTATCTTATGGGATTCCTATTATCTTGCAACACTGGCAGTCATAGAACGTATCCGGATTGAATACAAGCGCTACATCCATTCCATTGAGTCTAAAGACCATGACCTGGTCTATATGTCCATTCTGGATGAAATTGCCCGTAGATACCAGGCTTTGGAAATTGATGTACCGTATATGCTTATGAAAAAGAGCAGGTTTTGTATCCAGAAGTCATGCAATTTTTTGACAAGCTGGAAATTCCTGTAAAGGAGCGAATAGCCGGCCAACAAGCGCACGGAATTATATTTCAATTTTCACTCCTGCAGCAGATCCTGCCGATCTTAAATCAGTATTCTATCAGCACAGTGGATTTTCTATGTAATGATAATATTCCAGAGGGATATCTCATCATTATAAAAGCCCTGATGGAACAGCACAAAATGCAGGAAGCGGATGAGCGCTATCATCGAAATAACACAGAGGTAGCCAATGCATTTATGACCAAAAAGAATATTCCGCCAAAGCATCAGGATTACATGAAAGAGAGCCGTTTCTTAACAGTTTACCGCTATATAGAGGTAGACGAAGACTGTGATCTTGACAAAATGCAGGAACTGGAAAAAGAATTTCTTGCTCTTGGGGATATTTTGGGAAAGCATCCCTATGATGCTTCCATTCGTTTCCGCAAGCTTGGCCGACACCATGCTTCCGGCCTTTATTCCCCGGCCTACCAGTGCGTATGCATTGATGTCCGCTCCCCTAGCAGCTACGTCCACGAATTTCTGCACATGTACGATCACTTTCATGGAATGCTGAGTGAAGGCTATGATTTCAAAGAAATCCGGCTTCAGTATGAGGCCTGCCTGCAGGAATATCTTTCGGATTGTGAAGATCCGGATTTAAAAGCACGGCTGAATGGAAACAGCAAATACAACCTGGATACTATTTGGTCCCAACGGAAGTGTTTGCCCGCTGCGGGGAACTGTATTTTACGCGTTTTCGTGGTGTAGATAATTCTCTTCTGAAATTTGAAAGAGGATTTGACTATCCGGAAAAACGAAAAATTATTGGAGCTGATCAAAAATATTATGATCAGCATTTTAACGGAGGAGATATCATTATGAAGAAATTTTTATCAAGGACCTGGCAACATGGTCGAAAAGGAAATTGCAACGGAGTTTTACTTCGGAATGTCAAATTGTCGATCGCGGATGGGCCGGCGCTGGCAGGACCTTACGCTCAGTGATAAGAGTGGTATTGTATACGGAAAATGCTGGTCCGAACACATCTCGGATGAAACGGATAACTATGTTGGAAAAATTGTCCGTGTTGTCGGAAAAGTTGAGCTTTTCCGGGAGCAGTGTACGCTGCGGATTGTCCGGATCAGTCCGGCTGAAACATACGATCCGGCAGATTTCCGGGTTACTTTGTCCAGCTACGATGTAGAACAAAGTATCACCCTCTTTAAAAAACTCCTCGATGAAATTGAGGATCCCAAATTGTATAGTTTATGCTGCGCTGTATTCGGTATGGGGACTGCCAGATACGAACGGTTTTTGGAATTCCCACTGACCGAGGAAGCCACACATCCATACTTGGCGGTTTTTTAAAGCATACCATCAATGTTGCAAACCTGGCTGATATGGCGCTTACTATCTGCGAAGCAGCCCAAATGAAGTGATCCGGCCGGATCCATCGTTGGTCATTGCCGGTGCGCTTCTTCACGCAAGCGGCGTGCTTTCCCAGCTCACACTCAGCGCTGCGGAAGCATCTTCACGGACCGGGCCCGCCTTTTGAGTTCCTCCACAGATGCGGTTTAATGGCAGTCTGCACAAACAGCCGATTAGAACAGGAGAAACGAGTTACGGATATGTCCGCACTTTACATATTCTGGAAGCTGCCAATGGAACGACACCGCCTAAAACCAAGGAGGCAGTTATTGTCACCAACGCAGTACGAATGAGCAAAGAGCTGAATTCTATCGATCAGATCTTTTTCGAGTCTGACCGTATGCATCCGACCGATAAGACCCGGAAGCTTTCTGCGACTATCTGGGTTATGAGGTCTTTCGAGGAGGAGAGGAATGTTTGAAAAACTGATTTTAAACCCATATGTGAAAAATGCTCTGAAGCAATACATGGACAAAGGACAAAAAAAATGCTCAGCATTTAATTCTGTCAGGCCCTCAGGGTACTGGAAAGCGGACCTGTGCAGATATCCTGGCACACTTTCTCCTGGACATCAGACTTGATAAGCCACTCCATTCCTGCGCAGATTTTTCTGTCTGGACTGTGACCAGGCAAGCATCAAATTGTCTGATACGGAGGACCTAAGAGAATTTATTTCCTATTCCAGTACTGTGCGCCGCGTTGTTTTGATTGATAATGCGAATCAGATGACCCCAAACGTGGCCAACAGCCTGCTAAAAGAGTTGGAAGACGGGCAATGTGTATTCATTTTTATAGCACACAAGCCTTTGATCCGCACGGTATGCAGCCGATGCTTTGAAATCCGTTTTCTTCCGGTAAATGAAGATGATATGGCACAGTTTTTTATGGAACAGGGAGATCTTGTATCATTAGAGGTGGTTACAGCTTCTAATGGCTGTCCCGGACTATTCCGACAGCTAAATGCTGATGACGCTTTCATATCTATGACCGCCAGAATGATAAAAGCACTGAACCAACAAAATCATGCGGATCTTCTGTCAACCTTCGGTCTCCTGAAAGAAAAAGACGAATTTGCTTTGGAAGCATTTTCACCGGCCGCCCGTCTGGCAATCGTGAGGCTTTTGGAAGCCATCTATGCAGATCAATACCTGCATAAACTTGTTGGAAGCAAATTATTCCCGTATATGACGGAACTGCCTATTTCTGCTAAACAGGCTTACCAGATTTCTGAACAGGCACACAATATCCGGGGCAAAAAGCTACTCTACACAAAACATGATTTTCTGGAACTCCTGTTCCAGATGATGAAAGAGGGGGAATTATGACTCTTTATACCAAGATACGCCCAAAAACCTTCGATGAGGTAAAGGGGCAGGAATTTACTGTAAATAATCTGAGAATGCAGTCCATCCGCGACAAATTCTTTCAGGTAATTATTCTGGCCGGGCAGTACGGGGCCGGGAAAACAACACTTGCCAGGATCGTGGCCACGGCAGCAAACTGTAAAAACAAAGATAAGAATGGAAACCCTTGCGGTACCTGTGATGGATGCAGATCTGTATCTAGTGGATCTGTAGACTTTCTGGAAATCGACGGTGCCAGTAACACCGGAGTTGATCATGTAAGGGACCTGACAGACTGGCTACACGAGCGCCCACTCGGAAAGCGGAAAATCGTTATCATTGATGAGGTACACATGCTTTCCCGTCAGGCTTTCAACGCCCTTTTAAAAACACTGGAGGAACCACCAGCTTATGCACTGATCATTCTTGCACAACAGAAGCAGACCGGATCCCGGCAACCATCCGGTCGCGATCTGCCTCGCTATACCATCACGCAGATCCCAGAGGCCATCATCTGTGAACATCTTCTTGAAGTTGCGACAGAATTTCAAATCCGTATTCAGCCGGAAGCTGCAGAACTGATTGCTTCCTATTCTGGTGGTGCGATGCGAAATGCCTTAAAACTGCTGGAACAGCTATCAAATGGCGAAGATGAATCACGGCTGATGTCGTTCGATCTGTTCTCGGGATGTCTGAAAAAGATGAGCTGCTCCGAATCATCCAAGCGATGCTTTCTGGAAATTACACAAAGCTGCTGGAATCTTTAATTCCATTGCCAAAGCGGAAAATCTCTTCTAAGCCTTACGGAAGAGCTCCTAAATGAATCCACATCCTTGCTGCTGGCCAAAACAGGGCAGCCATCATCATCTTCAGCTATCGCAGAAAACTATACACTAGAACGGCTTTGCGAGCTGTCTGCTAAAATAAACTGGCTGAATGATGAACTAAAAAATGCTGCCGGCAGCGGAATAGCAGCCTATATCCATGCGACAAAAGATCTGAACACTGGTGAATCAGGTCTTGCTGGAAAATTAAAATCATTGGAAGATCAGATGTTCAGGCTGTCTGCCGAACTAAAGTCTATAAAATCCGTCGGATTTTCGAAACCGGTCGATACGGCTCTGGAAGCAGAAACCAATATCCCGATAACTTCCAATAGCTCTGCTCAGCCCGACTTACCCGAGGAGAGTGTACCTGTTTTAATCACTCCTTCCAAAACCTCTGAAGTTGCGCAAACAGAAACTACAGATTTGACGCACTTTTTGGTGACTGGGGCTTTGACTCCTTTGATAATACGGACGAACCCGGATTTTTTGAAAGTGCAGAGGAAACTGGCACTTCTTTCCAAGAGACAGCAACAGTTTCTGAAACTTCTGCGGCTCTTTCTGCGGGAGAACTTGCACAAAAAGTTTGTCCGAGAGAATCAGCAATGACCCTGTCATAAAGGAAAAACTTCTTTTCTGCTGAGTGGATCACGCAGGAAGAGAACCTTTTACTTAAGGTGCTGCCAGAATACAAAGAAGATATCCTGTTATTTATTGCTGCAAGTGGCATAAAAAACATTACAATCTGCTAACTACACAGGACCATGAACCGCAATTGTTTATGGTCCTCATGAATACTTATCACACATGATTACGGAACTATACTGTAAAAAATTTTATTTAGAATAGGGGGATATATATGGATTTCATTGATGATCTGGATGTTTCTATAATCGCAAATATACTTGTAAATATGGGTATTGACATTAGTAATTTAAACGATATTACTGATGCCGATGACTACGAAGATACAATTTCTACCATTACTGCATCACTTGAAAAATTGCGAAACGAGGAAGATCCACTATATGTGCTTCTTGAACTGATTGCTGGAGACAATGAAGAATTGGTGGATTTCTATTTTAAAATGGTTGGATTTCACTAAGGAACCTAGAATATGCACAATGATTGGGAAGCCCATTAACTTCCGGCCTTCAACACCTAAGTGCATATCATTTCTACACAGCGTTTTCAATAGTTAGTATGTATAGACTGATAAACTGCAGCCAATTATAAAAGCTGCAGTTTATCAGTTTTTCTTTTTTATACCTCTCACAGTACTTATGATACCTTACAAAAGAGTCAATCTTAAACAATTCCCCTTCTACTTTCATTTGTCTTGCAGGAAATCCACTCTTTCTGTATAATATAAGCTAGGGTTTATTTTTTAGCTTTTAGGAGCGTGAATAATGGAAAAAGATTCAGATTTATTAAATAAAAAGAAAACTGTTCAGATTTCAGTAACAGATAAAGATGGAAAAGAGCACCCCATTGATGTTGAAACCGAGATGGTACCTGTTGGTCATGAGATCAATTATCAAACCGAAAATGAGTGGTGGTCAAAGGATCCTGAAACCGGAAAAGTATATGCGCCAATTCCCGAACATTATGCCCTGCACTTTCAGGAACTTCAAGCTCGTATGAAGTCTGGCCCACCTTTGACAGAAAATGAAAATCGTGTATATGAGGCTCTCAAAGTGGTTCTTCAGGAGCTGCCGGTTTTTGCCGCTGATAACGCATACAACGCACAACCTAATGCATCTTCTCTAGAATCCATAGAACACGAAACCAAAAAAGGACCAACCGAACAAGAAAAAAGACTATGTCGATACTTCATTGACCAAGCACATCTCCCTGATCATTGATCAGGAGTATGAATCTGGTTTAAGTTTACGCAAAAGCGGAAGTGCATATCTAACACCTCTGGAATCAACAGATGGCCTCAATTATGATGCTAATACCGGAAAACTTTATTTTGAAGGAGTACCTGTATCAGAAGCAAAACTGGAAGAAATTAGTCGTGGTAAGGTTGTTGAAATCGGTGAATTTGATCTGCCTTATTAAAACTATTTTACAGTATTATTCTTGCCGATATTAAAAATACTATCAACCAAAACCAGTATGCGATAAACGAAGTTTTACTATTTACTTACCCGATTTGGCCGAACTTATGGGGAAAGGACGTAATTTAAGTGATAATGATATAATCATGCTGCGAAATAAGACAGGAGCATTCCAAACCATCTACGGGATTATTCGCGATCCAAAATATCCAAAACGAATCGGATCCGCTTTACCGCTTTTGGTTTCACTGGGTTATGATGACACCACGAACACAATACGTTTTTCCTCTCCCTACATGCTTCGCTTAATTCAGACACTGTATAATGTAAAGGTACGACAGTCAAAACTCAACTTAAATAAGATTACTGAACCTGCAAAGTTCTTAATATCAGAACATACCGATATCATTTATACATCAATTGCTAAAGAAAGAAATAAACGCGCCGTAGAGATTGTTTTCGCCATTGTGACAATGATTGAGCAATCTACAGACGAAAATGTATGTATCACCGTTCGGGATATTTTTGATCGCTCTCCTCAATTAGTAGAAGCGCTTAACAATACAATCCGTACAGCGAATAAAAATACTCTATTAAAGCGTGCTTTTTCGAAAGCTTATGAGTTGTTGGAAAAAAAGACTACATTGAAAGAGCATTATCCTTATATGGTTTTCTCTGAAGAACTTTGGGAATTCCAACTGTAAGTACTTTAAACGAAATGAAGCTGCACTTCATCAAAAAAAGTAACTCGAACCGAGGACATACTGTTCTCGGTTTTCTATCATGTGGTGGCTACATAACTTCAAACCAAATATCTTTAGTAATTTTTAGAAAATGCATTAACCGATCAACTGCAGTTCAAATACAGATACATTTTTGCATAGTATAGTAATTAAACAGCTGCAGCTCAGATACAGCCACTTTTCGGAGAACTGCGCTATCTGAACAGCTTCGACTCAGATACACTACTTTTCGGTAAACTGCGCTAGCCGGTCAATTCCAGCCCAAATGCAGCTATTTTTCGGTAAACTGCACTAGCTAAACAGTTCCAGCTTAGATGCTCCACTTTTCGGAGAACTGCGCTAATCGGCCCGTTTCAGCGCAAATACAACTATTTTTCAATAAACTGCAGTAGCCTTTCGGCAAAATACTATAGCTTTTCGGTAAACTGCGCTAAGCTTTTCGGAGAACTGCAGTAGCTTTTCGGTAACTGCGGTAGCTTTTCGGAGACTGCGGTAGTTTTTCGGAGAACTGCGCTATATTTTTCGGAGAACTGCGGTAAATTTTCGGTAAAGTGCAGTAGCTATTTTCGGTAAAGTGCGGTAACCATTTTCGGTAAAGTGCGGTAGTTTTTCCCGGAAAAACCCTTATTTTACAATACTTCCCCCATTTTCAGTCTTATTTTCCCCATTTATTTTCTCATTAACACATCTCACAAAACAGTCCTTTTTTACCCGTTTTCCCACACTTTGGCAATATTCCAATTTTTTATTTCCCTTTATAATTAACATTACATTGCGGAAGGGGTGGATCCAGAGTGAACGTTTTGCGAATGATAAGCATTCCATCCATAAAGAAAATCATTCATACTTCATTCGAGAAGCAGCTATTAAAAGCTGCTCTGTTCGGCTGTTCATTCTGATCCATTCTATGCCAACGCAAATACCGGCATCACTTCACCACTCGATTTGGAAGATCTGGCACAAGCACTTGATTGTAACATCAAAAACCGTTCGCAGCAATATTCTCCGGTTGGAGTCCTGCGGCTTTTTTGATGTATCTATGGATCCGGTCACAGAAGAGTATACCTTTACAATCCATGACTACACCAAAATGTATAATCCTATCGGTCTTGGCGGTGGTTATATCCAGTGTACATATGATTTGCTTGAGCAGCTCCTGCAGATCAAATCCATTAATGAGCTACGAGTGATCCTTATGCTTCTTTGTGAAGCGATCACCACTGAACTTCAGAGTTCTGCAAAGCTGGCCGTGGCCAAACTCACATTTAAAGAATTACTTGCCGGTTTACCAAAATATGTAAAACCAGGTGTGGTAAAGCAGATTTTGGATCATGCCAACTCCTTCAAAACTATTTTTAAGGAAGAGTACACCAGGAAAAACGCTATATTGCTGCAAAGCTCAATGATTGTTTTAATGGAGCGACTACCAAAAACCAGGTCCGTCAGGAAGCCTACTCCGAAATTGTTTCTTTTACCACTGAATGGATGATGTGATCCGCACCTTTAACACTTACCTGTTTGAGGACAAGTTAAGAGAGAGAATGCAGTATGAGGAGATTCTGAAAACAGAATATGGCATTGCCTTCGATCAGACACCTACCTGGATGCTGAGCATTTACTTCCTATCTATGATTTTGAAGAAACTCAGTATCATGATCTTACCATCATGGCACAGGACTATGAAATTGGTACGGTTCTTGATGCACTGCACCTTTTCTATAACCGTTATATCCTCACAAAACTCTATGATGCAAAGAAAGGGCCTGGCTCGCTCGTTCGATCCATCATAAGGGAATTAATCCAAAATCCACAAATTGCATAAGTTTCGCTTCACCGGCATCCGCTAGGATGCCTATTTCTCGTTCCATTCTGTATTTTCATACCCGTTTTCTGGGTAATTTTTTTCCTATTTATTGCTTTTCAATGTGTATTTTTTTCAGCAATATCTAAATTTCCAGGTCGGTTATCCACAATTTCTTTTATTTGATCCAGAAAAAAATCACCCTTTTTATAAAAAAACCATTCTTTTCATCAGAAAATCATCTTTCTCAAAATAAAAACTGCATTTGCTTCTAAAAATCGGCTGATCCAAAATAATGACCTGAAATAGCTCCTTGACAGCAGAAAATTACTCATGTTTTTACATGTCTTTTATGTCTTTGAATTTTTTTATGTTTTTTAGCTCTTTTAAATAAACGCGTTCCGCGACTAGCCCCTTACGGAGAGAGTGATTGTGAAGAGGAAATAAATCATCCAAAAGAACCTTATTTCAACTCTATCAGAAAATAATACCTATTGTTTGCAAATATTGCCTGAAATATCTATCGGGAATCCCTATATATACGCCAAAGAGATCCATGTCTTCTATGTCTTTATATTTTTTATATTTATAGAATGTCAGCTGCACAAGCATATCTGTTTGATTATTTGCTTTTTAGTATAACAATCCTTGCTTTGGAAAGAATTCAATGGTAAAATAATTACAAATTCTTTCATTTCAATTATATTTGCTTCTGGCAAAGTGAGAGTCAGTTAAGACCAAGTAATGGAGGAATTCTGCAAATAAACAGAATATATACACATTGGAGGAACTTCCTGTCGGAGGTTCCTTTTTTCGTGCCAGAAAGGAGGACGATGTCGATGAAACTTATGAAAGTGGATTTTATCCGGTTTTGCCGCGATGGAATCTTTATTTAGTTGTTTCAATCAATATGCAATGACCTGTGAAAAAATGATTTATTTTTAAGAAAACCAGGAAAATGAAAACAGGAAAGAAGAGGATAACTATGAAAGAATTTAAAACACTGGGATATGACTGGGAATGTGGCCATGAGGATTTGATCATCAGAGTATTATCCTATGCTGACAGAAAACGGCTTTATATTGGATTATACAAAGAAGAAAACGGAGAATGGGAGGACTTTGGTAATCTGACTGTAAATCTGCCTCATGAAGATGTAAAAAAGAATGAAGCATTCATTGATCACAATTTTTTCGAGTCCAAATTGCAGTTCATTAAAAAGTATCAGCTGGGAGAAATTTTACCTGAAACAGCCGTATCAGGATACTGCACTTTTTCGAAGGTAGCATTTGATCTTGACCGGCTGGAAGAATTTGATCCGGACGGAGTATGCGCGTACCGGGAACTCCACGGGGAAAAGAGCTCATCAGAGGATGAAGAAGAGGATCTGGATGATTACACGTTAATTAAAAAGATGCATGATTTAACGGAACGTTATCTGACACTGGATGATGGTCTGTCATCTGCAGAAAAAGCAGCTTTCCTTAAGGTGGAGATAGCAGAAGTAGCGTATGCTTTCTATATAAATAACGTTTCTCCTGAGAGGAAGAAGAAGTATTCCGTGACTATTTCCAGATTAAATACGGATCTTACGGATATAGCGGCTGGCTGAAAATAGTCAGCCGCATTTTGGAAAGCTTCTATCAGAGTCTAAAAAATCAAAGCGCAGCACTGAGAGTTTGGTGTGGCCTTAGATCTGTTGACAGGCATTGATGGCAATGTTATACTCCCATTAATAATAGCTTTTCATGTAAGTTATTTTTACAGAGTGTGGGTTTGTGACTGCATCTGTATTGAAATGGGATTCTTAGATTAAGTCAATGTGAATGTTACATTGGCTATTTTTTTCAAAATAGAGGAGGAA
>ENA-OQHP01000665-OQHP01000665.1-human-gut-metagenome-genome-assembly--contig:-NODE-665-length-11000-cov-1.898924_pt1 | contig 11000 bp, 12 predicted proteins | sample MGYA00242563_ERZ504717 | MGnify/ENA primary metagenome ERZ504717 (study PRJEB26092, sample SAMD00036212) | human gut metagenome | host: Homo sapiens | study: EMG produced TPA metagenomics assembly of...
TGACCTTGCCGTAAAATCTGCCGTAAGAAAAGAATATTCAAACAATGAAAGCGGAATGTACAGAGGATACTATTGTCCAAGTCCTGTTGATGATTTGATTATAGGCGGTTGCAGACGAGGTAAACTTCTGCAACGAATCACAAAACGCACAAATCCTGACAGAGAATATCTTTTTGACAGTAACAACAGACTTGTTGCGGTTAATTTATTGTTAGATTGGAAAGCCGTACAGACAGAAGTGATTATTTACGAAGATAACCTCGTCACAGGAATTGATATAGATAACTATGATAATTCCATTATCGAATTATCAGAATGTATTTATGATTCAGATAACAAAATAAAATCATTCCTGACTGCGTCGGTTTCAAGTAATAAGGCAACAAGAACAAAATAGATGAAATTGAACTTGAAAAATACAGCTATGATGAATCAGGTCTTAACGAAGCCGAAATTATAAGTTACTATGAATCTGACAAAGTAATTGAAAACATAATTAAAAAGTCGTTTGAAAACAATCTGACACTTGAAGCAAGTTAGGCTTGCCTGATTGTGATACAAGCTACGAGCGTTATATTTTCCACCACGATAATGACGGATTTATTGACAAATATGTAATTATAAATCCTTATGTGATGAAGAATTACAAAACATTGAGAAAAGTAAAATTTAAACTTGTTTTAAAGAAATTGGCACTAGAATATGATGCTAAAAAATTGTTTTTGGTATAAATGGATTTTTTGGCTTTTTGCAGAAAACGCTTCTTTAAATGCTCAGGATTTAACAAGTGCTTCAAACGATAATAGTGTGAAAATTTCAACTATACATAATAGTAAGGGACTGGAATATCCTGTTGTTTTTGTTGCAAGTTTAGGCAGGGATTCTATAACTGAAAATACTATGGATAAAAGCGAAAGAGCTTTTGTAGATAAAAATTTACTTGCTATTAATTATAGAGATAGTTTTGAAATGCAGTCATATGGAACAATACCAAATTATATAGGCAAATTAAGAAAAAGGCATTTGGAATTATCAGAGGTAATGCGTTTATTCTATGTTGCTTGTACCAGAGCTAGGGAAAAACTTGTTTTAATTGGCTGTAGAGATAGAATTTTAGATATAGCTGAGAATAAAAAGATATATCAAAATAAAAATAGAAAATTTATTCCTACTTTAATGCAGGCACAGAATAATATAATGAAATGGCTTTCATATACTGTAATGGAATGCAAAGAGGATTATATAGATATTGAAAATGTTTATGTTCCTAATATGCGAGATTATTTAATAAAAGACGAAGAAGTTTTAAAGCTTGATGAGAATAGTATTAGTAATATTGTGTTGCCGGAAATATTAGTGAAAATGATGAATACATTAATATTGCAAAAAAGTTGGATTGGGTTTACCCAAATGAATTTGCATCACAAATTCCTACAAATATGTCTATTACAGAAATAAAGAGAAGACATACAGCTGAAATAGTGGAAAATGGCGACGCTGAAAAAATAGCAAGTTCTTTTAAGGAACAAAATGCAGTTTATCCTATGCCAAAATTCCTAAAGGAAAATTCAGATAAAATATCAGCAGCCAACTGGGTTCAGTATATCACGCTATATTGGAAAAATTGGATTTTCTAAGTGTTAGTACAGAAGATGAAGTTAAAAATGCTGTAGACTCCTTTGTTAAAAAAGGATTCTTGTCTGTTAAAGAGGTAGAGGCTGTTGATTTAAAAAAGATAGTAGCATTTCTCAACTCTCCTTTGGGACAGAGAATTAAGAAGTTGCCGGCTGAAAACATACATAAAGAAGTACATTTATAATGTATATGACACCTGATGAAGTTGCACAGTTAAATGGAATTTTACCAGAAAAATTTTGGGGCAGTAATTATAAAAAAGTAGAAGATAGAATTTTAATAAACGGTATCATTGACCTTTATTTTAAAGACGGCGATGACTATGTTCTTGTGGATTATAAAACTGATAATGTTGAAAGTATGGAAGAACTTGTAGAAAGATACGAAGTTCAGTTGAAGTTTTATAAAAAAGCATTGGAAATGAATTATAACATCGAAATTTCAGAGCTGGTTATATATTCGTTAAAATTAAATTCACAAATTATTTTATAAATTCTATTCTAAAAGCAATAGTAGTTGAATAAAAATAAATATGGACTATATTAAAACAACGAGGGGAGCTTTTTATGGAAAACAATTTAGAAAACAACAACATTATACATTTGACAGGAAAGATTATTTCAGATTTTGAATATAGTCATCAAGTGTATGGAGAGAGTTTTTATTGCTTTAAGTTAGAATGTAAGCGTTTGAGCGATACTGAAGATATATTGCCAGTAACAATTTCTGAAAGACTTATTATTACTGAAAATATATCTGTAGGCTCAATAGTGGAAGTACAGGGCAACTTAGGTCATATAATAATTATGTAGATGGCAAAACTCATTTAATGCTTACAGTTTTTGTAAAGGATATTGTAGCAAGGGAAGATGGTTTTTGTGGCAATCCTAACGAGATTAAACTTACGGGCTTTATTTGTAAAGAGCCTGTTTACAGAAAGACACCCTTTGGCAGAGAAATAGCTGATGTTTTGCTGGCAGTAAATAGAGCCTACAATAAGTCAGACTATATTCCTGTTATTTGTTGGGGCAGAAATGCTAGATTTGCAGGAACACTTTCTGTTGGCGATAACATAAGTGTGTATGGTAGAATGCAGTCAAGAATATACCATAAGAAAATAGACGAAAATAATTACATAGAAAAAACAGCCTTTGAAGTATCTGTGTCTAAAATAGAGTGTATTTCTGTTGGTATTGACAAAACAGCAAATTAATAGTATTATATTACAAAAGGATTTTTGAGGTATTTGCTTAAAGAAAGGGGAATTTACTTATGAAGAGTGATGTATTCGTACAATTTAGAGGAGATACTGTAGATACAAAATCTTTAATGGATACTGCTAAGGAAATTTGGAAGGCAGAAGGCAATAAGGTTAAGGATTTACATACAGTTCAGCTTTATTTAAAGCCTGAAGAAAAGAAGTGCTATTATGTATTTAATGGCGAAGGCTCCGAAAATAGCTTTTTTATGATATAAACAAAGTGATGTAACAGTGTGGAGGACAGTTGCTTCTACACTGTTTTTTTGTCAAAAATAGTTTACTTTAATGATATAAAGTGTTAAAAATACATAGGTAAAATATTGACCCATGAGGTGATTTGTTTGATAGCCGAATTGAGAAATAGCAAAGAAGTACAGGATTTGATGACAGGTATATTAAATCTTGATAACATAGAAGAATGTTATAAATTTTTTGATGACCTTTGCACAATTCACGAACTAAAGTCTATTGCCCAGCGTTGCTGTTGCAAAAATGTTAAAAGAGAATATAACATACAGCGAAATAGGAGAAAAGACCGGTGCATCTACAGCGACTATTAGTCGTGTTAACAGATGTCTTAATTATGGAGACGGTGGATATATCTTATTTTGAAACGAATGGAGAATAACGATAATGGAAACGATTGAACAACTGATTGAAAGGCTTAATCCTATGCAGAAAAAAGCGGTCCTTACTACAGAAGGACCTCTTTTGTTGTTGGCTGGTGCTGGTAGCGGTAAGATAGAGTTCTTACGCACAGAATAGCTTATTTAATTGAAAAGGGAGTACGACCTTTTAATATTTTGGCAATTACATTTACAAATAAGGCTGCAAGAGAAATGAAAGAAAGAGTTGCTGCCATTACTGAAAAAGGCGATGAAGTATGGGTAAGTACATTCCATTCTACTTGCGTTAAACTTTTAAGGCGTGAAATTGACAAAATAGGATATAGTAATAGATTTTCAATCTACGATTCTGATGATAGCGAAAGACTTATAAAACTTGTTTTAAAAGAATTGAATATTGATGATAAGAGATTTCCTCCTAGAAATATTTTAAGTGAAATAGGTAATAGCAAGGATAATCTTATTTCAGCAGAGGAATATGCTGATAATGCTATAAACGGTGACTTTTTTAAGAAGACATATGCTAGAATATACACAGAATATCAGAATAAGTTAAGAGAAAATAATGCTCTTGATTTTGATGACCTTATTTTTATGACTGTTGAACTTTTTAGAAAGTGTCCAGAAATTCTTGAAAAATATCAAGACCGTTTTCAGTATATAATGGTAGACGAATATCAGGATACAAATGCGTCACAGTATCAGTTGATAAAATTATTGTCAGCTAAACATCATAATCTTTGTGTTGTTGGCGATGATGACCAGAGTATTTATGGTTGGAGAGGTGCTGATATAAAGAATATTCTTAATTTTGAAAATGATTTTAAGAATACAAGCGTTATTAAACTTGAACAAAATTACAGGTCTACTAATGTAATTCTTGATGCTGCTAATGAAGTTATAAAGCATAACTATACCAGAAAAGATAAAAAACTTTGGACAGATGTTGATGGCGGAGATAAAATTATTTATTGCCAATGCTATAATGATTTTAAGGAAGCTGAATATGTTTGTGAGCAGATTAAAAAGGGCGTAGAAAAGGGCAAAAAGTATCAGGATTTCGCTATATTATATAGAAATAATTCTCTTTCAAGAATTATGGAAGAAATTTTAATACGACAGGGTATTCCATATAGACTTTTGGTGGTACAAGGTTTTATGACAGAAAAGAAATAAGAGATATTCTTGGATATTTAAAGGCAATTAACAATCCAATGATGATTTGCCTATCAGAAGAATCATAAATGTACCTAAAAGAGGTATCGGAGATACAAGTATTGGCAGAGTGAGTCAATATGCTATAGATAAGAATATGAGCTTCTACGAGGCTTTAAGTAATGTAGAAAATATTGATACATTAAGTCCAAAGGCTAAAAAGTCTATTTCTGACTTTGTAAGACTTATTGAGGATTTAAGAAATTGTGCTGAAACTATGTCTGCATCAGAAATTTTGGATAAAATTTTGGCTGTAACATTGTATATTGAAGAATTAAGAATAGAACGCACAGAGCAGGCAAATGGTAGAATAGAAAATATTCACGAACTTTTGAATAAGGCTGCTCAGTTTGAAGACCAAATCCAGATGATGCTAGTGTTAGTGCTTTCCTTGAAGATGTAGCACTTGTGGCAGATGTAGATGCCTTTACAGAAGACCAGGATACTACTGTACTTATGACATTACATAGTGCAAAGGGTCTTGAGTTTGATACTGTATTTATTATTGGCTTTGAAGAAGGTATATTCCCTAGCTATATGTCTACACAATCAGCAAATATGAATGCTATGGAAGAAGAAAGACGCCTTTGCTATGTAGGCATTACAAGAGCGAAGAAACAGTTATACCTTACAACTGCTAAGTCAAGAATGCACAATGGTAAACATGTTTCAAATCTTACATCAAGATTTTTAAAGGAAATACCAACAGCAGATTATGAAAATGCTTTTCAGGGTGTTGAAATAAAAAACAAGGCTAAGGGAAATATAGAAGAAACTCCACAGCCTCAGATTATTAGACCTAATTTTAGAAAAAGACCAGTAAATAATTATAAAATGCCTGTACCACAGGATTATAACCCAGATTTTGAGGTTGGAGATAAGGTAAGACATTTTAAATTTGGTATTGGACAAGTTATTGATATTTGTGCAGCAGGAGCTGATTATGAAGTTACTGTTGATTTTGATATGCCACAGTATGGCAAGAAGAAACTCATGGCAAAATTAAGCAAACTCAAAAAGTTATAAAATGTTGTGCAATTTATTGTGATTATATGTATAATTTTGAGATAGATTAAATTTTGAAATTGTTAAAATACATATATAAAATGTATAAAATTTAAGTAAAATAAGTTATTTTTACTTAAATAAGAATAATTTTACAGTTTTTTTGAGGTTTTGCCTGAATTACGATTTATTAGTTGAATTTGTATTTTTATGTAAAATATAATATACAAATTATGAAAATTGTAGTATAATAGCCTTCGAATATTTTTAAGATGAAAGAGGGTCTATACTATGCGATTACTTAATCAGTTTGCTGTTATAGTAATCATTACGTTTCTTGGTGAACTATGCAAGCAGGTCTTGCCTTTCCCTGTACCAGCTAGTATTTACGGCTTGGTAATTATGCTTTTTTGTCTTTGCACCGGCATTGTAAAGCTAAAGCAGGTTAAGGTTGCTGCCAATTTTCTAATTGACATTATGCCGCCAATGTTTATTCCCACAGCAGTAGGTATTATTGTTGTTTGGGACCAGCTAAAATCTAGCTTAGTGCCAATAGCCGTAATTACAGTAGTAAGTACGGTTGTCGTTATGGTTGCTACAGGTTGGGTATCTCAGATTCTTATTAGGACAAGTAAGAAAAAGGGGGCTAATAAATAATGACGGACTTTTGTAATAATTCAGTATATTTTGGTGTAGCTATAAGTCTGGTTGGATATGTTATAGGTGTTCAGCTAAAGAAGAAATTCAAATTAGCGGTGTTAAATCCGTTAATGATTTCAATTATTTTTGTAGTTGGGGTTGTATTGCTTTTTAAGTTGGATTACCCTTCTTATAAAAACAAGCAGAAATTTAAATTATTTGCTGACTCCGGCGACTATTGCCTTGGCAATTCCCCTTTATCAGCAGTTATCTTTGTTGAGAAAAAATTTACTTGCAGTAATATGCGGTATTATTTCCGGCGTTTTTGCCAGTATGTCTAGCGTGCTTGCAATGTCTGTATTGTTTAGTCTTTCTCATGAGGACTTCGTTACACTTTTGCCAAAGTCAATTACGACTGCTATAGGTATGGGTGTATCAGAAGAACTTGGTGGTATACAAACAATTACAGTAGCTGTAATCATCGTTACTGGTGTTTTGGGTAATGTAATTGGCGAGGGTGTGTGCAAGCTCTTTAGAATTACAGAGCCTATATCAAGAGGTTTGGCTCTTGGTACAGCTGCCCATGCAATCGGTACTGCAAAAGCTTTGGAAATGGGCGAAATTGAAGGTGCAATGAGTAGTTTATCTATTGCTGTTGCAGGTCTTTTGACAGTTGTTTTTGCATCATTCTATGCAATGGTGTACTAAATTTCTGTGGGAAGTCTGTACAATGCAATAATGGAAGTGCAAATTTTTATCTGTTTATTAGAAAAATGCAGTATGGTTTTTCTTAAAAACGAATAGGGGCTTCGGTTGTTATTTGTTTGTTTTAGTTGTGCTGTAGATTAAAATTTGAAAATAAATATTGCAGATTTTTAATTGTTTTTTAAATAATGAGGTCACAGGTTAGTTATATTAACATTATAATTAATCTGTGGCTTTTTTATTGCTTTAAATATAGCTTTTTTCAATGTTTTTGTAGTTGCATAAAAGTCGGAAAATATGTTATAATGTTCATATACTATGGAGGCAAGTTATGGAAGTAAAATCGTTTAAAACACTTGAATTTAATAAAATAATAGATAAACTGCAAAATTATGCAGGTTCTGAATTAGGAAAAAAGATTGCTGGACAGTTGACTCCTTATACAGATATTGATGAAATTAAGCTACATCAAGGAGAAACTTCAGAAGCTGTTACTATGATTTTGAAAAAAGGTTCTCTTGGTATGGGTGGACTTAGAGATATTAGCACATATATAAAGAGAGTAAATGTAGGCGGTTCTCTTAATATTGTGGAACTTCTTCATATTGCAGACTTTCTTAGAGTTGCTAAAAGAGCTAAAAACTATGGACAGGCAGAAGGTAAAAATGATTCTTTCCCTATTTTAGAGCCTAGATTTAATGCTATAGAATTGGCTAATGATTTGGAAAGAGATATTGAAAGATGTATAATTTCTCCAACTGAAGTATCAGATGATGCAAGTTCAACTCTTAGAGAAATCAGAAGAAATATTAAAATTTCTAATGATAGAATAAAAGAGCAACTTAATTCAATCATTCATTCAGCAAGCTATAGAAATATGTTGCAGGACCCTGTAATCACAATAAGAAATGACAGATATTGTGTACCAGTAAAACAGGAATATAAAAATGCTTTTTCAGGTATGATTCATGACCAGTCCGCAACAGGTGCAACTGTGTTTATTGAACCAATGAGCGTTGTTAACCTTAACAACAGAATAGCAGAATTGTTAAGTAACGAAAAAGTTGAAATAGAAAGAATTTTAGCACTTCTTTCTTCTAAGGTTGCAGAATATGACGATTTACTTCTTTCAAATCAGGAAATATTAGCCGATTTAGATTTTGTGCAAAGGCGAAATTATCAATTTCTATGAAGCTACAGAACCTATATTTAATACAAAAGGCTATATTAATATTAAAAAGGCAAGACACCCATTGTTAAATCCAGAAACAGTAGTTCCAACTAATATTTATATTGGTAAGGATTTTAATACATTGCTTATAACTGGTCCTAATACAGGTGGTAAAACTGTCACACTTAAAACCGTTGGTCTTTTTACATTGATGGGACAGTCAGGGCTTCATATATCAGCCTTTGATAACTCACAGCTTACTGTTTTTGATGAAGTGTTTGCTGATATTGGCGATGAACAGAGTATTGAGCAAAGTCTTAGTACATTTTCATCACATATGACAAATATAGTTAAAATACTTGATAAAATAACAAATAATTCTCTTGTATTATTAGATGAATTAGGCGCAGGTACTGACCAACAGAGGGTGCAGCTCTTGCCATTTCTATAATACAGTATTTGCATAAAATAGGTGTCAGAACTCTTGTAACAACTCACTATAGCGAATTAAAGCTTTTTGCTTTATCTACAGAGGGTGTAGAAAATGCTTCTTGTGAATTTGATGTTCAGACTCTTAGACCAACATACAGATTGCTTATTGGTGTACCTGGTAAGAGTAATGCTTTTGCTATAAGCCAAAGATTAGGACTTCCAGAATTCCTTATTGAAGATGCTAAGGAAGTTTTAAGTCACGAAGATGTTAAGTTTGAAGATGTTATTACTGACCTTGAAATTAACAGAAAGTCTCTTGAAATAGAAAAAGAAAAGGCTGAGGAATATAGAAAAGAGGCTGAAAGACTTAGAGTAGAGGCTCAGAAACAAAGAGAAAAACTTAATTCACAGAGAGAAAAGATAATCCGTAAGCAAATGAAGAAGCCAGAATATTAATAAGCGATGCCAAGGATGAGGCAGATAAGGTCTTAAAGGAAATTCGTAAACTTCAAAGAATAGGTAATACGAAAGCTATTGAAGAAAAAAGACAATCTCTTAAAGATAAAATGTCTAAAGTTGAGAGTAAACTTAGCAAAAATGAAAAGAAAAATTACAATGTTCCAGAAAAACTTGTCATTGGCGATAAGGTTAAAGTTCATTCCCTTAACCAAAGTGGTGTAGTAGCTACTTTGCCAGACAAAAATGGAAATGTAACAGTAAAAACTGGTATTATGAAGGTTACAGTAAATATAAAAGATTTATCTCTTGACCAAAGTGATTCAGTAATTATGGCAACTCCAAAGAGATTTGCATCTAGCATAAAGAGGAAAAAAGCTAGTAATGTTTCAGCTGAGATAGATTTAAGAGGCTGTTTAGCAGATGAGGCTATTGATTTAGTAGATAAATATCTTGATGATGCGTATTTAGCAGGTGTTTCACCAGTAACTATTATTCATGGTAAAGGTACAGGGGCATTGAGAAAAGCTGTTCACACATTCTTAAAGACAAATGCCCATGTAAAGTCATTTAGATTAGGTCAATATGGCGAAGGTGAATCAGGTGTTACTGTTGTGGAATTAAAGTAACAATATACAATAGGAGGAAAGGTTTATGGAAAATAGATATAAGGTTTTAATTGCTGATGATGATGCACATATTTCAGAGCTTATAGCTTTGTATATGGAAAAAGAAGGATATGAAACCCTTGAGGCACATACGGCAGAGAAGCCATAGAATCCTTTAAGGAACACGACCCAGATATAGTTCTTTTAGATATTATGATGCCAGATACTGACGGCTATCAGGTTTGTAGAGAAATTAGACAAATGGGACAAACTCCTATTATTATGATTTCTGCCAAAGGCGAAACATTTGATAAGGTTTTAGGACTTGAATTAGGTGCTGATGACTATATTGTTAAGCCTTTTGACTCAAAAGAATTAATCGCCAGAGTAAAATCAGTTCTTAGAAGAAGCGAAACAAGACATAGTAATGTTTCAAAGAAGTAATATTACCTAATCTTGTAATTAATCAGACTACTTACACAGTAATTTACCACGGTAAGGAACTTGAATTGCCTCCAAAGGAATTTGAACTTCTTTCTTTCTTAGCTAAATATCCAAATCAGGTATTCAAGAGAGAGGAATTACTTGATAAGATATGGGGTTATGAATTTGTAGGCGATACAAGAACAGTAGATGTACATATTAAGAGATTAAGAGAAAAAATGCAGTATGAAGACAGTTGGAGTATAAAGACTGTTTGGGGTGTTGGTTATAAGTTTGAAGTTAAAAATAACTGATTTTTGTAAATAATGCTTGTATTTTATATGCTTTTGTGATATACTTGTTTCGATATTTTAGGAGGTGCGATTATGAGCATTGCTTTTATTGTTATCACAGCTTTAGTAATTATTGTTTCAGTTCTTCTTGTTGCTTTAATTCTTGCACAGAAAAAGGATGCAGCTGGCTTTACAAATGGTATGGGCGGTATGGTAAGCTCAAATACTTATTGGGGTCAGAACAAGAAAAATTCTATTGAAGGTAAACTTGAATTTCTTACAAAGATTGCAGTTGTTGTATACTTTGTATTAGTTTTAGTTTCTAACTTCGTTAAATAATTTCTATTGCGAAAGAGAGGATAATTCCTCTCTTTTTTTTATACATTTGTAAATCTCAAAGTTAATTTGTTACTTGTGGTTTTAATTATAGTGTGATAAACTTAAATCAAAGAATATGTAAAATTATATATTATTGGAATATTTATACTAGCTTTAAGGCAGATTAAATACATAAACTACATAGAGGAGGGT
>ENA-OQHP01000666-OQHP01000666.1-human-gut-metagenome-genome-assembly--contig:-NODE-666-length-10993-cov-2.193079_pt1 | contig 10993 bp, 13 predicted proteins | sample MGYA00242563_ERZ504717 | MGnify/ENA primary metagenome ERZ504717 (study PRJEB26092, sample SAMD00036212) | human gut metagenome | host: Homo sapiens | study: EMG produced TPA metagenomics assembly of...
TGTATATCTGCCTGTATCTATGCTGCTTTTAAACGTTCCATTTCTGAATGGAGTTTCCTCAGATCTGCATAAACACATGAGGTTCTACGCTTTACAGGAGGGACTTTTGCCTCCAGCAAAGACCTTTCCGTTACCGGAAGGGGTTTTAAAAGTTCCCTTATAAAATATCTCGCCCCTATATTACAGGATGCTGACAGGTCACAATTATATCGTTTTCCTGTCTGGAAAGTACAGAGGCTGTGATTTTCCCAGTCACGTGTTACCGCCCCGGAACCATCATAAGCCAGTCTGCTGGTATTCCATGCGCAGATCCTGGATACCCGCATCCCTTTCCTGTGTGCCTGATGTTCACAACACTTCTGGATATCTCTTTTTCTCCACAGGTGCAGTTTCTGTTTTTTCTTTCCCGATATCTTCCCCTGCATCTCCAGATACTCGAACACGATCACATCTGCATGGTTTTCTTCCGCATATCTTACAATCGCACCTGCAATCTTTTTACCCAGTTCTGTGTTCAGACGTTTCGTATATGCCCATCTTCCCTGTGTCTGCGCAGAGCCATGTTCCCTCTGGAATCTGCGGATCCGTCCCAGTGTGCGGTACATCCGGTCTTTTTCACTGGATGATCTATGAATCTTCTTCCCAGGACAGTTCCGTCTGCCCGCATGATCGTACAGACTGCATCGGTATTGATCCCTAAGTCCACGCTGCAGATGATCTGTTCTTTCACAGGTGTTTTGGTAAGTGTTACTTCCTCTTTATAGGAAAAACGCAAAAAATACTTCCGGTGTCTCTTTTCCAGAGTCGGGGCAGATGCCTTTTTCCCTGACCAGCATTTTCTCAGATATTCCATATCCGTATGATCCAGACGTACACAGGACCATTTCCAGTCATGACCGTCATAGAGTTTCAGGTATGCTTCGTCTTTCCCTTCCGCGCCTTCACGATACATGACATCACGGTAGAAGACCGGCATGGCGTGGTTTTCATATACAAGCTTTGGCTTCCCGCTTTTTCCGTCGGTCTTTTCCCATAGATCCAGCCGTGTTTTATAAGAGGATACTGTCCCCAGTGCATGCTGGATGGCAGATCTGCGCAGATAGGAAGGCATCTTTGGGAACCGGATATCAAAATCAAAACAGGCATGGTTTTTCTTCGTAGTATGTACCAGATGTTCTGCAGCATTAAAACGCCTCTTTGCATCCGGGATTTCTGCTAATTCTTCCCATACCTGCACATAAATCCCAATCAGATAGCTGACAGCAGAACGGTAGATCTCCAGTGTCTGGCGGATCGGGATATTCTGTTTTCGTAATTCTACACCATAACTGGATATTATCTGCATTTTTATTTCTCCCTGATAACTCTTTTCTCAGATTCTGTTGTTTTTTCTACTACCCATGGCTATATTTTAGCACATATAGCGCTAAAAGTAAACATATGTTTCCTTTGGGTAAAAATTTGCGCGTCTAACTCATCACTAAGTAACACTTAAATGAAAAACTAAATTCCGGTTTTGGACCAAATGCAAGAGTAAATTCCATATAGGTCGAAGTTACTTTTGCACACATATTTGCCATATTGTCTTTGATAATCATTACTCCGTATAATGTACTTGCAGCTGATTGCCTGCCTGTGCAGATTGGAGATAATTATGAAAAATAAAGGCAATCAGAAACATTTAACATTTGAACAGCGTGTTGATATCGAGAAAGGTCTTACTGAGAATAAAAGCTTCACTGAAATTGGACGAATTATTGGTAAAAATCCATCTACCATATCAAAGGAAGTACGTCTCCACGCACATACAAAAGAACGTCCGGATTCAGGTTACACTCACCCGCCATGTATTCATCGCAAGAACTGTAAGGTGACATGCTTGTGTGATAAGATGTGTGGCATTCATTGTAAGCTTTGCAGAAAACCATCCTTTCACTGCACTGATATATGTCCCGCATATGAGACAGCTGAATGTGAGAAACTGAATAAACCTCCCTACGTATGTAATGGCTGTGGTAAAAAGACCCATTGTCTTATGCCAGAAAGTTTTATTCATCCAAATATGCCCATGATGAGTACCGTAGCGTGCTAGTCGATTGCAGAGTCGGCATTAACCAGACTCCGGAAAGCATTCAATCCATGAATGATTTATTGGTTCCATTGATCAAGGAGAAGCATCAGTCCATCGGTCATATTTATGCTACTCATGCAGAAGAATTGGGTTGCTCCAGAAGAACACTTTACTCCTACATCAATGATTGTGTATTCGATGTCCGCAATGGTGACTTAAGACGTTCTGTACGTTATAAGAAACGCAAGAAACCTACACAGACCAGTGCAAAAGATCGTTCTTATCGTCAAGGTCATAACTACGAAAATTTCCAGAATTATATGAAAGATCATCCAGATATAAATGTTGTGGAAATGGACTGCGTGGAAGGAATGAAAGGCGAAAGCTGCGCCCTCTTGACCTTTACATTCCGCAACTGCAATCTTATGCTTATGTTCCTGTTGGAATATCAAGACCAGGAATGCGTGTTAGAGGTCTTTGTATGGCTTGAAACAGTGTTGGGGCAGGATGCATTCAAAAAGCTTTTTCCGGTGATTCTCACGGATGGAGGTTCAGAATTCTCAGCTCGTGAAGAGATGGAGGAATTCTGTGACGGAAGTAAAAGCACGACGGTCTTTTACTGTGATCCATACAGCTTTTGGCAAAAAGGTGCCTGCGAAAAGAACCACGAGTATATCCGCTACATCCGTCCGAAAGGGAGTTCATTCGCTGATTTAAATGACGAGAAGTCAGACTTATGATGAATCACATAAACAACGAAAAAAGAGACAGTCTTAATGGACATAGCCCATATGAACTCTCTCTTTTACTCTTGGACAACAAACTGCACAAAGCATTAGGATTAAAGGCAATCGCACCTGATGATGTTATGCTTAGTCCAAAACTTATAAAATAAAATAGTAAAGCACAGGCAGATTTCACTGCACCAGAATTTAGTCTTGCACATAAGGCATGTGGAATTTAGTCTCGCACACTATTTTCAGATGCCCGGTTAGTATGCATAAAAACATAAATCATGAGTGCTTACAGGTTTATTATAAGACAAAAAAATAGAATTGTTAAGGTGCATTACAGAATTTAATCCCGCATAGTTACTGAGATAATCCACAGCTGGAATTTAGTTTTTCATTTAAGTTTAAATGTATTTTTAAATTCTACCTTGCAAGAGTAAATTCTATACCTGTAGAAATTACTTCTGCATGGATTTTTCCTTCTTCTTTTTATAAAATACTACTGCAGATGATCCCCTGCCTGTGCAGAAGGAGGATAAAATGAATACAGGAAGACCAAAAGGCAACCAAAAACATCTTGACTTATCTGCACGTATTATAATCGAACAGCATTTAAATAACGGTGATTCATTTAGAAGTATTGCAATAGAATTAAGCAAGGATCCAAGTACCATATCCAAAGAAATCAGACGTCATTCCATTATCAGGGAAAGAAGCGCAGATGCATTTGCCCCTATTCCCTGTGCAAACAATTATGATAGTTCAAAGCCGCGGACAAATATATGCAATGTCATGCATATGTGCGGTGATAATGAATGCCGGCGCAAATGTGTCCTCTGCAGAAAATTCAGATGCAGCGATGTCTGTAAATTTTATAAACCAAGAGAATGTGAAAAATTAAATAAACCTCCTTATGTGTGCAATGGATGCAGCAAGAGAACGAATTGCATGATGGACAAAAAGATCTATTCTTCAAAATACGCCCAGGACTCCTATGAAGCCCTTAGGACTACCAGCAGAGAAGGGATCAACCAGACACCGGAAAGTATACAGAAACTGGACAACCTGTTGTCACCGCTTCTCAAAAAAGGACAGTCCATTGCCCACATCTACGCATCTCATGCTGATGAGATCGCCTGTTCCAGAAGAACCATATACTCTTATATAGACCGTGGCGTTTTTCAAGCAGAAACATAGATCTGCGCCGTAAAGTGGTATACAAGCAGAGAAAAAGAAAAACCACTACCAGCCTTAAAGACAGAAGTTTTCGAAAAGGCCGGGGCTATAAAGAATTCCTGGAATATATCGCAGCGAACAAATCTGTTTATGTAGTCGAAATGGATACTGTTGAAGGAGCAAAAGGTACCAGTCCCTGCTTTCTGACTATGTTCTTTCGAAACTGTAGCCTTATGCTTATGTTTCTTTTAGAAGAACAGACCCAGAAAGAAGTAACTAGGATTTTTGATCATTTAACAGAGTTACTTGGAATTGAACTGTTTCAGAAACTTTTCGAAGTAATACTTACAGACAACGGGCATGAATTTCAGGACCGGCAGAGTCTGGAATATAGCAAAAATGATGAAGTACGCACACGCATTTATTATTGTGATCCCAACCGTTCTGATCAAAAAGGTGCTCTTGAAAAGAATCATGAATATATAAGGTATGTCCTGCCAAAAGGAACAAGCTTTGAAAAAATGACAGACAAAACAACGCTGCTGTTATTAAATCATATCAATAGCGAAAAACGGGACAGCCTCAATGGACACAGTCCATATGAAGTATCCCGTCTCCTGCTGGATAACAGACTTCATAAAGCATTAGGATTAGCAGAGATACCAGCCGATGAAGTCACATTGATACCAGCATTAATAAAATAATAATAACAATACAGGCACAGGCAAGTTTCATTGCATAGAATTTAGTCTTTCCAACAGACATGTGGAATTTAGTCCTGCACACTATTTCCAGATGTCCTTTTATCATGCAAAAAACTATGCTGTTTATGCCGTATAAAAGCATTATATACTAAAAAAATCAAGTTGTATATCTCCGAAAATAGAATTAAATCCCGCATAAAATCAAGGTATATTAGAATGTAGAATTTACTTTTTCATTCAAGCCGTCTAACTCATCACTACTACAATATATTTATGGGTAATCCCCTTACTTCCAGTAAGGATTTATCCATCTCATTACTTAAACTGTTAGAATGTAGGATGCAATGGTATATCGACTTCATCACTTGGACCTCGCGTCCGTACTTTAGACTGATAACCGGCTCCTCATTCACAGTGTTCGTTTTATGCAGGTTGAATCACATTAGGTGCATTCGTGTCACACACAGTAGTTTGAACAGGTAATGAGTAAAACTGGTATTTATCCATTGTAATATTTTTTAAGGAGTGATAAATTTATGAACGCAGTAGGTATCGATGTTTCAAAAGGTAAAAGTATGGTTACAATTCTGAGACCATTTGGGGAGATTGTATCCTCTCCTTTTGAGATTAAGCACACATCCAGTGATATCCATTCACTTATTAAACTTATTCATTCTATCGAAGGTGAATCCCGGGTTGTAATGGAACATACCGGCCGCTACTACGAAGCACTTGCTCACCAGCTTTCAGCAGCAGATCTCTTTGTCAGTGCTGTTAATCCCAAGTTGGTCAAAGATTTTAATAACGATTCTCTTCGCAAAATCAAGTCCGACAAAGCTGATTCTGTCAAGATTGCCCGCTACGCTCTTGACAAATGGCAAAGTCTTGAACCGTATAGTATTACAGATGAATTACGCGCTCAGCTAAAGGTCATGAATCGTCAGTTCCATTTCTATGTGAAACAAAAAACGGCTATGAAAAATAATCTTATTGGCCTCATTGACCAGACCTATCCAAATGCAAATACTTATTTCAATAGTCCCACCCGCAGTGATGGTTCCCAGAAATGGGTTGATTTTGTCTCTACATACTGGCATGTAGATTGCATTCGTAAAATGTCTCTAAACGCTTTTGTTGAACATTATCAGACTGGTGCAAGCGCAAAAAATATGCCTTCAATAAATCAAAAGCGGAAGAAATTTACACCAAAACAAAGGAACTTGTTCCAGTATTTCCTAAGAATGAAATAACCAAACATATCATCAGACAAGCTATCGATCAGCTCAACAGTACTTCCGTTACTGTCGAAACAATACGCACTCTCATGAACGAGACTGCCTCAAAGCTTCCTGAATACTCAATTGTCATGCAGTTTAAAGGGATTGGTCCATCTCTCGGTCCACAGCTTATGGCTGAGATCGGTGATGTAACCAGATTCACGCATAAAGGAGCCCTTACTGCATTCGCCGGAGTTGATCCTGGGGTAAACGAATCTGGTTCCTATGCACAAAAAAGCGTCCCAACATCCAAACGTGGATCTTCAAATTTAAGAAAGACTCTTTTTCAAGTAATGGATGTTCTTATCAAAACCATGCCTCAGGATGATCCTGTATATCAATTCATGGACAGAAAACGCACCCAGGGTAAGCCTTACTATGTTTATATGACTGCAGGTGCTAATAAATTTCTCAGAATATACTATGGACGAGTGAAAGAATATCTTTCTGTCTTCCTGATCCAAGCTAATTCAAACTTTTACTTTCAGACCAGCACTGGTTGTGGTGGCCTTATTTTAATGCCTAATTTTTAACCTGTAAAGTTTTTAACTTTCTTCAATTTTAGTATTGACTTTTTATTTGCAGGCTAAACGTATCCAATATAAGTTGTCCAAATTCATCTATTACCTGAGCTGCATTCTCCTTTTTCAAATAAAAAAGATTGTATGTTTGATTCCCTTTTGCGTAAATTCATTGTCTGTACCATCCATTTGAGCTTTTGAAAGAGCAACAGTATTGGCTAAACTTGATATGGATGAATCAAATCTTCTGCTTTCACTTAAAACAAGTGCATTTTCCCTTGGAATTTTCCGTTGTATCATCAGCATATAAATTCCCATATATTGCTTGATACTATCACCAATCCCTGCCTTATGCTCAACTCTCCATCACTATTAAAAGCCCTTTTGAGCAAATCCCATTGAAACGTATCTGTATCCTGAGCTTCATCTATAAACAATATAGGAAACCTTCTCTGTATAGCTTTAGGTATCTCATCCCATTCTTTCAAAACTTTTTGAGCATATAAAAGCATTTCCCCAAATGTAAAATATCCATCTTTTTGAGTTTTCTCAATAACTGATAACAAAAGTTCATTTGTTTCTTCATTTTTAACTCGCTCGATATTCCCTATATTATCTCGATATTCGCAAATCGTCTCACTTTTATATTGCATTTCTAAATAGTAACGTTTATTTCTTGGTAGTTTATTCCATCTAAGTGAGTGGACAAGCTCCGTATCTATAATATTGATTTCATATCCGTTTGACTTTAACCATGGTAAAGAAACATATGTATCAAAAAAAGAATGCACTGTACCTATAAAATGCGGATACGATAACAATTTTCGCCCAATCTCTGTGTTTCCTAATCGCTCTTCTATCTCTTCTCTTGCCACATTTGTATGCGATAAAACACAGATGCCAGCATTGGAATATGGCCATTCTTTGCAAGAATTGCCAACTTAGCAACCAATATAGTTGTTTTACCGCTTCCCGGAAACGCCTGTATATCAACAGAATCCATATTTTTAGTACATTAACTCTAGCAGAATCAAAATGAACTTTTCCGCCCATCATCTCTTCTACCCACAATATATCTTCGTCAGTAATCTCTATATTTGCTAATTTCTCAATTTCCAATCAATTCACCCCTTAGTAACATATATAATTGCACTTATCAAATAATCCGGTAATACCTTTTTCAAGTCTTCAGCTCTGTTTATATATTTCTTTTCAAGATTAATCGCTAATTCTTGTGCGAAATCAGCTTTTGATGCTTTTTTTGAAGTAAAAAAACTATAAAAGCAAGCTGCTCTTTCTTCTTTAGTTTTATAAGCATTTATCTTTTCAATTAATTTATCCTTCTTACTTGGTCTATTCTTTTTTTCATAGCTTACATTTATTACAGAATCAATTAATATTTCCTTCATTTCTTCATCCTGTAGCCCTATATACGCTAAGTCATATTCTAGTGTCCAATGATTGGCTACAAATGTTTTTACTTCTGTCCATCTGCTTTTTCTTTTATCTCATTAACATGGTTTTCTGCTCCTAATACTGAATAATCAGCCTCTGCTCGCCATGCACGTTTACTTTTCTCTGGCCATGTATCCTTATCATCTGTATATTTTTCATCTATACAAATTCTTGGAGCACAATTGGGCATAATATCTCTATCTGTAACACATGCAACATTTACATCCAACTGTTTATTCTCATCTTTTCTTTGAAATATCCTTGCATATCTTCTCAATCCGGTACTTCTAACATCAACAAGCGAAGTACCATAAATCTGTAAAATTACATCCCAATAATTTGGATAATGTAGGTAACAGCAATGCCTCTCCAGGACCTTCTACAATTATTACACTTCTTGCAAAAAACAGATTTGCTTTAGTTGCATCAAGGTATTTTTCCAAATAAAGATAATCATCTTCATCCAATTTTGTCTGCTCTTTCTCAAGAGAATATACTTTACCCGATTTCACAATCACAATGTTCGATAATTTTACAACAGAAGCCAATAATGGCGAATGTGTAGTAATTATAGTCTGTCTATTCCCTTTCTCAGATTCTTCTTCTAAAGATTGAATTAATTTTAATTGTCTTTGTGCATGTATATGTGCTTCTGGTTCCTCAATCAATAAAAAACAGGATTTATTATCTCCTATTGCCTCATTATGTAATAGTAACTCACATGCCATACTCATAATATTACTTGTCCCAAGTCCAACTCTACCGCACATATCACTGGCATCTTTATCTACTGCAAGATCTAATTTCTCCAATAATGCCATCTCTTTTTTTATTTTATTAGAATTTGACCCTGTAACTTCCAATCTTGTTCTTATGTTATCCTTTTTCAAAAGCATTTTTTCTTGCAGTATTGTCGTCATTTCTTCGTTAATTGAATCCAGTGCTGGATGTTTTGCTAAAAGTGTATTTGAAAGATCTGCTATTCCCGCTATGGAAAGATTATGAATATCAATTTCCTCCTCATACTCATCAACTCCTTGATCTACAACAGAAATATGTTGCATAATTTGTGATAGTCTTGAATGTCTTCCAGCCTGCATTTCACTATATGCATCTCTCAAGGCACGCAAGTATGTAGCTCTTAACAATTCTCTTGCTTCTGCAGATGGTGATGGTCCGTTTCCTTCTATTCCTGTTGAGACATTTACCACTGGGCGAGGCGGATTGAATGATGATAAATATCTGCACGTCCAATGTAGATATAAACATGGAATCTTTTTATTTTCATCTTCATATGAGAGGCATTCCAAAAAAGCCCCTCGTTCATCTTCATTCAATTCCTCAAATTTACATGTAATTTTAATTTCTAATGTTGCATCTTCTTTGTAAAAATCTTCCTGCTCCACTCTATACCAGTTCATATCTGTAGTTCCAAGAACTAGTTTTATTGCATCCATGATTGCTGATTTTCCAGAATCATTTTCTCCAACAAGAACATTTAAACCTTTTTTGAAAGTAATACTATGCTCATTTCCATCAAAACATCTAAAATTCTTTATTTGCAACAATGAAAGATACATATTCCTCAACTATCCTTTCTTTTGTTATCCGATTACACCTTATCTTCGTTTTATAGTTTTACAACACTTACAATACTTTCCAGTATCCTGCCTTTTTTGAACCAACCCGCTCTATATACCCATTTTCTCTTAAAAATGATATATTGTTTTCTACTGCTGTTTCACTCACCCCTAATATATTATGAAGTTCTGCAGTTGTAATGTTCGGGTTGTCCCTCATTTCTGAAATAATTTTTTGCCTTCTGGAATTTAAAGGTTTCTTATCCCCAACCTTTTTCCCAACTTTATTCCCAACCTTATTTATTCTCTCAAATGGGATAGTAACAACAATGGAATTCTCCCTAAATGAAAATGCATCTTTTCCATACATTTCCGTAATTTTAGGGACTCCTCGACCAGATTTCTCACTTATATGCAGTTGAAGAAATATCTCGGATAATTTTTCATTTACAGGGATTGATTCTCCTAAGAAAAATCCCTCCATGGTCTGTGCCGGAGCAAGTGTTCCCCTTGATAGTATCTCTATTCTGTCGGAAAATACCGAAATCATAGGTTCATTTCCTTCCACCCATTTATTGTGCAGGACGGCATTAATGACAGCCTCACGAAATGCCTTGTTATCAAATAACGGAACCTCCTTTCGTTCAACGACCCTGTCTGTCTCATCCGCCTGAATCAGGTTCAATACATCTCCATAACGCAACAACTCATCCAAACTGTATAATAAACAGTCATTTCCAAATTCACGTACAGAGAAAAGATTAGAGCCTTTTGTTTCTCCATCAAAAATAGATACACGAAGCGGAAATGAGAGTTATCCGACAGAAGCTGCGCTAATATATTAAACTCGCCTTCTTCTGTTTTTAGCCCCAGATTCTTAATAAACGTCTTTTGATTTAGAACAATACCTTTGGAACCGTAATATCCAAAGAGTTTTTGAAATGTAAGTTCCTGGTATTTTGCCGGTACTGTTTCTATCGTTTCGGTTCTTCCATCCAGTATTTTGAAAAGTTCAATTTCTCTCTTAGGGTAATCTTTCATATTACATTTTGATGATCCTATCCTTAAAAACTTCTTTTCTTTAAATGCCGTAGGAATCTCGGTTGCCGCAGGAATTACCAAACCAACGACTCTCTTCCATAAATTTCTGTTTCTTCAAAACTAAAATTTATGCTTGGTGACAGATTTCTCGCAAGATAATTCTGATACGGTTCCTTGTTATATTCACAATACTGATTAAATGTTGTTCCTACAATTTCATGGGTTGTATCATTTACACCCCAAATGAAATACGCATATTTTTTATAATGAAAAGCCGCCGCATTTGACAGGGCAGATACATATTCGCCTAATGCCTCAGGCTGAAACCAGTTTTCCTTAAATTCAAACCATTCCTGTTCATCACTTAAGGCACATAATCTAAACAATTTGTTTAATATCCATTAGTTATGCTCCTTTACCCAACTTTATTCCCAACC
>ENA-OQHP01000667-OQHP01000667.1-human-gut-metagenome-genome-assembly--contig:-NODE-667-length-10984-cov-1.534954_pt1 | contig 10984 bp, 14 predicted proteins | sample MGYA00242563_ERZ504717 | MGnify/ENA primary metagenome ERZ504717 (study PRJEB26092, sample SAMD00036212) | human gut metagenome | host: Homo sapiens | study: EMG produced TPA metagenomics assembly of...
CTCAATTTCCTTTCTTGAGGCTCTGGCGTCCGCTTTCGGACATCCAGCCGCAGAGAATATAGAAGGTTATTGGAATTGTGCATGGTGCAGGCTGCCAGCTTGCGCACGTCAAATTGATCCCAAAGCGCTCCAGCCGCATCCATGCTTTTTGTAAGCTCTTCTTTTTATCCTCCAGAATCGTCTTTATCGCCTGTTCTGCCTCTAACTTCTCGGCCTCCAATGCTGGATCTTTTCTTCCAGAACATGCTCTGCCTCCAGCGGCGTGCCTTCATATTCATCCGGCAGGAACACACGCTCAAAATGCATAGAAGCATAGATCGCGTCGATTTTTTCCGACAGCTTGTCCGGTACAAAATATACAAACCAGACATATTCTGAATCCTCCAGACACTTAAACATAACGGTGTCTATTGTATCATATACATAATTATTGATCTTATCATAATACTCTCTGGTAACGCGTCCGAAGCGGAACTTGATAAACTTAAAGCCCAGGATCTCCCGCAGGCTGTAGTTCAGCTCCGTAAAGGGAGCCACCCGGTCCTTGGACTTTTTCAATGCCTCGATCTGGATCAAAAGCTCCTCTCTGCGGTCTGTCAGTTCCTTTAACTCTTCACTTAAGCGCTCCACAAAAGCGGACGCCTCCTGAATGTCCGGCAGAGTTTCCTCTCCGGACCGTTTTACCTCCGGCAGCTGTCCTCCAAACCGCTCCATCAGGCTTCTGGCCATGGCCAGCTGATCCCTGTACGGATTAACTTCAATATACGGTCTTAAGTTTTTTACCGTTTTCAGCTCAGAAAGAGCATTTTCCAGGTGGATCTCATATCGGGACAGATAGGTATCCGCCACCCGGTCAATATCCTCTCTGGGGCCGGTAATACTTAAGAACTTTCATCTTTTCGATCACGTTTTAAAACCCCCTTTATATGCCGGCCGCCACTCCGTAGCGGATCCGCTCAATGGTAGTAATGATTTTCTCAATCTCCCTCTCTTTAAAATACAGGTATGAATTGAGTACAGACGCAGAATAAGGCTCCTTCCTGCTGGTAAGCTCATAAATACGGTCTATCACTTCCCTGCAGGGTTCTTCCAGGCTCTGTCCTTTTTCCAGGTTTCCCAGATCCAGCCGTCCGTACCAGCTGTTTCGGATCAGCGCGTAAACCTGCTCCACATCTTCTGCCTGGGCCATAGCCCGGATCTCTGTTTTTTTCAGATGAAGGCTGATCGGAATGATCATTGCATAAATTTCGCCCTCAGGCAGATGGTAATACTTCTTTGCCCGGCAGATCCACTGCAGATTCAGCATATCCATCCGGGTACCGAAGCACTGGGTCAGATCCTTTTTTTCCTGTCCAGAAAGATATTTTTCTTTTATTTTCCACACCGTTTTAAAATACAGCATATCCACCGCTGTCTCACACGCCGGAAGAACTGCCTGTCCCTTCTGCCGCAGGCTTTCCAGCGGACTGTAGTAAATCGTACCCTTCAGACCCGAAATCACCTCATCAATAGAACGGCACTGAGAAAGCTGGGCCAGATCCACAGAAGAATGGCGGTCAAAAACTCCTTAAAACCCGACAGATCCTGAGCGGCCTCACGGCGTCCGGCTCCGTTTCTCAGGCAGGTCTTTACGATCCCTATTTCATAATGCATGAAATACAGGTCTAAAAACCGCCTCTGTTTCATATTGGCAAACTGATACAGACTTGCAAAGTCCTCGTACTGGGCCAGGTTCAAAAGCTGTTCAATCCTCCCCCTGTGGAGTTCTTTATCCTCAACACCAGAAAAAATCTTCTCATACGGCGGCAGGGAGCGAAGAAAACGGACTGCCTCAGGAACGCTTTCCAAAGCGGCCATCTGTTCAAACTGTTCCGGCTTAATACGCCACCGTTCCATAGCCTTATCTTGGTAGAAATGCCGCTGTAATGAATCAAGCTTCCCATAGGCTCACTCCTTTATCATGCTCCGAAAGAGGCTCTCTGCATACAATTTATGCTGTTTCTCATAAGTTTCCTCCAAACGGGCGATCATGCCCCTGGCATCAGCGGCCTGCTTATCCAGTTCCTCCTGCATCTCCTGCTCCATCTGCTTCTGGATGCATGAAATGCGCGCAGCTGTTTTTTGCTCCAGTTCTCTGTCAAAAGCCGCCGTTTTCTCTTCCATTTCCTTTGCAAGAGCCTTCTTTCGGACTCCTGCATCGTCCATTAAAGATCCGGCGGCTTTCTCAATGTCAGATAACCGGTCAATTATTTTGTCCATTTTTACGCCTCCTTTTTATATTCCCTTATAATACTCTTTTTTTCTGAAATTACCAGTGGCATTTTGTAGAATAAATAAATTTTTAACAAATTTTTTTTCAGAACAATACAATAAAAAAGATATGCCCTCCCTTTTCCATGAATGACATATCTCCTTTAATTTCAAATATCTGGAAATTTTCTGCTACTGAGCCTGAACTTCTGCTGCGTCTGTTCCACTGGCGCTTTCTGCATCCTCTTCGGAAGAAGGCTCACTCTCCGAAGCCTTTTTCTCAATGTACTGGCTGGAAACATAAGCCTCCTGTCCGTCATAGTTAATCACAGTCCAGTCATTATTATAACGCTTTACATAATCACCTCTGTGCCTGAGAAAGCTGTACCAGAATACGGCTGCTGGTGGACGGCTCTGTACGAACATTTACGCTGTTGCCTGTCACTACATAACGTTCAGCCTCCGGCTGCGTCTCCGGTTCTGTCTCCGGCTCTGTTTCCGGCATACTCTCACCGTCTGTGAGCTTCAGTGGGAGCTGCCGTATCTTTAACCTCATCCTTTCCGGGACGGATCATCTGGATCACTACGATCAGAAGGATCACCACCAGGAGCGGAATCAGAAGACGCCACAGATAAAACAGCGGTGATACTCCCCTGCGTTTTCTCCGTCTGACATTTGGATTTCGCTGTCCGGAGCTGTAACCGGAACGTCCGGTCTGGGTTCTCTGCCCCTGGACAGGCCGACTGCTCCCGCACGGTTTCCAGCAGATGCAGGCCTCTGGCTTCCCCTCTGTCCAGTACGTTCCCGGCCTCCTCCGGAAGATATTCTCTGGGTCCGTCCCCCTCCGGAAGCGCCGCCATCATGAGAAAAAGCATGAACCTCCTGGGTTAAAAGCTGGTATGCCTGATTGGCATTATACGCTGTATTGTCATTTTCATGCACCGCCTTATTCCCAAGAATGCGGATGGTATGGTAATTATCTTTTGTCGTCTTATTGATCCAGCCGCCTTCATACAGCTGGTCAATGGTATCTGACAGATCGCCCTCCACCAGACAGGCCTTCTCCGCCATACAGCGAACCATGCACTCTAATGTCTGTCTTGCTTTTACCATCACCAGATTATAATTTTTATTCACAATCAAACGTTCTGCCTCTTTGACCCCCTGCTGGATCTGCTGCCAGCTGGTGGTATGCTCCAGGTTTGACATATCCCTTCCTCCTTTGTATCAGCAGATTTCTACAGAAACTCTCTGTGTTCATATTATACCTTATTTATATTGAAATTGCACTAGGAATTGGAAGGATTTTATGAAGGAACTATATGATCATATCCTAAAATATACCTTGAAACCGTTTTTCTCGTTTTTGACAGGCTTCCGCCTGCGTTTCACAGTTGCATTTCCCCCATTTGAATGTTAAAATAAGTCCGATCATCCTTACAAAAACCGCAGTCTGCGGATAAAACAACTACACTTCCCTGCGGTTTGACCGCAAAGAAAGACGAGGACATACATCTATGCGTTTAAGACATATTCCCGGGGCAGAGGAAACCATCGCCTCAAGTCCTATGTGATCCAGGAACCGGCCCTCCACAAAGGAAGCTGGAACCAGGTATTCGGAAATGACCATCCCATCGAAATAGAGGTAGGAATGGGAAAAGGGCGCTTTATCATGGAGCTGGCTCAGAAAAATCCCCATATCAACTACATTGGAATCGAACGGTATTCCAGCGTACTTCTGAGAGGCCTGCAGAAAAGAGCCGGACTGGAACTGGATAACATTTATTTCCTCTGCATTGACGCAAAGGCCATGGCTGACTATTTCGCCCCCGGCGAAGTAAACCGCATCTATCTAAATTTCTCAGATCCGTGGCCTAAGGATCGTCACGCCAGACGCCGCCTTACCTCTCCCGATTTCATGGCTGTCTATGACCAGATTCTTGCCCGCGACGGCGTGATCGAGTTTAAAACAGACAACCGGGGACTTTTCGATTATTCCCTGGAAGCTATCCCCCAGGCTGGCTGGCAGATCAAGGCCCATACCTTCGATCTCCACCACAGTCCCATGAATGAGGGAAATGTAATGACAGAATATGAAGAAAAGTTTCCTCTATGGGAAATCCCATCTGCAAGCTGGTAGCAGCCAGGGAAATCCCGGCATATGATAAAGAATAAAGCAGACTCCAAAAAGCCCCGGCGCCGGATCTTCCTACAGATAAATCCGGATACCGGGGCATCAATATAATTTATAGAAAGAAGGTTTATGACTTTTATGCTTCTTCCTCCATGTTTTGTAAAAAAACTCCAGCGCGCCACCTGCGACCGGCGGGATCTGGATCGGCGTTTCCTTCATCTGAGCAAATGCTTTAAGGAAGTGGAAACAGCATTAAACTGCAAAAAGAAAAAATAATCCTACAGCCTGTTCACACTTGTTTTCAGACACAAAAAAGTCCGACCCCGCAGCTTCCATTATCTGCAAAATCAGACCTTTTAATGCGCCTCCAGGGACTCGAACCCTGGACAAATAGATTAAGAGTCTACTGCTCTACCAGCTGAGCTAGAGGCGCATTTTTCTGAACACAACGAGTATTATAGCTCAGGCTGAGAGAGTTGTCAACTACTTTTTTATTTTTTCGACAGAATAATTTTTCCCGGCTTCTACGCCTCCTGTCTCATTCGCTCTATGATGCATTGGCCCTGCGGTATACCTCTTCAGGATCTTCTCCTATAAAGAAGGTTCCGTCCTCGTACCGGACTGTTCCGTCAATCATAACCAGCTTTACATTCTGCTTGCTGCCGCTGTAAACCAAATTTTTTACGATATTATTGACAGGCTGCATATTAGGCTGGTGCAGATCGATCAAAACCAGATCCGCCAGTTTTCCTTTTCGGATGCAGTCGCAGTCTGTAAGCCCCATGGCATAAGCGCCGCCCACACAGGCCATCTTGAGCACTTCCTCCGCAGGCATGGCGGAAGCATCATTTTCGCGAAGCTTTGTAAGGCCTGTAACCAGAAACATTTCACGGAACATATCCAGACAGTTATTGCTGGCAGGTCCGTCTGTTCCGATCGCAAGACGAACTCCCTTTTCAAGCATCCGGTTCAGCCTGGGGATTCCGCTTGCCAGCTTCACATTGGAACCGGGATTGGTAACAATGGTCATGTCATGCTTTTTAAAGATATCCATATCCTCGTCTGTGATGTGGACACAGTGATAACCGCCTCCGCCGTATTCAAACATTCCCAGAGAATCTAAAAATGCAGTCGGCGTCATCCCATAGCGCTCCAGACATCCTTCTGTTTCACCCTTTGTCTCTGAATTGTGGGTAAACACAGGAGCCTTATACTTGTGAGCCAGATCTGCTACCGCCTCCAGAATCTTCCGGCTGGTGGTATACTCTGCATGAAAGCCCAGCTGATAGCTTACCAACGGATCATAGGAATTGAATTTCAGATAATCCTCCTCCAGCCCCTCAGGAGATGACACAAAATCATTCAGCCCGCTTACTAAAACGGTTCTGAAACCACTTTCCACACAGGCTCTTGCCATTCCTCCGGCCAGGGATACATTATCAAAAGCTGCCGTCATGCCGCTGGTCAGATACTCCATTACAGCCAGTCTGGACAGCCAAAATGCATCTCCCGGCTGCAGCTTTGCTTCCATAGGAAATACCTGAGTATGGAGCCAGTCCATAAGCGGCAGGTCATCTGCATAGGAACGCAGAAACGTCATAGCGGAATGAGTATGGGCATTTTTAAAGCCCGGCATGAGAAGATTGCCATTCCATCGATTTCACGATCCCAGACAGGAGGGGCAGATCCCAAACCTGCGGTTCATCCCCCTCATCGACGGACCTGCATAAGTAATCCGATTCCCCTCTACCCATACCTCTCCCGGTATAATCTCTATATTTTTGTCCATTGACAGAAGACGAATATTGTAAAAGCATGTATTCATAGCCCTTCTCCTATTTCTTAATATTTATCAATATTGTACCATATCTTGATTTTCATGTACATAAAAAACTGCCGTACCTCGTTGCGGTACAGCAGTTTCTGCCTGCTAAAACTGTTCCTGTGCATCTAATAAATACTGTACATAAAATGCAGCTCCATTGACCAGTGTTTGCGAAGCTCCGGATTGAAGGTTCTCACAGTTCCGCTTAATTCTGCTGTCTCTGCAAAAATATTGGCCATGGTTCCGGAATGGAAGGTACAGATACTTACTACCACTGTATCCAGATGTCCCACTCTTCCAGTCTCCAACATTTTTAGTGCGCCGTTTGTTTTCTCTTCAGCCGGCTGAAAAATCAGTTTTACTGTACAGTTCAGTTCGTCCCTGTGATCAGACAATACTTCGCCGCTGTCAAAAGCATACTGATATGCCCGTCATGACCGCAGGCATGCATCACCCCGTCGTTTTCAGAACGGTACGGCAGTTCCTTCGCTTCTTTATGGAAAGCGCATCAATATCACAGCGAAGACCAATCACCGGATGATCCTTTTTTCCCTTCAGTGTCGCTATGGTTCCCGTTCCCACAACCTCTTCATAGGGAATCCCCATTTCATCAAGCTCTCTGCGTATCCGGGCATGCACCGTATTCAGGAGATCTGCGGACGCAGCCTGACCAATTCTTATGATATGCTGTGCTTATATGCGTCCTATATCTGCCGTATACAAAAACAGCTGCAGGAGCAGTCCTGACATTATTTCCTGTCTTTCAGATTTTATTTATGCTATAATTTTTACACCATCAGACAACAGGAGGCTATTTGAATGATACACTTCACCCTACAAACTCCCTCGATCCCCACCTTAGAGGAAACACAGGCCATTGTGCAGGAGGTTCACGAAGACCTTCAGCAGTTAAAGCCCAATGCAATTTTAGAAACGATCCGCTCATGGACGCCCGGACTTTTATCCCTCAGCTACCGCGTTCTCTATGCCGCTGTCATCATCATTATCGGAAACCGGATCGCCTTTTATCTCCGCCGGTTTTTAAAACGCACCTTTGACCATATGAATATGGATTTAAGCCTGAGCAAATTTCTTATTTCTCTCGCAAATGCCATTACCTATGCTATTGTTATCTTTATGGCACTGGAAAAAATAGGAATTCCATCGACCTCCATCATCGCATTGCTGGGCTCCGCCACTCTGGCAATCGGCCTTTCTCTGCAGGAAAGTCTGGGAAACTTTGCAGGAGGTATCCTGATTCTGGTCATGCGGCCCTTTGGGATCCATGACTATATTGTATCCGAGGGGGTAGAGGGGCAGGTTTTAAATATCGGCCTTGTATACACTACCCTGCTCACCGTTGACAACCGTCGAATCACCATCCCTAACGGCACCCTGTCAAATGCTGTAATTACCAACGTGACAGCTCAGGAAAAGCGGCGCATTGATCTGACTATAGGCATCAGCTACTCTTCAGATTTAAAACAGGCAAAAGCGATTCTGGAACGCATTTACAGAGAAGATCCTCAAATCATTCAAGATGAACCCATTACTGTTTATGTAAGCGAGCTTGCTGAAAGCTCTGTAATCATTGGTTCCCGTGGATGGGCCGCTACAGAGGATTACTGGAGCGCCCGCTGGCGGATTATCGAAAAAACCAAATTGGAATTTGATACTGCAGGCATTGAAATTCCTTATAATCAGATGGATGTAAATATTTTTCAAAAAACTATTGACAAATAACTTTCTATCCCCTATAATGTCTATCGTGTCACACAACAACACATAGACATGCGCCTCTAGCTCAGCTGGTAGAGCAGTAGACTCTTAATCTATTTGTCCAGGGTTCGAGTCCCTGGAGGCGCACTGAGAGGTCTGATTTTGCAGATATTAGAGGCTGCGGGGTCGGACTTTTCTATTGCGAACATATAATTTTATACATTTTCCATTTATCAATGGCATGCAAGCCTTCCCGCATCAAAACAGGCGGGAGGGCTTTTTTGTCCTTACAGGAGGTTTTATTATGGAACAGAATCAACGTTTTTGCTGGAAAAGCCGGTTTTTCCTCTTCTTGTTTCCATGGCAGTGCCTGTGATGCTGTCCATGCTGATCAATTCTCTCTATAACGTTGTAGACAGTATCTGGGTATCGAGACTGGGCACAGATGCCATCACTGCCGTTTCACTAGCCTTTCCTCTTCAGAATATCATCATGGCTCTTGGAGTGGGCTTGGGCGTAGGTGTCAGCTCCTTAATTTCCATGAGTCTTGGAGCAGGAAACAGGAACAAGGCCGATCATCTGGCATCTGCCGGCCTCTCTCTGGCCCTGATACACTGTCTGTTATTTATTGCTCTGGCATTTTTATTACAAGACCATTTCTTGGGATGTTTACAGATAATCCCCAAATATTCGAATGGGCCTGCAGCTATACGTTCATTGTGCTCTGTCTCTCTTCCGGTCAAGTTCTGCAAATGTACATGGAAAAACTCTTTCAGGGTGTAGGGCGGATGAAAACCACCATGTTTCTCATGGCAAGCGGCTGTCTGATCAACATTGTTTTAGATCCGATCCTTATTTTCGGCTGGTTCGGCGCTCCCGCCATGGGTGTATCCGGCGCTGCCGTTGCAACAGTGATCGGCCAGTTTGGGGCGTTGCTTCTATATATTCTTGTGTATTTAAAAACCAATCTGGGCGTATCCATTCGGCCCAGACTTATGAATCTGAACCGCGAACTGATTCGTTCTATTTATAGTATTGCAATTCCATCCAGTCTGCTTTTAGCCATGCCTTCCCTGTTAACCGGCATTTTAAATGGAATCCTGACTACCTTTGGAAGCGTCTATGTAGCAGCCTTTGGACTGTATTTTAAACTCCAAACCTTTGTAAACCTTCCCTGCAACGGCCTTCTCCAGGGAATGCGTCCCATTATCGGTATAACTATGGAGCCGAACGCCATGACAGGTCCGCAGTACCATTCGCTGCAGCCTTGGCTGGTAACCGTTGTTACACTCACCGGAACAATTGCATCCATTTTCTTTCCCGGCCCGATTCTGCGTATTTTTGATGCAGATCCGGAGCTGATGCAGTATGGGACAGAAGCCCTGCGCATGATCGGCCCCAGTTTTTTGATTTCCTCTGTGGCTTTCATAGCAGCCGGAGTTTTTGAGGCTCTGGGACAGGGACGCCCTTCCCTGATCATCTCCCTTCTGCGCCAGCTTGTAATCATTGTTCCTCTGGGATGGATTCTCTCACGCTTATGGGACCCGCAGGCATCTGGATCTCCTTCCCCATAGCAGAGCTTATAGCCGCAGTGATTGCCTGGAAAATGATGGGGAAAATTTATGCGGATCATCCTGAAAATACACATTAACTCATTAACATAAACTCTAAAAAACAAACTCCGCACAGCAATTACGATCATAAACCGATCATTTGCAGTGCGGCGTCCTGTTTTTATCTTATACTTTATTCTGTTTCCCATGTCATATCCATCAGATACTCAAATAGAATAAGAACTCTTGCATAAAAATAATTAGCTGTAAGATTCCGATCATCTAATATTTTATCATCCAAAAGTACAAATGATAATTCTGCCATATCAGCAATCATAGAATGGGCTCCTCCCGTAAAAGCCACCACATCAATTCCATGTGCGCAGGCATCCCGGACAGGCTTAATAATCGTGTCTGTTGTGCCGCTTTTGCTAATAGCAATTACCATTCCTGCCGAAAGGGCATTTCCCTCATATACCTCATAATTATTCGATCCAATGGCACAGTAACCCATAACCAGAAGCTTGCGCACAAAAAATCCCTTAAGGGGGCACAGAATCCGGTACCTGTAATCAAAATGGGATTATGTCTGTGTTTTTTCAGAAGTTCCGGAAAACGATTCATTTTTTCAAATGGTATCTCTCCGATAAAAGCTGTAATATCTGACTCATGATTCTTATTATTTATCTCATTCTGTACCAGAAATCCCAGTCGATATACCATATCCGTATAACCAGTATATCCCATCTTTTTACTCAGACGGATCAGTGCTGCCGGCGAAACGTAATTCCGTGCTGCAAACTCCCTTACGCTGTACTGTATATTCTGGTCTGCCGCCTCTAAAAGCGACTGAAACATCTGCTGTTCACTTTCATTTAAATGATATTGTTCTGCCAGCTTATAAATATCGTGTTTCATCTCTCATTCCCTCTATTTTATCCCAAACCCATATTTTGTGTAATTTTCACTGAAATTATACGATACTCTGTCCATCTGCGCAACCAATTCTCATTACATCCGATTTCATTAATGAAACATGTTTCAATCTATGTGAATATGTTTAAAACTATCACAAAATAGTAGATTTTTTATTCAAAATGATATAATTCAAACATCGAAACGGAATGGCGCCTTCGACAGAAAACGAATGAAAAAGGAGAATGAATCATGAAAGCAAAAGTTATGAACGCCATGCAGAGCTTTTCCAAAGCTTTGATGGGCCCTGTTCTGTTCTTACCTATTGCCGGTATGCTCCAGGCTCTGTCTTCTGTAATGTGCAACACAGCATTTGTATCAGAGGGGGGTATCTTATATACAGCTGGAAAATTTATCAATGGCGGAGTCAGCGCAGTAATCGGCAATCTTGGATCCTGTTCTGTGTAGCGTCTCAATGAGTCTTGCAAAAAAGAAAAAAGCGGATGCCGCATTCGTATCACTTGTCAGTTATCTGATCTGGCTTTCATCGCTACCTGCCAAAAAGACGAAAAAGGCCGCCACAAAGG
>ENA-OQHP01000668-OQHP01000668.1-human-gut-metagenome-genome-assembly--contig:-NODE-668-length-10983-cov-6.759304_pt1 | contig 10983 bp, 10 predicted proteins | sample MGYA00242563_ERZ504717 | MGnify/ENA primary metagenome ERZ504717 (study PRJEB26092, sample SAMD00036212) | human gut metagenome | host: Homo sapiens | study: EMG produced TPA metagenomics assembly of...
GAATTTGTCCACAATGTTGGTAGCCTTGATTTTAACCATGAAAATTCTTCTCGAAGTATTCTTGAAGATATTCCTTTTATTCGTTTAACAACTTTATGTATACCAAATTGTGGATCAACTTCTAAAATCAAATGAACATGGTCTGGCATTACTTTCATCTCGATTAAATCGACGTGAAGCTTCTGACAAATATTATTAATCAACTCCTTTAATCGTTCATCAACACCATTGTTCAACACTTTTCTACGATATTTAGGACAAATACTACATGATATTTACAAGAATATACTATATTATTATTTGATTTATATTTCATAAAGTATTATATAACTATTAAAAATATAATACAATAAAAAACAATGATATAGAATCATTGTTTTAGCGAGCTTATATCCCCATAAATAAATTTAGGGGCTTTACGCTCGCATTTGGTAATGAGAAAATAATACTTAGAAAGGCGATGGATTTATCATGGATCAAAAAGTATTAGATTATGTTGTAGAAAAAACACATGAATTGATGAATGCTCCTTCTTGTAGCAAAGAAGCAAAACAAGCAGCACAAAATTGGCTTGATGCTATTGGCACAGATAATCAATTAGCAGAAACTAAAAAATATATAGCAGAACTTGAAGCTGATATTATGCCGATTGATGGATTAATTGCTTTTGCTAGCTCTGAAATGGGTGTTAAAGTTTTTGGTGAAGAAATGGCAAAAAATGTATTAGCTCATGCTCAGGATATAAAAGCTAAAGGTGCAAAATATTGTGATTGTCCAGCATGCAAAGCTGTAGCAGATATTTTAGCTAAAAAAGAGCAAATGCTCTAATAATAAAAATGGCGATTGATGAAAATCAATCGCTTTTTTTATGATAGTCTAGAAAAATGGTCAATGGCTTTAGCAAATTCTTCAACTGTTTTTTCTGCATCACCATGTTGAATACCATCAATTACACAGTGTTTTAAATGCCCTTCTAAAATTACTTTGCCAACACTATGTAGAGCGGATTTTGCAGCATTTACTTGCATTAAAACATTTTCACAAGGAATAGTTTCATCATCAATCATTCTATCTATGGCATTCAATTGCCCAATAATTTTTTTATACGGCGATGGAGCTTTTCTGTTTCCATACATTGTTTCATAAGATAATCTCCTTTTTATAATGATATAATCATTATATCATGAAGCTAAATATTATTAATAATGCTATTTATAATTAAAGGAAAATAATATATAAGTTATTTCGTTAATGAATGATTTTATGAAAAAGAAATATTTGTTGATTATATATTTATATTTGTTATAATTTAAATTAAATGTTAATTGAGAAAAATTTTCAAATAGAAGTAAAGGAATAAAATTATGTTAAAAGATTATAGTAAAAAACATTCAGCAAGCGAAAGAGCTAGAGAAATTCTTCGCTATATTGGTCCAGGTCTTTTAATTACGGTTGGTTTTATTGACCCTGGTAATTGGGCATCAAATTTGGCAGCTGGTGCAGATTTTGGTTATTTATTGTTGTGGATGGTAACACTTTCAACGATAATGCTCATTTTGCTTCAACATAATGCAGCTCATTTGGGAATAGTAACGGGGCTTTGTTTATCGGAAGCATCTACTAAATATCTACCGAAGTGGCTTTCACTACCAATATTAGCAACGGCAATGATGGCATCTATTGCAACAGCTTTAGCAGAAATTTTAGGTGGAGCTATAGCACTTAATTTATTATTCAATATACCACTTGTTATAGGCTCTATAATTACAGCAGTTTTTTGTGCTGTTTTATTAAAAACTAATTCTTATCCTAAAATGGAGAAAATAATCATAGCTTTTGTATCTATTATTGGTTTTTCATTTTTACTTGAATTGAATATGGTTTCAGTTGAATGGACTGAGGCTATAAGTGGCTGGGTAACACCTTCTTTTCCAGAAGGCTCAATTGTCATTATCATGAGTGTATTAGGGGCAGTGGTTATGCCACATAATTTATTTTTACATTCAGAAGTAATACAATCGCGTCAATGGAATTTGCAAGATGAAAAAATTATAAAACGACAATTGAAATATGAGTTTTTAGATACTTTATTTTCTATGGGACTTGGTTGGGCAATAAATAGTGCGATGATTATTATTGCAGCTAGTGTATTTTTTACAAATAATTTACAAGTAGATGATTTAGCACAAGCAACAGAATTATTAAGACCTATTTTAGGTGATAGTGCAGCCTTGATTTTTGCCATAGCTTTATTATTTGCAGGAATATCTTCAACAGCGACATGCGGAATAGCAGGAGGCAGTATTTTCTCTGGTATTTTTGGTGAAGATTATAATATTAAAGATTATCATTCATGGCATGGTGTATTGATAACTTATGGTTTAGCTATATTAGTTATATTATTTATTCAAGACCCATTTGAAGGTTTGATTTATTCACAGATGTTTTTAAGTATACAATTACCAATTACTATTTTTTTATTGATATATTTAACATCTATAATAAATAATGGGTAAATTTGCAAATCATTTATATCAGAAAATAATTTTAATGATTGTCGGTATAATTGTAACTTGCTTAAATTTAACTTTATTATGGGAAATTTTTTATAAATAAGTGATAAAATGGATGTATAATTTTAATGCATCCATTTTTTTGTAAATAATAAAAGGATATATTGATGGATTTTTAGAATATTATCTAGTAGAATATATATATTATTCAGGTAGAATATTGGAGTGGTTTTTATGACAGGAAATAGAGAAGTAATAACAGGTAACGATTTTAAAAGAATGATAGCAGGTGCCTACAGTGCCTTTTTATTAGAATATGAAAATATCAATGCTTTAAATGCTGATTCCTTAATGGATGAAAAAGCAGGTACACATATTTTACGTACAATTGGTGCAGCTGCGATGTCTCTTCGTGATTTACAGGCAGATAGCATTGGTGGAGTATCTAAACGTGTAGGCAGTGCGGCAGTTTTAGGTGCTCATGGCAATGCAGGTGTATTGATTTCACAAATTTTACGTGGTATTGCTAAAGGTTTAGCAGGAAAATATGATGCATCATCTTCTGTTTTTGGAAAATCTTTCCAATATGGTATTTTATATGCTCAACGTGCAGTAAATGATGAAGTAGAGCGTCCTTTGATTATTACAGCAAAAGCAGTGGCAAAAGGTGCTTATAATGCTGTTCGTGCAAATTTACCAATTGCTGAAATTTTAACAGAAGCTATCAAAGCAGGTGGCATTGCATTAAGTCAAGCTGAAAAGAAAAATGGCTTTGTAGATGCAGGGGCAAAAGCTTTAATGGTATTTTTACAAGGCTGTAGAGCTGGTTTAGATGGAAATTATGTATCACCAGTATTATTATTTTCTTCTGGATTTAAAAAATCTCATGATGTGCCAAATCCTAAATTCGATATTGTTTATACATATGCAGTATCATTTAGTTTAGTAAAATGTCGTGCTAGTATCAGTGATTTAGAAAAAATGTTAAATCCATTAGGTAAAGTAATAGTAGTAAAATCATTAGATGATAGAATAACTGTGTATTTACACACAGATTGCCCAGGCTTAGTAGTTGGTCAGGCTGTAGATTGGGGTCAAATCGAAGACATTAAAATTCAAAATTTGGCTATGCCACATGATTTGAAAAATGTAGATAAAACTATTATGGATATCGCTATTTTAGCAGTAGCTGATGATGAAAAAACAGCTCAAAGTTTAGAACAATTAGGTGCAATTGCAGTAATCACTCAAGATAAAGTAAGTGGCCCTGCTGTTGGTGATTTAATTAATTTAATTCATGGCGATATTGCTAAAAACTATATTATTTTATCTAATAATAAATCAAGCTCTTTAGTTATGGCACAAGTAAAACGCTTATTAAAAAATAATATAGAAATTCTTTATACTAATAATGTAGAAGAACAAATAAAAGCTTTAAAAGCTTTTGATGTGAATGAAACTTTAAAAGTTAACTTACAGAATATGCATGAAGCTATTTAATATCAATTATTGTATAAATAAAAGTGAAGGGACGGTGGGAATAGGTGGAGATGGCAAAACGATATTGTATATTAAGTTATAAAGTATTGATTTTGGCAATTATTTGTTGTTTTATAAATGCTAATGCACAGGCAGCACCAATACTAAAATTAAATTCTCATGGACATGATGTAATAGTTTTACAGCAAAACCTCATTCGTATGAATTATGATTTAAGTAAAGTTAGCGGTAATTATGATAAAGAGACGCAAGAAGCAGTAAAAGCTTTTCAAAAAGATCATAAAATAAAAGTTACAGGCATTGTAAATCGTGAGACATGGTGGGCTATTAAAAGCGGAAAACAAAATGTTATAGTCAATTCGCAGTCATCTATTAACGAAAAAATTATTTTAGATAATTTATCTTCAGTGCCATATGGCAGACAATTTTTATCTAAAAAAGAAGTCCCAGGTATTATAGCTACAGCGAAGGACTATATTGGCGTGCCGTATGTGTTTGGCGGAGATACACCAGCAGGTTTTGATTGCTCTGGTTATTTGGAATATGTTTTTGCTAAACATGGAATTCGTATACCTCGCACGGCAGATGAACAATATAAATTAGGGAAACTTGTTGAACCAGATGATTTAGAAGCTGGAGATTTAGTATTTTTTACTACGTATGAACCAGGAGCCTCTCATTGTGGTATTTACTTAGGCAACGGAAATTTTATACATGCATCAACAAGTAGAGGTATTCGTGTAGATAATTTAGATAATACGTATTGGGCATCTCGATATTATGGTGGTAAACATATAGTAAAATAAAGAAAACAGCAGGTTTTTTCCTGCTGTTTTTTCTAAAAATGGTAAAAAGAGATGATTTCATTGTTGAAGAAATCTAGGTGTGGAAATGAGTTTTTGAAATAGAAAGGTAATTGACAATGAAACGTATTGAAAGGGTTTTTGAATATTTACAAGAGGTAGCAAAGAGTCAAGATGGTGAGAAGGCTCTTACAGCTACTGCTATTGCAGATAATTTAGGAATTTTACGCAGTAATGTCAGTAGAGAGTTAAACAAATTATATAGAATGGGTAAAATAATGAAGATTTCAGGTAGACCTGTTTTATATAAAATAAATGATGAAAATATCAATGATAAGATAGAAATAAAAACTGTTAATAAAATAAATTAAATAGATAAATCTGCATTTAGTGATTTAATTGGTGCAGAAGATAGTTTGAAAACACAAGTAGAACAAGCAAAAGCAGCAGTGATTTATCCCCCAAATGGATTACATACATTGATTGTAGGTCAAACAGGTGTTGGTAAAACGCTTTTAGCACATATGATGTTTGAATATGGTAAAGAAGTTGGTCGTTTTGCTACGAATGCACCTTTTGTAACTTTTAACTGTGCAGATTATTATAATAATCCTCAATTGTTGATTTCACATATTTTCGGGCATATTAAAGGTGCTTTCACTGGAGCGGATAAGTCTGTACCAGGTTTAATTGAATCAGCAAATGAAGGTATTTTATTTTTAGATGAAATTCACAGATTGCCACCAGAAGGGCAAGAAATGATTTTTTATTTTATGGATACAGGGACTTTCAATCGTTTAGGTGAAACGAAAAGAGAAAGAACAGCTAGTGTGTTAATCATTGGAGCGACTACAGAAAATCCTGATTCAGTATTGACTAAGACTTTTAAAAGACGTATTCCTAATATAATATCTATACCACCATTAGCAGAGCGTTCGTTAAAAGAAAAATTGGAAATAATGACGGTGTTATTTACAGAAGAATCACGCAGTATAAAAAGACCAGTAAAAGTTTCGTCAGATGCGATAAAAGCTATTATTGGCAGTATTGGTAATGGTAATGTTGGTCAATTAAAATCTAATATTCGTCTTTTATGCGCGCAAGCATTTTTAAATGGTATAAAGACAGATGGTCATATTGAGATAACTTATCAAATGTTGCCTGCAAATATAAAATCAGGGATTTTGCCGATGAGTCAAACGCGTGAAGATATAGCTTTGATTAGTCGTTATATTGAAAAAGGATTGTATGTAACACCATCTAGCAAAAGTAAATTGCCTCGAGAAAGCGAAGATGAGCCATTTAATTTATATCAAATGGTAGAAAATAAGGTCAATATGCTTAAGCAAGAAGGCATAGCGGAAGAATTAATTCAACAAATTGTAGTAGCGGACGTAAATACGTATGTAAAAACTTTTTATAATCAAAAAGATGATATTTCTTTATCTGTTTATGATAGATTATTGAAAATCATTGATGCAGATATGGTGGAATTTGCCCAGCAAGTAGTATCTTTAGTGGAACGTTATATAAAATTAGTATCAAGAGAGCGTTTTTTATATGCGTTTGGTTTGCATTTAAGTTCATTATTCAATCGCATAAAAGGAAAGCAGGATTTGCATAATGCTTTGGAAGGTACAATTGACACAAATTCTATAGAATTTAAATTAGCAACAAAAATAAAGTTGATGATTGAAGAAAAATATAAAGTATCTGTGTCAAAATCGGAAACAGAATATTTTGCTATGTTATTGCAATCTTTAAAACAAGAAGATAAATCACAAAAGATAGTAATAGCAGTAGCTATGCATGGTGAATACACAGCAAGTTCCATGGTGAATGTAGCACGAAAATTATTTAGTGCCAATAAAGCTCCGTTACTGGCTTTTGATATGCCTTTAGAGTGTCGACCTGAGGATATGTTAAATCAGATTGTTGAGCAATTACAAAATATTAATTGCCAAGAAGGCGTATTGTTGCTAGCGGATATGGGGTCTTTATGTAGCTTTGGACCTATATTAGAAGAAAGATTAGGTGTGCCAGTTAGGACTTTAGGCATGGTTACGACGCCATTTGTATTAGAAGCGATGAGAAAAGCAGATATTGCAGGTATCAGTTTAAGTGCTATATATGATTCCTTGAAGAATTTTAATGGTTATGAACATAACACACTATCAATTGATGACACAAATGATAGACAAAAAGCTGTAGTAACAATTTGTAGCACAGGTAAGGGAACAGCAGAAAAATTACAAAATTTAGTGATTGATATTTTGATTGACGCTTCGATGAACCATATAAAAGTAATTCCTATAGGCATTGTAGATATGCATAAACGCTTAACGGAAATAGGGCATAAATATCAGATTATTGCTGTTGTAGGTATAAAAAATCCATATATAGATGCTCCTTTTATACCAATTGAGCAAATCATCAGCGGTCAAGGCGATATTATTTTGCGTGAAATTGTGGGAGCAAAAGATATTGTAAAAAAAGACGAAACAAATATCGTTTTGAAACGTTTTTGTGAAGATGGATTGCAGGAAATGTTGTTATATTTAAATCCTAATAAAATAATTGATATTTTACTTAAATTTATCAATATTTTAGAAGAAAAATTAAAATTAACATGGGACAATCCTCAGAAATTGCGCTTGATAATCCATATAGGCTGTGCATTAGAGCGAATGGTAATTAATAATGGGCTTAAATTTAATGAAAAAAATATAGAAAATATAAATAAAGAAAAATTAAAAGTTGTAGAAGAAACTGCAAAAATATTTGAGGAAACATTACAAATAAAATTAACAAAAGATGAAATGTATTATATTGTAAGCATGATTTAAAAAAAGTGTGTCTAAAAAAGTCTGTGTCAAATTAAAAATGACACAGATTTTTTGTTTTAGTGTCAATTTTTAATTGACACAGTTTAATAAATAGAAGAAGAGTGTCAATTTTTAGACAATACGCATAATTACCATTTAAAAAGTCCTTATAGTTACAGTAAAAATTTTGACACTAAAAATTGGCACGCCATTTGCATATAATATATAACAAGAAGAATTTTGAAAGGGGAAATTAAAATGTTAGGTATTATTGTTGGTACACATGGTCATTTAGCAGAAGAAATAGTAAATACTTGTGCTATGATTTGTGGTCAGCCAGATAATTTAACAACAGTAACATTAGTACCAGGGGAAGGTCCAGAAGATTTAATGGCTAAATATAATAAAGCCATGGAAGAAATGGACACTACTAATGGTGTAATTATTTTAAATGATTTATTTGGTGGCAGCCCTTATAATGCTGCATGCCGTGTTGCTATGGAAAATGATAAATGCGGTATTGTAACAGGCGTTAGCTTACCAATGCTTGTAGAAGTAATAAATTATCGTTTATGCAATGGCGAAAATGCAAATGTTCAAGATGCAATGGAAAAAGCTGTAGAAGCTAGTGTAGCTGGAGCTCAAAAATTCCATAAAAGCCAAGTTGAAAGCGAAACAGATGACGAAGGAGACGATTTATAATGAAAATTGTATTAGCTAGAATTGATGACCGTTTAATCCATGGACAAGTAGCAACTGTATGGGCAAAAGTTACTAGTTGCGAACGTATTATTGTATGTGATGATGATGTAGCAGCAGATACTATTCGTGCTACACTTTTAAAACAAGTAGCTCCTCCAGGTATTAAATCCAGTGTTGTTAGCGTAGATAAAGCTATCCGTGTATATAACAACCCTAAATATGAAAATGATAAATGCTTATTGCTCTTCACAAATCCTACAAGTGTATTACGCATGGTTGAAGGTGGCGTAGATATTAAATCTGTAAACGTTGGTGGTATGAGCTTTAAAGAAGGTAAACGCCAAATTACAAATGCTGTTTCTGTAGATGATAAAGATGTAGAATCCTTCAAAAAATTAAGTGAAAAAGGTATTGAAATCGAATTTAGAAAAGTAGATACAGATAAACGTATTAATTTAATGGAAATTATTAAATAATTAAATGAAAAGATTAACAGCTATTAATTTTAATGGCTGTTAATCTACTCTTATGAATGGAGGTTTTTTTATGGAACTCAGTGGAGTACAACTTATAGCTATTTTTATCGTTTCAGCAATAGCTGGTATGGGCAGTGTTCTTGATGAATTTCAGACACATCGTCCATTGATAGCATGTACATTAGTTGGTGCAATTTTAGGTGATATGACAACAGGCATTATAATCGGTGGTACTTTGGAAATGATTGCACTTGGTTGGATGAATATCGGTGCAGCTATGGCACCTGACGCAGCACTTGCTTCTGTTATTTCTACAATTCTTGTAATTGCTGGTCATCAAAGTATCGGTGCAGGTATTGCGATTGCTATGCCACTTGCAGCAGCAGGTCAGGTATTAACTATTATCTGCCGTACAATAACAGTATTTTTCCAACATAAAGCAGATGGTTTTGCTCAAGAAGGTAATTTAAGAGGTATTGATATCTGCCATTTAGGTGCATTATTACTTCAAGCTTTACGTGTAGCTGTTCCATCTTTACTTGTAGCTATGTACATTGGTACAGATGCTGTTCAAGGTTTATTAAATGCAATTCCTCCAGTAATCACAGGTGGTCTTCAAGTTGCTGGTGGCTTCATCGTTGTAGTTGGTTATGCAATGGTTATTAACATGATGAATGCTGGTTACTTAATGCCATTCTTCTTCCTCGGCTTTGTTACAGCAGCATTTACTGAATTCAATTTAGTTGCATTTGGTGTAATTGGTCTTGTTTGTGCAATTGTTTACATTCAGCTTAGCCCTAAATATCATCAAGTGGCAGCTCCAGCAGCAGTAAGCGCTGGCAGTGCAAAAAGTGATGTAGATGATGATCTTGATGATGAATTAGACTAAGAGGAGGTTGAAGATTATGAAAAAATTAAGTTCAAATGATTTATTCTGGACCTTTATTCGTTCAAATTTCCTTCAAGGTTCATGGAATATGGAACGTATGCAGGCACTTGGTTTCTGCTTTGGTATGGTTCCTATTATTAAAAAATTATATGAAGGCGAAGAAAGAAAACAAGCTATTAAAAGACATCTAGAATTTTATAATACACAGCCATTCGTTACAGCTCCAATCATTGGTGTAGTAGCAGCTATGGAAGAACAAAAAGCTAATGGTAAAGACATTCAAGATGGTGTTATCAACGGTATTAAAGTTGGTATGATGGGACCTCTTGCAGGTGTTGGTGACCCAATCTTCTGGGGTACTCTTCGTCCTATCTGCGCAGCTCTTGGTGCTTCTTTAGCTATGGGCGGTAGCTTACTTGGTCCTATTTTATTCTTTGTACTATTTAATGTAGTACGTTTACTTATTCGTTGGTATGGTATTAAATATGGCTACACTAAAGGTACTGATATTATTCAGGACGTAGCTGGTAATACTCTTCAAAAAATTACAGAAGGTGCTTCTATCTTAGGGTTATTCGTCATGGGGGCACTGGTAAATAAATGGACAACCGTTAATATTCCAGTAGTTATTTCTGAAGTAACTATGCAAGATGGTAGTGTAGTTACAACTACTGTTCAATCTATCTTAGACCAATTAATGCCAGGTCTCGTACCACTTTTACTTACATTCTTATGCATGAAACTCATGAAGAAAAAAGTCAATGCAATTTGGATTATCTTTGGCTTATTCGCTGTAGGTATTATTGGTTACGGTCTAGGTATTCTTAAATAAGTTCCCCGACCAAAATTAATATAAAAATGGTGTTGATATTTTATCAACACCATTTTTGTTTTTACCAAATGCGAGCTTATATTTTTAATAGTTATATAATACTTTTATGAAATATAAATCAAATAATAATATAGTATATTCTTATAAATATCATGTAGTATTTTGTCCTAAATATCGTAGAAAAGTGTTGAACAATGGTGTTGATGAACGATTAAAAGAGTTGATTAATAATATTTGTCAGGAGCTTCACGTCGATTTAATCGAGATGAAAGTAAAGCCAGACCATGTTCATTTGCTTTTAGAAGTTGATCCACAGTTTGGTATACATAAAGTTGTTAAACGAATAAAAGGAATATCTTCAAGAATACTTCGAGAAGAATTTTCATGGTTAAAATCAAGGCTACCAACATTGTGGACAAATTCATATTTTGTATCTACAGTTG
>ENA-OQHP01000669-OQHP01000669.1-human-gut-metagenome-genome-assembly--contig:-NODE-669-length-10975-cov-5.635785_pt1 | contig 10975 bp, 11 predicted proteins | sample MGYA00242563_ERZ504717 | MGnify/ENA primary metagenome ERZ504717 (study PRJEB26092, sample SAMD00036212) | human gut metagenome | host: Homo sapiens | study: EMG produced TPA metagenomics assembly of...
AAAAACTGTCAGATGTTCATGCATGAAGTCTTGCTCTCATAGCCTGTGCATGTGCCCGAGCTTAACAGAAACGCTCCGCTGTCACTTTCTATCATTTGAGAGCTTTAATCTTGAATATTAATGACAAGACTGTTGATCCAAGCTTAAGGTATCTCCTTACGACCATATGAGCAAGAGTTTTAAGATATTGTCAGAATTATGCAGATAACTTTAACTCACATTCGGAAAGTATACTTATGAAAGGCGCAACCGGACTCGGCAAAACTCATTTGTCGCTTGCAATTGCAAACGAGGCAATAAAGAGGGGTTACGTTGTGATTTATGCGTCTGCTCCGCAACTTGTTTCAAAGCTTGAAAAAATATATTTTTCAAACAAGGAAGATGATTCAACATTTGATATGCTTGTTGAATGCGACCTTCTTATTATAGATGACCTCGGAACGGAATTTCATTCTCAATTTTCCGTATCACAGCTTTACAACATTTTTAACTCAAGGATGTTGTCAAACAAGCCCGTAATTATAAATACAAATCTGACAATAAGAGATTTGCAGGAAAATTATACAGACAGATTTGTTTCAAGAATCTGCGGAAATGCCCGTCAGCTTGATTTTTGGGCAGAGATATAAGGATCAGACGAAAATAATTTTAAAATATTTTCGTCAAAAATCCTGTTGCTGTCGGCTGTTTTGAAGGTCTGAAAACTTTTTTGAAAAAATTTTAAAAAGTTATCGTTTTTATTTTTCCAGATTAAACTCCATTATTTTTCAGAAAAAAACTTCCTTATTATAAATATAGTAAAATTTATCTTATCATCTCATTTTGAAAATAAAATCTTCATTTTCAGCACTTATTTCTATTTAATTTTACTTTTCTATTCAATTTCAGCTAAAAAATTCATTCTTTTTTTCTAAAATTAATAAAAAAATCCTCAAAAGTGAATACTATTCATTTTGGTAAATTTTTTATTCTATGATATAATACATATGCACAATAATAACTATTTAAAGCTTATATTTCTAATTTCTAAAGTATTAATAAATATATATTTTATAGGTGGTGTTATCTTGAATTTTTCGTATAAACTTGGTATTGATATCGGTTCTACTACTATAAAATTAGTTGTCTTAGATAAAGATAATCAAGTAGTTTATAAGAAATACATGCGTCATTTATCAGAAATCTATAAATCCATGCACGATAATATGATTTTATTATCAGATACATTAAAAAATCATAAATTTACCTGTGCAATAACTGGCTCTGCTGGTATGGGTATGGCTAATAATTTAAACATGCCTTTCATTCAAGAAGTAATTGCTTGTTCTAAAGCTGTTAAAAATTGGATACCACAAACTGATGTAGCTGTTGAATTAGGCGGTGAAGATGCTAAAATCACTTATTTTGGCTCTGCTCCAGAACAACGTATGAATGGTGTTTGTGCAGGTGGCACAGGTTCATTTATTGACCATATGGCTTCTCTTTTAAATACTGATGCTATGGGTTTAAATGAATTAGCCCAAAAAGGCACTCAAATTTATACTATTGCTTCTCGTTGTGGTGTTTTTGCTAAAACAGATGTTCAAGCATTATTAAATGATGGTGTTTCTAAAGCTGATATTGCTCTTTCTATCTTACAAGCTGTAGTTAATCAGACTATTGGTAACTTAGCTCAAGGACGTCCACTTGAAGGTAATATAGCATTTTTAGGTGGTCCTTTATATTTCTTAACTCAATTAAAAGAACGCTTTATTAAAACTTTAAAATTAACTGATGAACATATTGTCAATGTTGATGATGGTTGTTATTTTGTTGCTATGGGTTGCGCTCTAAGCGATAATGCAACTGAAATGACATATGATGAATTAATGCAACGCTTAAATAATTGCAGTAAATCATCCACAGAAACTGAATCTGTAGCCTTTACATTATTTAAAAATGAACAAGAATATAATGAGTTTAAGCAACGTCATAATAAAGATGTTGTAAAAAAAGCTTTATTATCAGATTATCAAGGACCTCTATACATAGGTATTGATGCTGGTTCTACTACTACAAAATTAGTCGCAATTAGTAAAAATCGTGAAATATTATATTCTTCCTATGGCAGTAATAATGGCTCACCATTAAAAACTGTATTAGATGAAATAAACGCTCTATATGAAATTATTCCTCCTAATGCTTATATTGCTACTGTTGGTACGACTGGCTATGGAGAACATATCGTCAAAGCTGCTCTTCATGCAGATTTTGGTGAAGTAGAAACTTTTGCTCATTTGCGTGCAGCTCGTGAATTTTGTCCTGATGTATCTTGCGTTCTAGATATCGGTGGACAAGATATGAAATGCTTCTATGTAAATAAAGGCAATATCGGACAAATCATTTTAAATGAAGCTTGCTCTGCTGGTTGTGGTTCTTTCATTCAAAACTTCGCTCAAGGCTTAAATATGGAAGTCAGCGATTTTGCCAATAAAGGCTTAACTGCTAAAAATCCAGTAGATTAGGTACTCGTTGTACTGTTTTCATGAATTCTCGTGTAAAACAAGCCCAAAAAGAAGGAGCTTCTGTAAATGATATTTCTGCTGGTATAGCTCTTTCTGTTATCAAAAATGCTTTATTTAAAGTAATCCAAGTCAAAGATGTATCTGAACTTGGCGATAATATCGTGGTTCAAGGTGGTACATTCTATAATGATGCTGTACTTCGTTCTATGGAATTATTGTTAAATAAAAATGTAATCCGCCCAGATATCTCTGGTTTAATGGGTGCTTATGGTATTGCACTTTTAGCTATAGAACGTCAACAAGAAAAATCTTCTATTTTAACCAAAGAAGAATTAAAAGATTTCCATATGGAAACAAAAACTTACCGCTGTCATGGCTGCGGTAATAACTGTCTAATCACAACACAAATTTTCCCTGATGGCAATCGCTATTCTACAGGAAATCGCTGTGAAAAAGGCATTGGCAAACAAGTGGCTAAAGAAGATAAAGCACCTAATATTTATAAATATAAATATCATCGTTTATTTGAATACTATAAACCACTTCTCAATGCCCCAAAAGGACGCATAGGTATCCCACGTGTACTCAATATGTATGAAGATTTTCCATTCTGGTTTACTTTCTTTACCTTATTAGGTTATGAAGTAGTATTATCTGGCAAATCTTCAGCTCAGTTATATTGTAAAGGTATGTCTACTATTCCTTCTGACTCTTTATGTTATCCAGGAAAATTAGTACACGGTCATATCATGGATTTAATTGAAAAAGGTATCACTACTATCTTTTATCCATGTATCCCTTATAATATGAAAGACCCGCTTCATGCCTCCGATAACAATTATAACTGTCCTATTGTCGCTTCTTATGCTGAAAATATCCGTGCTAATATGGATATTCTCCGCCAGAAAAATATAAACTTCCTTCAACCATTCTTACCAATAAATAATAAAAAAGCTTTGATTAAACGTTTACAAGAAGAATTATCTTCTTTAAATATTCCTAAAAAATACTTAATCGAAGCTGTAGAAAAAAGTTATCAGGAATTAGATAAATATAAAGAAGACATTCGCAACTATGGTGAAAACATCATCAAAGAAGCAACTGATAAAAAATGCCAATTGTCGTTTTAGCTGGTAGACCATACCATGTTGACCCTGAAATCAATCATGGTATTCCTGAAATGATTCAATCTTACGGTATAGCTATTTTATCTGAAGATGCTCTTTATCATTTAGATTGCCCAGAAGATAGCTTAGATATCGTAAACCAATGGAGCTATCATGCTAGATTGTATCATGCTGCTAGTTATGTAGCTCGCCATAAAGAAATGACTTTAATTCAATTCAGTTCTTTTGGTTGTGGTCTTGATGCTATCACTACTGGTCAAGTACGTGAAATCTTAGAACAACATGGCGATATCTATACCATGATAAAATTAGATGAAGTAAGTAACCTTGGTGCAGCTCGTATACGTATTCGTTCCCTCATGGCTGCATGGAAATATGGCTTTGCCCAAATTGACGAAATTGAACCACCAAAACAACGTGCTTATTTCAGCAAAGAATGTCAAGAAGAACATACTATCTTGGCACCGCAAATGTCCCCTAAACATTTTGATTTCATTCAACATGCTTGTAAAAAATCTGGTATGAAAATTGTCATTCCGCCAATGCCTACACAAGAAGATATTGATTTAGGTCTACGCTATGTCAATAATGATATGTGCTATCCTGCAATCGTAGTCATCGGTCAATTATTAAAAGCATTAAAATCAGGCGAATATGATGTGAATAATACTTCCATCATGCTTTTCCAAACATGTGGTGCTTGCCGTGCTACAAACTATTTAAATTTAATGCGTAAAGCTTTAGAAAATGCCGGCTTAAGCCAAGTTCCTGTATTTGCTTGTGTTGGTCGTGAAACAGATGATTTCAAATTAAAAACAGAAATATGGCTTGATGTTGTCAAAGCTACTATTTACGCTGACTTATTAATTCGCTTATCTAATAGAACAAGACCTTATGAAAAAGTAGCTGGTTCTGTTGATGTTTTATATAATAAATGGCGTAAAATCTTCATGGACGAAATCACTAATGGCAATTATATTAAATTCAGCAATAATATCAAAAAAGCTGTAAAAGAATTTGATGAAATTGCTCTCAATGAAGATGTAATAAAACCAAAAGTAGGTATCGTTGGCGAAATTCTTGTTAAATATCACCCAACAGCTAATAATCATGTAGAAAAAATTCTCTTTGATGAAGGTGCTGAAGTTGTAACACCTGATTTAATGGATTTCTTCATGTACATGGCATATGATGATATCGTAAAATATAAAATGCTCGATGGTAAATGGATAGATAAAGCTAAATCAGAAATTTTCATCAAAGTACTTGAATTTTTCCGCAAGCCTATGCGCAAAGCACTTCGTGCTAGCAAACGCTTCACTGCTCCATATACTATCAAAGAAATAGCTAAACTAACTACTCCTCATGTTTCTTTAGGTAATATGGCTGGTGAAGGTTGGTTCTTAACTGGTGAAATGGCAAAATTAATCCAAGAAGGTGTAGACAATATCATTTGTTTACAACCATTTGGTTGCTTGCCAAATCACATCACAGGAAAAGGTATGATACGTGAACTCATGCGTACACATGATGGTGTAAATATCGTAGCTATTGACTGTGATGCTGGTATCAGTGAAGTAAACCAGTTAAATCGTATAAAACTAATGCTTTCTGTAGCTAAAGAAAAATCGCTGAGCAAGACCATAAAGCTCTATAAAACTATTTGATAAAGTAATTAACAATAAGAACTGTATTTTCAAAGATACAGTTCTTATTTTTTTGCAGTAATAGAGGTCTCATTATGTCTAAACATTATATTGCCCCATTAAGCGATAATATCGAGCGTACTTCTGTCTTTTATAAAAATCGCTATGGTTTTACTCTAGCTGGAGATTTATATCATCTAAAAAATTTAGATAAAAACAAACAATATCCAGCTTTAATCGTAGGTGCTCCTTATGGTGGTGTTAAAGAACAAGGACCTTGTATTTATGCTAATGAACTTGCAAAACGTGGATTTATCGTTTTAACATTTGACCCTTGCTTTATGGGTGAATCTGAAGGATATCCTCGCCATGTCTCATCTCCAGATATTTTTACAGAAAATTTCAGTGCAGGTGTTGATTATTTAGGGCTTTTACCATTTGTAAACCGTGAACAAATTGGAGCTATCGGTATTTGTGGTTCTGGTGGTTTCGCTTTGTCTGCAACACAGATGGATACACGTATAAAAGCTGTGGCTACAGCTTCAATGTATGATATGACTGTAGCTTCTCGCCTAGGTATGGATAAAGAAACTATTCAAGCTACTAAAGAAAAATTATCTAAACAAAGATGGATTGATGCTCAAAATGGCTATCCTGAATACATTCCATATTTTCCAGATAAACCACTTGAAAAAGTTCCTGAAGATTTAACAGAACCAACAGTTGAATGGTTCCGTTTTTACGCTTTAAAAAGAGGACATCATATCAATGCTTTAGGTGGCTTTACTACAACTAGTAATCTTGCTTTTATGAATTATCATTTACTTGATTATCTTGATGAAATTTCTCCTCGTCCAATATTATTTATCGTTGGCGATAGAGCTCATTCTAAATTTTTCAGCGAAGAAGCATTTAATAAAGCCTCTGAACCTAAAGAATTATATGTTGTAGATGATGCTGAACACATTGATTTATATGATAAAATTGATAAAATACCATTTGATAAATTAGAATTATTCTTCAAAAATAACCTTAAATAAAATCTAAAAATCTTATAAATCCTTTTTATTCACTAACAAAAAGCTCTTTTGATTAGTTTTTAATCAAAGAGCTTTTGCTTTACATATTATATAATTTTTTTATTTCAGCTTCTAAATTCACCTTAAACTAAAAATACCTATCTATTTATTTAAATCGCCATAAAAATATGCTGCTGTAGCTCCGCCATCAACTAAGAAATCTGCGCCTGTATTTTCACTCATCAATAATTCTGCTACATTTGCCACTTCATCTGCTGTACCTGGTCGTCCTACTGGTGCTTTGGCAAACATATTTTTATAAAAAGCACCTCTTTTACCGTTAAATTCATCTATAGCAAGTGGAGTAACTATAATTCCCGGAGAAATTGAATTTATCCGAGCTTTTTTCTTACCCCATTTTACAGCTTCTGCCATAACTCTTTTTACATTACAACGTTTTGCTAATTGATAAGCATGTAAATTGTCTTTTATATTTTCTACTTGTAAAACAGATAAAGATAATAAATCTTCACAATCAGTAGTTGCTAATTGTTCATCAATTTCACTACCTAAAGCTTCCATGCGATGACCTGATTGACTAGAAATCGTTACGCCTGTGCCATATGGTTTGATTACTTTTCCGACTTCTTCTAATAAAACAGCTGTTCCATATAAATCTACTTTTAAAATAGTTTCTATAGAAGCTTGACTAGGTGATACACCAGCTACATTTATAAGCATTCCTATCTGACCATATTTTTGAGCTTCCTGTATATAATTCTTAATAGATATTCTATCTGCTAAATCTACTTCTAAATAATTTACATCAAAACCAGCATTATACATAATATCTGCTATTTTTTAGCATTAACTAAATTTTTATCACCAATTATTATCTTTTTATCAAAGCCAATACGTCTAGCGATAGCCATACCTATTTGACCTGCGCCTACTAATAATAAAACATCTCTCATCAAAAAATCTTCTTTCCTTATTTATCACAAACTTTTTTATACAAGCTAAGGCATTTAAACTTCTAGGATAACCAATATATGGCAAACATTGAGTTAAAACTTTTAATAAAAATTCTTTATCATTGCCAACATTTAAATTACCTTGAATATGTGCTGTCAATTGATTTTCACAACCGCCTTGTGCCAAGATAAAACAAAAAGTTATCATCTCTCTTTGTTTTAAATCTAACCTTTACGAGTGTAATAATCACCAAAACAATTTTCTGCAAGCCAGCGATTTATATGTCTAGTTTCACTATCTCCGGATTTCCAAAAATCTTTCATATTTTCGCCAAAGATATCAACTTGAGCTTGTATACCTTTTTCTAATCTAGTCTGTCTTGTAGTTGTTGATTGCGCTTCAAGTGGTAAATTGATATTTAAAGATTTAAAACAATCATTTGCAATCTCTAAAAAGTCAGCTACTCTGCCTATTCCTAGATAAGCTACAGCTTGATAAATTATTTCTTTTATTTCTACAGGTGTAACCTTCATCTTCAAACTATCTGGCAATATACATTCAAAAGCTTTTCTGCCCTGACAACCAATCAATGTAGCAAGTATAGCCATCATGCGAGTTTTATCATCTAAATCATTTTGATTAACGACATCATCAAAAGCAAAATCAGCAAAAAACTTTGCAAAATCTGGGTCTGTTTCGCCAAATAATATAGCTTTATCATTTAATAATTTATCCTGATATTTTTCTCCGTTATTCATAAAAATCACTCTTTTCTTATGTATTTTTTATTATTATAGAACTTTAAGTAAACTCCAAGTCAAATGATTATCTGAAAAATTTTTTAATTAAACTTGTTTTTTCTTAACTAATATCTTATAATAATAATCGACATATGTCGGAAATAAATTTTAGTGAGATGATTTTATGGCAAGACCTAGTCGCTGTCGCAAAATTTGTTTTGAACCAACTTATGATAGTTTTATTCCTGAAGGCATCTCTAATGGTGAAAAAATTATTTTGACCTTAGATGAATATGAAGTAATTCGCCTAATAGATTTAAATAAACTCACCCATGAACAAGCTTCTAAACAAATGAATATTTCTCGCACTACAGTCAGTGAAATATATGAAATTGCTCGCTATAAAATAGCCAACAGCCTTGTACATGGTCGTCCACTATTGATTTCTGGTGGCAATTATCAACTTTGCCAAGGAGAACAAAACTGTTTACAAAATTGCCCTAAACGAAAAATTCACAAACAACAAATTATAACTAAAAAAGGAGTAAATACAATGAGAATAGCTGTTACATACGATAATGGAAATATCTTCCAACATTTGGTCATACATCACAATTTAAAGTTTATGATATTGAAAATAATCAAATCGTAAATGAACAAATCATTGATACACAAGGTCAAGGACATGGTGCTTTAGCTACATTTTTAAATAATGCTCAAGCAGATATCTTAATCTGTGGTGGTATCGGCGGTGGAGCTCAAAATGCTTTAGCTCAAGCTGGTATTAAATTATTCGGTGGCGTTATGGGAAATGCTGATGATGCTGTAAAAGCATATCTTAATGGCACATTAAACTATAATGCTAATGTACAATGCAATCATCATGGTCACGGTCATTCTTGCGGTGGTCATGGACATGCTTGCCATGAAGATAAACATGGTTGTTCTGGTAACTAATCAAATTATTCACTAACAAAAAAGCAGTAGATTATAAATCTACTGCTTTTTTTATTATATCACTTATATTATATTTTCATCAATTAATATATATTTATAATTATATTGCTTACATATCTCTAAATTACGTTTATTTTCTTTTATCAACAATTCTTTTGTACAATAACTATCATCTAAACGCTTTTCAATGATTATTCGCTTTTTGTTTTATCGTACTAAAATTATTTTTTATATATTCTTCACTCATAATTAAACAACAATATTTTATTTCTTTTAAATATCTTTGTTTAAAATACCCAATCCAATCTGCTGGAATATAACAGCCTTCAACAATTAAATTTTGTTTATTTTCAATAGCAGTTTTTATCATTTCCACAACAATTGACCATAAATATTTCGTTAATTGCTCATCATCTTCCACTGTTAAATTAGTTTGCCCACTTCTAATTAAACCCATCTTTAAATGATCTATACTTAAATAAGGATATTTATATTTTTCTAATAGTTTTTGTGCAAACAAAGTCTTTCCTGTATGACTAGCACCTGCAATTAAATGATCATTTATACCTCTACATCTTTATTATTCATAGCTTAAACAAAATATTATCAATAATATACTTTTTGCAAATACAATCCATTTGCTGGTGCCATCTTCCCTGCTAAAGCTCTATTTTTAGCCTCTATTATTTTTGGCACTTCATGTTTATCCACTCTACCAAGCCCAATATTTATCATCAAACCCATGATATTTCTAACCATATGATATAAAAATCCACTGCCCCAAAATTTAAAAGTATATACATTATTTTCTTTTGTACAACTAGCTTCATAGATTTCACGAATAGGGCTTGTATCATTTCCGCCAGCAGAACGAAATGAAGAAAAATCATGCTCTCCTTCAATATATTTTAAAGCCTCTTGCATATCTTCTAAATTTAATTTTTTATTTACATGCCAATAAAATCTACTCATAAATGGGTCTGCTAATTCATTTTCAAAAACCTTATAAATATAAATCTTAGATTTTACACTATGTAGTGCACTAAAATCACGGTCAGCTTCTTCTGCCTTTAATAAAACTATATCATCTGGTAACAAGCGATTTCCTGCACGCACTACATTTTGAATAGGAATAGTTCCATCAGTAAAAAAATTCACCACTTGACCTATAGCATGAACACCAGCATCTGTTCTACCTGCTGCCGCTAACTCAATACTATCACCAAATAATTTAAATAATGCACCCTCTAATACATTTTGTACAGCTACAACTTTAGTCTGTCTTTGAAAACCATGATAATTTGTCCCATCATAACTAAGCGTAAGTTTTATATTACGTCTTCTAGCTTTCATCATTTCCTTATGTTCAGATTTCATTTTCTATCCTCGTTTAATTTTTTATTTTATCGCTTCAAAAAAGAACTAGTCTATTATATACATTTAAAATAAACTAGTTCTTTTAGATTATACATATTTAATTTTATAAAGTAAATAATACCATATGGGGAAAAACTATTTTTATAACTGTCAAAATTAACAAAATCCCTATAAAAGCAGTCATTGCTATATAATCTCTAGAGGTAAAACTCAATTGTTTCAAGCGTGTTCTACCCACTCCGCCATGATAACATCTTGCTTCCATAGCCATAGCCAAATCATCTGCTCTACGAAAAGCACTGATAAATAACGGTATCAATATTGGCATAAAAGCTTTGACTCTTTTTAAGATATTTCCTGTCATAAAATCAGCCCCACGAGATTTTTGAGCTTTTATAATTTTATCCGTTTCTTCCAATAAAGTAGGAATAAAACGAAGTGCTATCGTCATCATCATAGCTAATTCATGAGCTGGCACGCCAAATCTTTTTAATGGTTTCATCAATCTTCCAAAGCATCAGATAATACAAGTGGTGGCGTTGTAAATGTCAATAAAGATGCTCCAAACATCAATAATAACAATCTAAGACAGAACAAAGCTACCATTGCCAAACCATTCCCATGACATAT
>ENA-OQHP01000670-OQHP01000670.1-human-gut-metagenome-genome-assembly--contig:-NODE-670-length-10955-cov-1.650536_pt1 | contig 10955 bp, 17 predicted proteins | sample MGYA00242563_ERZ504717 | MGnify/ENA primary metagenome ERZ504717 (study PRJEB26092, sample SAMD00036212) | human gut metagenome | host: Homo sapiens | study: EMG produced TPA metagenomics assembly of...
TTCTGTCCGGACGATCCGCTTCGTTCCCATTTTTCCCTTTCTTTTTTTTCCGAAAAATTTACTCAAAAATGTGTTCTCATCTTTTTGTTTCTTACATCCGTTTTAGAAGCCTCCATACTGCCTCCCTCCTGCCAGAATGACCTTGAAACGGTTGTTCATATCAAACTTATTTTCCAGAACCTTTAAAGCCCTTTCCGACTGCAGTCCCCTGCAATACAGGAAAAACACAAGCTTCATTCTCCGAATGATAAAGGGGAATAAAAAAAGGAAAGGCGAACATTCATCGTCTTTCCTTTCTTAATTTCTTAACTTTCCATCTGCCGTCCCAGAAATCCGGCGGCAGTGACTGCCAGCTTCATTTCCATCTCGCCAAACCGTGCCTTTGGTTCCCGGCTCATAAGGGATACAGAACCAATGGCGTCCCCTTCACAGATAATAGGAGCAATCACCTGGGCGGTAATGCCCTCCAGCTCCTCATCCACCAGCTGAATCACATTTTTTCATCCTTTCCGGCCTGATAGGTGATACGGTCGTTGATGGCCTGCTCCAGAGAACGGCTTATGGTCTTTTGCAGCAGCTCCTTTCTGGAGCCGCCCGCCACAGCCACTACCTGATCCCGGTCTGTAATACAGACGATCAGTCCGGTAGACTGGGCCATGGCATCTGCATACTGGCCTGCAAAAGCAGTGAGCTCCATCATGGGAGAATACTTCTTTAAAATAATCTCTCCCTCACGGTCTGTAAAAATCTCGAGAGGCGTTCCTTCACGCAGCCGAAGGGTGCGCCGGATTTCCTTGGGTATTACCACCCGCCCCAGATCGTCGATTCTTCTTACAATTCCTGTAGCTTTCATTTCGCAGTTTCCTCCATTTTACATCTTTGTACTCTTTCTGAAATCATTGAAAAAGTACCTCCATTTATCCTTAAGACTGGTTGTAAATGTAGTATTTGTAAATGGTGGGATTTTATGCGCGAAATTTACTTCTCCTCCCCCTCCGGATACTCCACCACATAAAATTCATATCCGTTCACCACGGTCGTACTTCCATATGTATCCTTCCGTTTAAATTTTCCTCCGTAATTAGCATGGACATGGCCGTGGAAGAAAAATTTCGGGTGGTATTTATCCATCAGGGTAAGAAATGCTTTAAAGCCCCGGTGAGGCAGATCCTCCATATCATTCAGCCGAAGGCCGGCGCATGGGTTACAAGGATATCAAAGCCTCTGTGCCAGAGAAGCTTCCATCTCAGCTTTCGGACGCGGGCCCGCATCTGGCGCTCTGTGTACTGGTTGGCCGAGCCCGGAATATATTCCATAGAACCTCCCAGCCCCAGGATCCGGACTCCCTTATACACATAAATATCGTCCTCAACGCAGATACAGCCCTCCGGCGGCTTATAGGCGTATTTATTGTCATGGTTGCCCCTTACATAAACTAAAGGCGCATGACACACGCTGGCAAAAAAAGTCAGATATTCCGGCGGAAGATCTCCGCAGGAAATCAAAAGGTCAATGTCCTTAATCCTCTCAGGATCATAATATTCATACAGGAGCTTTGACTCCTGATCTGATAAAATCATTATATTCATACCGCTATTTCTCCGTCTGTACACTCTCGTCTACACGGATGCCCTGAAGCTGCATCCGTTCTCTTGCCTCGTCATTCAATTCTTCCAGATCCGGCACGCGTCCCACTACATTTTCAGCCAGCCAGTTCATGGTTACAATATCTTCTGAGCGCAGACGTTCTCCCTCCCTGCATCGGATGATTCCCTCCTGGTCATACATGAAACCGTCAAAGGGATGAAAGCTTCCGGAACGAACGGAATTTTTCAGAAATTCAATCAGGCGCAGCGTACCGTGAGGCAGGTTTCCGGAACAGATTACGTCGATCACATCTGCCGACATTCCCCACCAGTAATTAACCGCTTTTTTGCCCTTTCTGGCTTCCAGCTCCTCATTGCTTTCAAAGGCCAGCTGGATCATCTGCTCGTAGAATTTCCCCCAGTTCCAGATAGGTGAAGCCAGATTGAAAACCTCTCCATTATCTTCCTGTACATAAAGGCCGTATTCCCTGGACGGATGTCTGGGGATAATCATATCCTTTCCGGAAATGTACCGGATCCCCTGTTCTCTCAGCCGTTCTGCCGCTGTCTTTTCATGGTTGATCCTGCGCCATTCCAGATATACCTTTACATAAGGTTGATCATCCGCGCGCCCATGGCAAAGCGTTGATATCTGCAAGAATCCCATAGGTGCTGATCTGCAATATACCCCAGCTTATCCTCTCTGGAAACGGCTGCCGCTATAGCTCCCATAAGGAATTTTGCCTCATACATCCTTGCATAATACGTACAGATAGAGGAATAGGACATATTTACAGAACAGTTGTAAATCTTTACCTCAGGATGCAGAATGGCGGATCTCACGCTCTGATTTACCATCTTGGAATTTGTTGTAAATATCATGGTGCAGCCGGCCTGAACCAGTTTTTCTATGGCCCGGGCGATATCCCTTCTGTATCTGCCCTTCGATAACTACCGTGGAAATACGCCCCTCAAAGGCCTCCTCCAGATACTGCCGCCCCAGCTCATGGCCGTAATTCCAGCTGGAATTTTCAATGGTATCCGCATAAACAAATCCGATTTTCAAATGCTCCGGCATATCATCTGCCGGAAGAAGCCATTTCCATATGGACGGTTTATGCTCCGTTTCCATTTCCTCCGGTTCTTCGATCAGCTCTACCTTCCGTCCCCGGTTAGCAAGCTGGATCTCTTCCCAGATTTTCATCAGCGCCCGGTACATTTCCCGTTCTGTCTGTCCTTTTACGCTGTCGTAACCGTAGATTTCGGTATAGACTAAAACGCATCTCCCTCTGTGAGCTGAAGCTGATCCCCATGGGCCATACTGTAGGCCTTTGCAAAACGCCCGTAGGAGGAGCGGAAAAATAAACGTTCCTCCTGAGTCCAGACCTGATCCGGCTCCATTCCCATCAGTTCCAAAAGCTTCTTATAGCTGCCTTCCTTGCTGAACCATACATCACAGTTTGAAGAAATGCGGTAAAATCCAGAAATTCATAATACAGCCTGTTTCCTTGTCATCTGTACGTTTGGGGATCAGGCGCGTTACGCTTCCCGGTATGCTGTAGGCACCCAGATATTTCATTACACTGACCCGCTTATTTCCCTCCTGAACGTAAAACTGATTCATAAATTCGTAGGCAACAACCGGTTCCTGGATTCCCTCCTCTACCTGATACTTGTAAAGGGATGTCCATTTAGCCCCAAATTCGGACCGTTCCGGCAAAAGGGGCATAAAATTACTGGCAAAGGAGCTGGAACGCTCTGCCGTCTTTGTCCCTACCATTTTTGCCAGAGGAATATCCATTACCCCCAGATTGACAGTTGCTACAATATCTGTATTCGCCAGAATGTTATCCAGCACGGGAAGGTATGGATACTCGCCTCTTGCTAAAGCATCCTGATACCGCTTTCTTCCCATTTTCAATGCATATCCATAATCTGTATCCGGCATAACCGCTACCTCCTGTCTCCTGCTTTTTAATCTGCCCCGTTTCCGCCCAGTTCCTTCTGCCCCAGCTTCCCCAGCTGCTCCAGCATAGTTCTGGCCTTTTCCAGCATGATTAAGCTGTCGCTGTTTTTATTCTTTCGGTCCACATAGTGAAATACCGGCGTTTCTCCCGGCACCAGCTTTAATTCTCCCTTATAAGACTGCACAAAATCCGGAATCCTGGTCACATCCAATTTCGCCTTCTGATACATGGTAAGCCGGATTTCCTGGCGGTTTACAAATACCTCTGTCACATAGGCTCTGTGTGCCAGAGCCCGCACCATGGCAATCTTTAAAAGATTCTCTACGCTCTTTGGGATATCTCCAAATCGGTCTAAGAGTTCATCCTGCATATCCATATATTCCTCATCCGTTTCAATGGTGGAAATCCTCTTGTAAATATCCAGCTTCTGATATTCATTTTTAATATAAGACGGAGGAATGTAGGCGTCAATATCACATTCTACCGAAGTTTCGTAAAGATCCGCCTCTGTTTCTTCCCCTTTCAATGCAAGCACTGCCTGATTAAGCATTTTGCAGTACAGATCATAGCCTACTGCCTCCATGTGGCCATGCTGCTCTGCGCCCAGCACATTTCCGGCCCCACGGATTTCCAGATCCCGCATGGCAATCTTGATGCCTGAGCCCAGCTCCGTAAACTCGCGGATCGCCTGAAGGCGCTTTTCTGCTTCTTCCTTTAAAGCTTATCTCTCTTATACATGAGAAACGCATAAGAAACCCGGTTAGAACGTCCCACACGGCCCCTGAGCTGGTACAGCTGAGAAGTCCCATATGGTCTGCATCGTGGATAATCATGGTATTGGCATTGGGGATATCCAGTCCTGTTTCAATAATTGTTGTGGATACCAGCACATCAATTTCCCCGTTGATAAAGTCCGTCATGATCCGTTCCAGCTCATGTTCTTTCATCTGTCCGTGGGCAAAGGTCACAACCGCATCCGGCACCATAGCCTGGATCTTTCCTGCTACCTCATCAATATCTGTTACACGATTGTATACATAATACACCTGTCCATTCCGGGGCCAGTTCCCCGGTTAATGGCCTCCCCGTACCATTTCCTCATTATACTCCATTACATAGGTCTGAATGGGAGTACGGTCCACCGGCGGCTCCTCTAACACACTCATATCCCGGATTCCGGCCAGACTCATATGAAGGGTTCTGGGGATCGGCGTAGCGGTCAGGGTCATTACGTCCACATTTTCCTTCATCTGCTTGATCTTTTCCTTGTGGGTCACGCCAAAGCGCTGCTCCTCATCAATAATGAGAAGTCCCAGATCCTTAAACTGCAGGTCTTTTGAAAGAACCCTGTGCGTACCGATTACGATATCCACCAGCCCTTTCCGCAGCCCTCCAGAGTTTTCTTCTGCTGGGCCGGAGTACAGAACCGGCTCATCATCTCGATTCTAACTGGAAAATCTTTCATCCTCTGAACAAAGGTATTGTAATGCTGCTGGGCCAAAATCGTAGTAGGGACAGATAGACCACCTGCTTGCTGTCCTGTACTGCCTTAAACGCGGCCCGCAGGGCGATTTCTGTTTTCCGTATCCCACGTCGCCGCAGATCAGACGATCCATGATCTTTGGGCTTTCCATATCCGTTTTTACAGCGTCAATGGCGTCTAACTGATCCTCTGTTTCATCATAGGGGAACAGCTCCTCAAACTCCTTCTGCCACACCGTATCGCTGCCGTACTGGAAGCCCTTCTGCTCCTGACGGGCCGCATAAGCTTTACCAGATCCTTTGCGATTTCCTGAACGGCACCCTTTACCTTTGCCCTGGTTTTTGTCCATTCAGAGCCTCCCAGACGGTTGAGCTTTGGCTTTTTCGCCTCTGAGCCCGCATATTTCTGGATACTCTCCAGCCGGGTGGCAGGCAGATACAGATTGCCTCCATCTCCGTATTCAATCTTGATATAATCCTTTACCACCTTGTCCCGCTCTACCTTTTCAATTCCCCGGTAGATACCAAGCCGTGCTCCTCATGGACTACATAATCTCCCACGGACAGCTCGGAAAAGCTCTGGATCGCCCGGCCCTGATAGCTCTGCTTCTTCCGTTTCTTTTTCTTCTTTTCCACCCCGAACATATCGCCCTCGGTAATGAAAACAAATTTAAGCAGAGGATATTCAAAGCCCCGGTGGAGATTTCCGTAGGTAACCATGATCTCTCCCGGAAGAACCTTCCGTTCTGCGCGGCTTTCCTCTCCTTCCGTCTCTCCGTCCGGACAGTAGGCCCGTAGATCATATTCCCGTAAATCCCCTGCCAGACGGCTGGCTCTTGTACGGGAGGCAGATAAAAGCACCACCCGGTAGCCTTCCTTTTTCCAGCGGGTCAGATCCTTAATTAAAATTTCAAAACTGTTCTGGTAAGAATTTACATTTCTCACATCAAAGCTGAACTTATGGTTCACCTTCATTCCCGGCAGCTTCTGATCCAGCCTGTGAGCATAATGCTGTACGGCCCCTGAAGCCTTCCGAGAACCTGTCCTGCGGGATAGAGAAGCTCTGTCTGTCCCGGCAGCAGGTATCCCTTTTCCAGCCGGTGAACCATGCTTTCACGAAATTCCAGCTCGATGGTTTCTCCCCGCTCCTTCAGCCGTCCCGGCTCGTCTAAATAAACAACACAGTCCCCTTGAGGAAAATAATCGGAAAATGATACAGTTTCTGGACAGAATACCGGATATAGCCATCCAGTCCGCCTCTCTTCCAGCCCTCACGGATCCCTTCTGTCAATTCCCGTATGATTCCCTTAATCCGGATGGCTTCCTCACGGCGTTTCTGTCCCTCCAAAGCCTTCACATAAGAGGCGGTTTCCTCCTCCAGACGCTTTACACCCTTTTCCAGCTGAAGCTTTGTCAAAACCGTCTCTGATGCCGGGTAGATCACAACCCGGTCTAACTGTTCTACCGACCTCTGGCTTTCCGGATCAAAGGTACGGATGGAGTCCACCTCATCATCCCACAGTTCAATGCGCACCGGAACTTCCTCGGTGAGCGGAAAAATATCTATGATGCCTCCCCGGATGGAAAACTGGCCCATACCGTCTACCTGGCCCGTACGCTCATATCCCAGCTCTGTAAGCCGCTCCTTCCACTGATCCAGCTCAATAACCTGTCCGCATTCCACGGTCACTGCATGCTGCTTTAAAAATGCCAGAGGCATGAGATGGTCCATCAGACCGTCGATTGTCGTTACAACTACACCGCCCTCATCCTCCATCAGATGGCGCAGTACAGAGATCCTCTGCCGGGTCATCAGATTTCCATGAATATCCGCAGCATAAAAAAGCAGATCCTTGGCCGGATAAAGCCAGACCTGCCGGGTAAAACTGCGGAAATCATCATAGATTTCCTTGGCCCTCTGCTCATCATAGGTAACAACCAGCTTCCAGGGAAATCCCCCGTCCTCCCCCAGCTCATGCATGAGGTGAACCTTCTGGGATTCCAGCGTCCCGGCCGCCTGCAGAGGCCCCTTTGCCTTTTTTAAAGCCTCCAGAAGATTTTCATACTCCTGTAATTCCAGTAACGGATTTTCCATGATTTCCCTTTCTGCCTTTCCTTGATATATTGAAGTTCCGTACATTACAGTGTGACCTGCTGTCTGATACCCAGAGCGACTTGGAGACCATTAGTAAACCTTAGAAAAATCTCAGTCTCCTAGGTTTTCTTATGGTCGGAGACCGGAGCTCTGGGTATCAGACTGCGGGGGTGCGCTGTAATGTGCGGAAACTCACTCCTTATGCCCATTAAACTGATTCATCGCCGCCTCAGCTCCGTCTGTGATCATCACCTGAGCTGCTTTCGCCGCTGTCTTAAGGCTTCTTCCATCACCCTTCTGTCCTCAGCAGAAAAACGGCCAAGCACATAGTCCGCCAGATCCATTCTGGGCGGCTTAGCCCCTACGCCTACCTTAATCCGGGGAAATTCCTGGGTTCCCAGATGGGCAATGATGTTCTTTATTCCATTATGTCCTCCGGCGCTGCCCTTTCTGCGGATCCGGAGCTGTCCCGGCTCCAGACTGATATCGTCATATATTACAATGATATGCTCCGGATCGATTTTGTAGAAATCCGCCGCCTCCCTGACACTTTCACCGCTTAATTCATAAAGGCTGGGGCTTTAAAGGATTACCTTTTCTCCACCGATGAGGCCTCTGCCATAAAGCCCCTTAAACTTCTTCTCCTCCACCGATGTATTGAGCATATCTGCCAGCACATCCAGGTATCAAACCTGCATTGTGTCTTGTCTTATCATACTCCCTTCCAGGATTTCCCAAACCAACGATCAAATACATATATCTGTTTTCCTCTTTCTTTATCTCAAAATTTATCCTCTTCCGCAGAAAAATGCCTGCGGTGCTGCAGTGTCTGTCCATATGTCCGCCGTATACAGACACGCCCATAAGCGCTAGACTCCCGCACATGGGGTGTCTAACGCTTATCTTTTCTTTATTCTATCAAATTATAAGTGGATTGTAAATGCAGTGCGGCAGATCCGATAGTGATGGTGTATAAATAAAGTTGACACCCTATTCTCAAGGATTTTGATATATAATCATAATCAATACGAGAACAGGAGAAAAACCTATGGCACAGAATCAAAAATCTTATGACAATGAATTTAAAGCACAGGCGGTAAAGCTTGCCCAGGAAATCGGCGGTCATAAAGCTGCTCAGGAATTAGGGATTCCAAAGGGTACTATGTACACTTGGATAAAAGCCTTCAAAGAGGGGCGTCTCAGTGCAAATGAAGCAGTTCATACGCCCAAGAATGCTTTATCCCTCAACGATGAGCTTATTGAACTCAGAAAGCGTGTAAAAGAGCAGGATAAGGAAATTCGTCGCTTAAAAGAAGAAAACGAATTCCTTGAGGAAGCAAGTGCTTTTTCGCAGCCAGCCGTCGGAAGTCAGCAAAAAACAGAGATTAATGTTTATTGCAATCAAAACGGATGACGGCCGGATTAAGGGTAAAATTTCTTTTTATTGCAAAGTGCTTCATGTTTCAAGGCAGGCATTCAACAAATTCCTAAAAGCAAAAGATACCCCTTGGAAATATCAGGCACTGGCAGATGCAATGCTTGATATTTGCAGCGAAGATGAATGCAATGACACTTATGGAAGAATCCGTATGTATCAGGCCTTACAGCTCAAACAGCCTGAGGGAGTACATATTCCCGGTGAGAGAACTGTTTATCGTGTCATGGCAGAAATTGGTCTTAATCATAAACCAAAACGTAAGCCGAATGCTATTACCAAAGCTGATAGAGAAGCCAGTAAATCCGACGATTTAATCAAGCGTGACTTCGCTGCTGAAAAGCCTCTTGAAAAGTGCATGACCGATATGACTGAAATAAAGGCTTCTGACGGGAAGCTCTATGTTTCAGCTATCTTTGACTGCTATGATTTAGCAGTATTGGGACTTGCTATGGATACAAATATGAGAGCTACCCTATGCGAACAAACCTTAGAGAATGCTTGCAAAGCTTACCCGATGCTCCGTGGAGCTATTCTTCACAGTGACAGGGGAACCCAGTATACCAGTGAGCTATATCGTAAAGCTATCAACAGATATGGCATTGTTCAAAGCATGAACAGTGCCGGTGGCAGATGCCATGATAATGCCAGATGCGAAAGTATGTGGGCACGCTTCAAAGAGGAATTACTTTATGGTCGTTACGATCCTACCTCAATGACCGTAGAGCAGTTAAAGACGCTCATCTGGAGATACTTCATCAGCTACTGGAATAATCGGAGGATCTGCTCTGCTAATGGTGGACTACCTCCAATGGTTAAGCGACAACAATACTATGCTTCGCTACAGGAGGCAGCATAAGGTCGAACATTCTTGAGAAAAAAGTGTAAACCAATATTGACAATATCAAAATTTTTCGTTAAAAGCCATATCAAACCTGCCTGAGCGCAGCGAGTTTTTAATATGGCTTTTGCTTTTAGAAAAATTTCAGCCCCTTAGGTTTTCTTATGGCCGGAAACCGGAGTCCTGAACACCAGACGCCAGAGTGCGGTGTAAAGTGCGGAAACTCAAAGTCAATTTTCCTCTTGTTTCCCTTCCCGAAAACAGTTATAATTCTCTTTACTGCCCATTTTCAGGCTAAAAAGAGGAAATATCAAGTAATCAAAATCATTGATATTAGTGCTTAAAAGTGTTTGAATATATCGAGGAGGATTATTTATGAACACTTCTAATATCACTAATTACAAACCAAAAGATTTTGCTGGATTATTAGGTGTCTCTGTTAAAACGCTGCAGCGTTGGGATAGAGAGGGGATTCTGAAAGCAAACCGTACTCCAACTGATAGACGTTATTACACTTATGACCAATATCTTCAATTTAAAGGCATTCATACCGAAAATGATGATCGTCAGACTGTTATTTATGCCAGAGTATCTACAAGAAACCAAACGGATAATCTACAAAACCAGGCAGCGTTTTTACGTCAGTTTTGTAACGCCAGGGGAATGATCGTAGACCAATGCATTGAAGAGTATGGAAGTGGTCTTAATTACAACCGTAAAAAGTGGAATCAATTATTGGATGAAGTGATGGAACAAAAAATCAGGACGATTATAGTCACGCATAAAGATAGATTTGTCAGATTTGGCTATGATTGGTTCGAAAAATTCTGTATGAAGTTCAACACGACCATAGTAGTAGTAAACAATGAAGAGCTATCACCACGGGAAGAACTTGTACAGGATATTGTTTCCATCCTTCATGTATTCTCCTACAGGCTGTACGGACTTCGTAAGTATAAAAAACAAATAGAAGGAGATGAGGAGATTGCTAAAGAACTTCAAGACGGAAATAAATCCAACAGAGGAACAGAAGGTTAAGATCCGTAAGAAGATAGGAACGTGTAGATTTATCTATAATTTCTATCTTGCTCACAATAAAGAACTTCATGAAAATGGTAAAAAGTTTATGAGCAGTCATCAATTTAGAGTCTGGCTTAATAATGAATATCTGCCGGATCACCCGGAATATGCATGGATCAAGGAGGCATATTCAAAAGCAGTAACCCAGTCTGTAAATCATGGACAGACCGCATTTACAAGATTTTTCAAACATCAAAGCGGCTTTCCTAAATTCAAAAAAAGGGTAAGTCGGATGTAAAAATGTACTTCGTGAAGAATAATCCAAAGGATTGCCGCTGCGAAAGACATCGGATCAATATCCCATCTTGGGTGGGTCAGAATCAAAGAAAAGGGATATATCCCTGCTACAAAAGATGGATATGTCATAAAAAGCGGTTCGGTCTCCATGAAAGCGGACAGGTTTTATGTTTCAGTTCTGATAGAAATACCGGATAACAAAACAACCGATATCTAACAGCGAAGGGATTGG